>Ga0105357_10001793_pt1 | contig 11475 bp, 9 predicted proteins | sample GOMGulsemesocosm_4_FD_83660 | JGI IMG/M metagenome (GOLD analysis project Ga0105357, IMG submission 83660) | Methane-oxidizing microbial communities from mesocosms in the Gulf of Mexico - GOM15B Gulf of Mexico | ecosystem: Environmental > Aquatic > Marine > Cold seeps | place: USA: Gulf of...
CCCGTGGTTGGGTTGTTAGGAGTTAACATAGCTTTCTCCTTTTTTCTTTGCTGATTTAGCGTTTTCTTTGAAAGTAGGCAGTTCGATAGGTTCTGGTTTTGTTGGTTCCGATTTTGGCATTTTAATATCGTTTATGCCTATTAACTGGGGTTTTTCAGCGTCGTTGGGCTTGACGCTAAAGTCGCGATCCATATCGAAGAATGAACGGCAGCCGTCATCGGTAATATAAATGGTATCGGAAATACCGCAGGTTTTATCGCCATCAACGCCCCACATCCAAGGAATTACGTGGAAGGTCATGCCTTCTTTCAAAACGGTCGACTCACCTTGTTTTAGGCTAACGATGTAGCCTTCATCCCAGCTAGGTGGAAAGGCGATACCAATAGAGTAACCCGAGCGGGTAATTAAGCGGGCACCAATATCGTTGTCGGTAATAATGTTGCGTACCATGTTATCGACGTCAGATACCGTCATGCCCGGTTGCACCATGCGATGCACGGCATTTAATGCCTGCTTCATCGTTTCTTGAGCTTTGTACATAGAATCGGTTAATTCACCCAGTACCACAGTGCGCATCATGGCGGTGTGGTAACGGCGATAACAACCGCCGACTTCTAGGAATATATGCTCGTTGGGTTGAATAACTCGGCCTTCCCATGTGGCATGACCAATCATAGTGCGCGGGCCAGAGGTTACATAAGGCATTACCGCCGGAGGCTCGCCGCCAGCGCAGAACATGCCGGCACTGATTGCCGCGCCAATTTCATTTTCGGTAGCGCCTGCATGGCAGGCTGCAATACCTGCCGCCATGCCGGCCTCGGTCGCGAAGGCGGCTTTTTTCATTAATTCAATTTCAACCGCAGATTTACACACTCGGCCTTCTTCCACAATGCCAAAGCAATCGAGTAACTTGCCGTCTTTTAGCGTGGTGTGTATCACATCTTGGTGATATGCCGGGAAGAAATAGCTATTGCGCTCGTAGCCAATACGCTTATTCGATAAACCAAATTCACGCAGGGCATCGACCAGCATTTGGATGGCATCGCCGGTATCTGGGTAGGGGCGGGTGACCTCCACCCAGGTACGCGCAATCACATTCGATTCTTCCAGTGCTCGCGTAATCATGAACGGTTCTTTTTCCAGCGGTACAACTAAGGCTTGGAAGAAAGAATAACCGGTTGTTTGGTAGTCGGTTAAATACATAATATTTTCTGGATCAGAAATCACGACTGCATCTAAATGACGCTCAGCAATGCGAGCGCGCAAATCACCCAAACGGCGTTCATATTCTTCTGCCGGGAAAGTCATATCATCACGTTTAATCATGCGGCTTCCTCCATCACTGAGCGAGTGGCATTGATTAAAATATTTAAGCCAGCGACGAGATCTTCTTGTGGAATAGTGAGCGGTGGGATAAGTTTCAATACCCGTCCGCCGGTACCGCAGGCCGCAATAATAAGACCATCTTTAAAGCATTTTTGCACAATAGCAGAGGCGCGCTCGCCACTACCGACGTCCAATCCCATGACCATGCCTTTACCGCGTAATTGCAGGCTGCCGTCGCTTTTTAATAATGGCTTTAAGGCTTCTTTCATTTGCTTTGTTTTTTGTTTTACTTCGCTCATTAATTCATCGTTTTTAAAGTAGCTTAATGCCACTTTACCGGCGACGAACGACAAGTTTTGGCCACGGAAAGTACCTGTATGTTCACCGGGTGACCAAAGCTTATCTAAATCAGGATGTACGAGATTCATTGCCATGGGCGTTCCTGCGCCACCAATGCCTTTGGCTAAACACACGATACCCGGCTCAATATCGAGATCATCAAAGCTGAAATACGAGCCTGTGCGGCCACAGCCGACTTGAATGTCGTCGATTATTAATACGGCACCAAGTTCTTTGGCTAATGCCTCGACTTTTTTAATCCATTCTTTACCGGCAACATTGACACCACCTTCGGCTTGAATGGTTTCTAATAAAATGGCAGCGGGTGCTGCCAGACCGCTAGACGGATCAAGATAGCGATTGCGTAATGCTTCTAAGCCATCTAAACCACAGTTTTGCTTGCAGCCTACACAAGGTTTTTCGCAGCCGAATGCCGTATGGCTGACATGTGTTAATGGCACGCCAGCAGCGCCGCGGAAATATTGATTTGCCGTTGCTGCAAGTGCACCTAAGGTCATGCCATGAAAGCCGCGGCTGAAGGCTAAAATTTCAGTTCGCCCTGTGGCGCGGCGCGCTAATTTCATTGCTGCCTCTACTGCATTGGTGCCGGTTGGCCCCATAAATTGCATTTTATGCGGCATATTTCGAGGCTTTAAAATAATGTCGGTAAATGCCTGCATAAATTCAGCTTTGGCTTTGGTTTGCATATCGAGGCTATGGAGCACGCCGTCGCTTTGCAAATAATCAATCATGGCTTGCTTCATTAAGGGGTTGTTATGGCCGAAATTGAGTACGCCGGCGCCGGCGAAAAAGTCGATGTATTCTTTGCCTTGATCGTCTGTTTGACGAGCATTTTGGGCTTTATCAAAAACAACAGGGTATACGCGGCTATAGCCACGAATCGCAGATTCGCGCTGTTCGAAAATAGTCATAAGATTTCCTTTTTTAAAAAATATCGTGTTAAAGCGAGTTTTAAAAAAGGCTGGGGCTAGGGTGGTGTCCGCATACCGCTTAAGCGGCAAAACCAGCGACAAACGTCAGCAATTAAGCGGTCGTTAAAATCGTAGTAAGGGCTGTGGCAGGGCATGTTATGCCCCTTGCCATCGTCACTGCCCATCAGCGCAAATGCGCCAGGAATGGCATTTAAATAGTAGCTAAAATCCTCAGAGGCCATAATAGGGGTTGCTTGGCCATGCGCTAAACCTGTGTCGCCATGCAATTGCGACCATATTAAGCGCGCTGTTGTCGCTTGTTTCTCATGGTTAATGGTCGCGCTGTAGCGGGGAGTGTGTTCTATCTCGCATTTAACGCCATAAGCACCAGCGGTTTGTGTGGCAATTTCGGTAATTAAATTATTAATATGAGTCCGAGTTGCTTCGTCGGGTACACGAATACTGCCGCCAAGTTCGGCGTATTGTGGTGTCACTGTTAGTGCATCGCCGCTTTGAAATTTAGTCACACTGACTACTGCTGTTTGTTGTGGTGCTATACGACGACTGCAAATTTGTTGCAGAGCAATGGTCACGGCACTGGCAGCGAGCAGTGGATCAGCACAGGCTTCAGGCTGACTCGCATGACCGCCTTTGCCGATTAAACGAATAGTAAAGGTACCATTACCGCACATTACAATATCATCGGGACAGGCCATCGTACCGTATGGCATGGCCGGCCAATTGTGCCAGCCATAAATTTCGCTAACGCCTTTTAATGCGCCGTCCTTTATCATTTCACGCGCACCATGACCGCCTTCTTCGGCAGGCTGAAAAATAAGAACTATTTGGCGTTCGAGTTCGTCTTCGTGTTGTTTTAACCAGCGTGCAGTGGCAATTAATGTAGCTGTGTGGCCGTCGTGACCACAGGCATGCATGCAGCCTGGATTATTTGATGACCATTCTTTATTGGTTTCTTCTACGATGGGTAGGGCATCGATATCGGCACGTAAAGCGATAGCTGGTGCAGTGCCAGATTCATTGATATAGGCGACCGTGCCGGTAGCCGCGCACGTGCGCCAGCGAATATTTAGCTCGGTTAATGCTTCTCTAACCGTATTAGCTGTTTGTAGTTCCTGCCAAGATAGCTCTGGATTACGGTGCAGTTCACGTCGGAAATTTTGCGCAAACTTAATTGTGTCTTGCCAGTCGTTCGACATAAAGCGTCTCCTGCCTGGAATTCACGAAATTGTATTCGTAAAAACGATGTATTTGCTTTGCCGATTTGCTGCCTAATAGTGCGTTGCAATGGTTGTTCCAAAAAACAATTAATAATATTTTTTTTATGTATTTTGCTTTTTGAATTAGAAATAAGCTTAGAAATCAGCGTTTTATGTTGTGTGAACGATTGTTGTGAAATTCAGAAAATAGAGTGCGTCTGTATGTGACGCCAGTGGAATAATATGGTTCAGAAAATTATGCACTGGCATGAAGCGCGACGATAAGTCTTGGTGCGTAAATTACTCTCGTTAATTTAGGATAGCTAATCACAGAAAAATTACGAGGTTTAATGCATCGCGCCGTTAAATCGATATTGTTAGAGGTTGAGCTGCTGCTTGGGCAAGAGCGCAAGATAATATCCGTCCTGCGGTTTTTTCGGCTCGGCTAGTAAGAATAATTGGAACTCTCGCCCCGACAAGCACACCCGCTGCGAGTGCATTGCCTAAGTACATTAATTGCTTGGCGAGGATGTTACCTGCCTCTAGGTCGGGTGCTAATAATATATCTGCATCACCGGCAACCTCAGATTCAATGCCTTTTTCTAATGCAGCCTCGCGGTTAATGGCATTATCAAAGGCCAATGGGCCATCTAATAATCCACCAATAATTTGCTTGCGGTCTGCCATTTTACACAGAGCCGCTGCTTCTATGGTGCTAGGTATATCAGGGTTTACTTTTTCAACGGCACTTAAAATAGCGACTTTTGGACAAGAAATACCAATATGGTGAGCCAGATCTATGGCATTAGCGACGATGTCTTTTTTATCACGCAGGCTTGGTTGAATGTTGATTGCCGCATCGGTAACAAGCAAGGCTTTGTGATATAGCGGAATATCCAGATAAAATACGTGGCTTATACGCCGTTCGGTACGTATACCGTTTACTTTATCGAGGACGGCACCCAACAATTCGTCGGTCGATAGACCCCCTTTCATCAACGCATTCACGGCGCCTTGTCGTACCAATGACACGGCTACTTCGGCGGAGTGATGGCTGTGCTCACTATTGTGTATGGGGAGGGCGCTAATATCGAGGTTGTTGTCAGCAGCACATTGAATAATGCGCTCTTCTGGGCCTACTAAAATAGCGTCAATAAGACCTAAATTATGCGCCGCCAAAGCACCTGCTAGAGAGTTGGAAGTTACCGGATGCACAATGGCTGTTTTGACAGCCTCGCTACGCAAGGCTCGTTCTAGTAGAAGTTGCATTCTTGGATGCTGAGTGAGTGCTGCATCCAGTTCTTCTTTCAAATGTCCTGCGGCGAGCGCTTCCATGTCTGGCTTCCTTAAGAGATGTCTGGGCGTACGCCATCTTGTGGTTTTATCACTAAAATATCGCATTCGAGTTTATCTACTAAAGCTTCAGCGGTATTTCCGATCAATACTCCACTTAATCCTCCACGACCGATAGTGCCCACAACAACAAGATCTGCTTCGGTTTCTTTGGCGATATCGGCAATTACTACATCGGTATCGCCTTCGCCAATATGAATATGATCATCAGCAATATTGAATTTCTTGGCCCAAGCGGCACAGCCTTCTTCATGCTGTTCGGTAATGTATTTTTGAATGTCATCAGGGGCTGTGACTTCAGGAACCATGGCAAAGGCTACGGCTACCATAGGGTAGGCATTGGCTAAATGTAGGTCGGTCTCAAAATGATCGGCCAAGTGCTCCGCGAAGGATAAGATATTGTCGTTGATTAATTCATGGCCAGTATCGCGCGAGGTGGAGTCGATAGCAGCAAGAACACGGTTGTGCTTCCAAGGTGTTGCAGACTTCACCAACATGACTGGAGCTGGGCAATGGCGCATTAAATTCCAATCGGTGTGTGTAAATATCCGCTGCAATAATGTGTGCGGTTGAGTGCCTTTTATCACCAAATCGAAATCTGTATTGCGTATAGATTCAATGGCACCGTCGTGAAGATGCTTTTGCCAGTGAACTTCGGTGCGCACAGTAACATTGGCGACATCGCGATCTTCTAGCAGGCTATCGAGCCAGCTCTGTGCGCGTTGGCTCAGGGCACCTTTAATACTGTGGCGCGTTGCTTCGTCGATACGAGCGTTATCATCACCATAGGTATCCCACGCACAAGTCATTAATGTGAGATCTGAATTGGTTGCTTTGGCAAGCCAAACAGCACGGTCGAGTGCGTATTGCTCGGGATGTTCTTGATCCAGCACGACTAAAATGTGGTTGATGTCCAACATAACCTTCTCCCAAGCTTCAAAGTATTTCAATTACCTTAACGCTAGCACGATCGAGTTGTCTTGTGTTGGGTCAATATTGCCTATGTATTATGACTGTTAGGGTTTAGCCGTGGATTGTTTGCGTTAATGATCATTTAGCAACTCAATCATGGCTCTTGCTGCGTTAGAGAGCGTGCGGTGTTTTAAATGGATGAGTCCTAGGTGGCGAATGGGAGAGGTGCCCGGCCAGACTAGTGTGTGGAGCTGGCCATCAACCATATTTTGCGGCAGTAGTGACCAGCCCATACCGACCGACACCATCATTTTGATGGTTTCTAAGTAATTGGTCGGCATTGGCGCATTGAGGGTCAAGCCGCGCTCGCGGAAGGCTTCGTCGACTAAACGATAAGTAATAGTATCTGGTTGCGGCAGTATCGCAGGCGTGCTGGCAAGATCCTCTAATGTAACTTGCTCTAACTGAACCAAGCGATGATCCGGAGCGCAGACACACACCATAGTGTCTTGCCATAGCGGTATTTGCTCTACGTCTTCGGCATCACTTTCCTCTAACGTCGTTAGGGCGAGTTCAACTTGGCGTAATGTCACGGCTTGATAGGCTCGCTCAGATCCCATGAATTCTAAATTGAGTTGGGCGCTTGGGTAGCGTTGAACGAATTCTCGTAATACTGGTGGTAGACGATGCAGACCAATGTGATGGCTGGTCGCAAGTGAGAGATACCCACTGACTTGGCCCTCCATATTTACAAGATGGAGTTCCGTGTCGGTGACTAAATCGAGTATTGCGCGCGCTCGCGGAAGGAGGTTATGGCCAGCTTCCGTAAGGCTAATGGTGCGATTGTGGCGGTCGAATAGGGTAACGCCAATTTGCTGTTCTAGCATTTGAATGCGCTTACTGACCGCTGATTGGGTTAGATGAAGATCTTCCCCGGCTGCAGAAAATGAACGATGCCCAGCAACAGCCAAGAAAGCTTTTAGTGATTGCGTATCCATAACCATTCTCGCCTTAGAATGTGTTTAATTTATTGTATTCCTATTTGGAATTCAAACTAGAAATAATATGAATTTGAGTTGTTATCTGCCTGCGGTATCCTGTGCACAGTGATAGCAACCCGCAGAGCATAGAAGGAGTCATCCACATGGCCGGGAAAACCTTGTACGACAAATTATGGGAACAACATCTTGTTAAAGAACGAGATGATGGCACTGCCTTAATTTATATCGACCGTCAATTACTGCACGAAGTAACCTCGCCCCAGGCTTTTGAAGGCTTACGCATTGCGGGTCGTAAACCTTGGCGTTTGGATGCCAACTTGGCAACACCAGATCACAACGTGCCAACGACCTCATTTGAACGTGAATCAGGCATTGCCGGTATTCAAGATCCGGTATCGCGTATTCAGGTGAAAACCTTAGATGAAAACTGCGATGAATTTGGTATCACCGAATTCAAAATGCAAGATATCCGTCAGGGTATTGTGCACGTAGTTGGCCCAGAACAGGGTGCGACATTGCCCGGCATGACAGTGGTGTGTGGTGATTCGCATACGGCAACCCACGGTGCCTTTGCAGCCTTGGCGCATGGTATTGGTACGTCAGAAGTTGAACACGTGATGGCCACCCAGTGTTTGATTCAGCGCAAAATGAAAAACTTGTTGATCAAGGTTGAAGGTGAGCTTGGCGCAGCTATCACAGGTAAAGATGTTGTTTTGCATGTGATCGGAATTATTGGTACCGCCGGTGGTAACGGTTGCGCGATGGAATTTGGCGGTTCTGCTATTCGCTCAATGAGCATGGAAGGCCGTATGACCATGTGTAACATGGCCATTGAAGCCGGTGCTCGCGTAGGTATGGTTGCTTATGACGACATCACTGCGGCGTATGTAAAAGGTCGCCCATATGCGCCGAAAGCGGATCAGTGGGAAGCGGCAACCGCTGCTTGGAAAGATTTAGTGTCTGACGATGACGCGGTATTCGATAAAGTTGTAGAAATTCGCGCCGAAGATATTAAGCCACAAGTGACTTGGGGGACTTCACCTGAGATGGTCACTACCATTGATGGTCGTGTGCCAACGTTGGAAGACGCCAAAGATGATGTAGAACGTTCTGGTTTCGAACGTGCTTATAAGTACATGGGCTTAACGCCGGGCCAAGCGATTACCGATATTCAATTGGATCGCGTCTTTATTGGTTCTTGCACTAACAGCCGTATTGAAGATTTACGCGCTGCGGCTGAAGTGGCCAAGGGTCGTAAAGTGGCGGCTACTTTGAAGCAAGCATTGGTTGTACCTGGGTCTGGTTTAGTAAAAGCTCAGGCTGAAGAAGAAGGTCTGCACGAAATATTTATTGCTGCTGGATTCGAATGGCGTGAGCCTGGTTGTTCAATGTGTTTAGCAATGAATGCGGATAAATTAGGTAATGGCGAACATTGTGCCTCAACGTCTAACCGTAACTTTGAAGGTCGTCAGGGTTACGGCGGTCGTACGCATTTGGTGAGCCCTGCGATGGCAGCGGCAGCCGCGATTGCCGGTCATTTTGTCGATGTTCGCGAACTTTAAGGGGAATAACAGTGAAACCATTTACAGTACAAGAGGGCATTGTTGCCCCAATGGATCGTGCCAACATCGACACGGACATGATTATTCCTAAGCAGTTTTTAAAGTCGATTAAACGCAGCGGCTTCGGCCCCAATTTATTCGATGAATTGCGTTATTTGGATGAAGGCCAGCCGGATGCGGATAACAGTGGTCGCCCGCTGAATCCTGATTTCGTATTGAATAAACCACGTTATCAAGGTGCGTCGGTATTATTGGCTCGTGAAAACTTTGGTTGTGGTTCGAGCCGTGAACACGCGCCTTGGGCATTGGAAGATTTTGGTTTCCGCACCATCATCGCGCCAAGCTATGCCGATATTTTCTTTAATAACAGCTTTAAAAATGGTCTGTTGCCAATCGTGTTAGACGAAGCAACCGTTGATCGTTTATTTAAAGCGGTTGAAGCCAATGAAGGTTATAAATTAACAATTAATTTAGAAGCGCAGACCATTGTTACGCCAGATGGTGAAACAATTCCATTTGAGGTGGACAGCTTTCGCAAGCATTGTTTGCTGAATGGTTTGGATGATATCGGTTTGACGTTAATCGACGCTGATGACATTCGTGCGTATGAAGCGAATCGTCGCGAGAAATCGCCTTGGTTGTTTGGCGCTGGATGATATCGGTTTTTTAATTGTCGGTTATTAATCTCGGTTTAGATGGAATAAAGGGCGTATTCGGGTTCGGTGAGCTGACCGTCTGCGCCATGGATGGCGCAGCTCGAGCCTCCAAGGACGGATTTACGGCGGGTCAGCGAATGAAGCCGAGTACGCCCATACAGAATTGCAAATATAGGTTGAGAAAAGAATGAGCAAAAACATACTCGTACTACCGGGCGATGGTATTGGCCCAGAAATCGTCACCGAAGCGGTGAAAGTATTAAACACTGTGAATGAAAAATTTAACCTCGGCCTGACCCTAGAAAATGGTTTGGTCGGTGGAGCGGCCTATGACGTACACGGTACGCCGCTGCCAGAAGAAACCATGAGTAAGGCGCGTGCAGCCGACGCTATTTTGTTAGGCGCTGTGGGTGGTCCTAAATGGGATACCCTAGAAGATCGCGAATTACGTCCTGAAAAAGGCCTGTTAGGTTTGCGTTCTGGTTTGGAATTGTTCGGTAATTTACGCCCAGCGATTTTGTATCCGCAATTGGCCGATGCCTCTAGCTTGAAGCCTGAAGTTGTTTCTGGCTTGGATATTCTGATTGTACGTGAACTGACGGGTGGTATTTATTTCGGTAAACCACGCGGCATTCGCGTGTTAGAAAATGGCGAACGCGAAGGCTATAACACTTACGTTTATAACGAATCTGAGATTCGTCGTATCGCTCGCGTTGCATTTGAATCGGCGATGAAACGCAATAAAAAATTGTGCTCCGTGGATAAAGCCAACGTATTAGAAGTGACTGTACTGTGGCGCGAAATTTTAATTGAAGTTGGTAAAGAGTATCCTGAAGTCGAGTTGTCGCACATGTATGTCGATAACGCCGCGATGCAGCTGGTTCGCGCACCGAAGCAGTTTGATGTGATGGTTACCGGGAACATGTTTGGCGATATCCTGTCGGATGCTGCAGCGATGCTCACCGGATCTATTGGTATGTTGCCGTCGGCGTCGTTGGATAAAGACAACAAAGGTATGTACGAACCATGTCATGGTTCAGCACCGGATATCGCAGGTCAAGGCATTGCTAATCCATTGGCAACCATCTTGTCAGCGGCGATGATGTTACGCTATTCACTGAATGAAGTAGCGGCAGCCGATGCGATTGAAGCGGCGGTAAGCAAGGTATTGGATCAAGGCTTACGCACAGGTGATATCTGGTCGGCTGGTATGGAAAAAGTTTCCACTGAACAAATGGGCGAAGCAGTTGTTGCTGCTTTGCTATAAGGATAAAAGGTTTTAAACATGTCTCTACAAAAAGTAGGCCTAGTCGGCTGGCGCGGCATGGTGGGCTCTGTGCTCATGCAGCGCATGCAAGAAGAAAAAGATTTCGACCTGATCGAGCCGGTATTTTTTACCACCTCTCAGGCGGGTAAAGCTGCTCCAGATTTCGCTGGCAAAGATTGCGGTACTCTGTTGAGTGCGTTTGATATTGATGCGTTAAAAGCGCAGGACGTGATCATTACCTGCCAAGGTGGCGATTACACCAAAGAAGTGTATCCAAAGCTGCGTGAAGCAGGCTGGAATGGTTATTGGATCGACGCTGCGTCTTCATTACGTATGGCGGAAGATGCAATCATCGTTCTTGATCCAGTGAACAATAAGGTCATCGAAGCGGGCATTCAGAGCGGCGTTAAAACCTATGTCGGTGGCAACTGCACCGTTAGTTTGATGTTGTTGGCATTAGGCGGTTTGTTCGAAAAAGATTTGATTGAGTGGGTTGCTCCGCAAACCTATCAAGCGGCTTCGGGTGCTGGTGCGCAGAATATGCGTGAGTTGATCAGCCAGATGGGTGCTATTCACAGCGATGTAAAAGCCAAGTTAGATGATCCAGCGACGGCTATTTTGGACATTGATCGTCAGGTGGCAGAATTTATCCGCAGTGATGATTATCCAAAAGAACAGTTTGGCGCACCTTTGGCGGGAAGTTTGATCCCTTATATCGACTCACAATTGGCTTCTGGCCAGAGTCGTGAAGAGTGGAAGGCTCAGGTTGAAGCCAATAAAATTATGGGAACGACTGAAAAGCCAGTGCCTATTGATGGCTTGTGTGTGCGTGTCGGTGCGATGCGCTGTCACAGCCAGGCGATCACTATCAAGCTGAAAAAAGATATTCCAGTCAGCGAGATTGAAGCGA
>Ga0105357_10001795_pt1 | contig 11474 bp, 11 predicted proteins | sample GOMGulsemesocosm_4_FD_83660 | JGI IMG/M metagenome (GOLD analysis project Ga0105357, IMG submission 83660) | Methane-oxidizing microbial communities from mesocosms in the Gulf of Mexico - GOM15B Gulf of Mexico | ecosystem: Environmental > Aquatic > Marine > Cold seeps | place: USA: Gulf of...
CACGGTATTTGACGCCGGCCAGCGCAAGGTCGAAGTGATTGGACCGTTGTTGGAAGACGAATCCGTGCAGGTGCATACGGATTTCTGGAAGGACTGAACCGACCCTTAGCTTGGCGCGGGCTCAACTCGCACCAGCAATAGCCGATAGCCGCCGCTGAAGCCGCCCAGGGTCAGCATGTCGCCGGGGCACGCGGCGAGCAAACGCGCGCCCAAAGGCGAGAAGATCGAAATCTCGGTGCTGGCGCTGCAGCTGCGTTCCGTCAGGCGCACCTTGATAAGCTCCTGCGTATTCATATCCAGCAGCAGCAACGCGCTGCCCACGCGGGCCCGCAGCGTAACCCGATCACGTTCCAGCAGTTCCAGCTTACCGATCACACTGGCCAGCTCATGCGGGCCCGTTGTGTGCCATACAGCGGCACCGCGGGTCAGGCCGCGCGGGCGCCGGTTCACATCGACCATAGACGACATGTCTCTCTCCGACAGAAAAATCAAACAAGGGGGCAAGTAAACAACGCCGGGTACGGTGAAACCGTCCCGGCTTAATTCAGGAAGGCGAAGTAGCTATCGGAGTAGGGGTGAAGCCAGAGCATGAGGTAACTCGGTTATCGCGTGAAGACATACCATAGGCCAGTGGTTATTAAATGCAAGCCGCTGCGCTTATTGCCCCGCCTGCACTCAGCCCCGGGGGTATCGGTTTCTATCCAGGCCCGCGGGCGATGGCCGGGATTCCACCTTCCCGGCAAACCTGCACAGCGCCGATCAACCTTGCCGGTAACGCGCCGGCGTCATGCCCTGCCAGCGGCGGAAGGCGCGAACAAAGGCGTTTTCATCCGAGAAGCCGAGTTGCTCGGCAATCTGCGCCACGCTTTGGCGACCCTGCAGCGCCTGGCAGGCCATCTCCTGCAGCACGGTTTCACGCAGCGCCTTGAACGATAGGCCTTCCTCTGCCAACTTGCGGTTCAGGTGGCGGCCACTGATGCCCAGCTGCTCGGCAATGCGCTCCTTGCCCCAGCGCGGCTGCAGCCGCACCGCGCGCTGCACCTCGGCGCTGAGGCTGTGCTGGCCCAGGGCTTCGAGGGTTTCGTCAGCCAGCTGGCGCAGGTGATCACGCAGCGCGCTGTTGGCCTGAATCAGCGGCAGCGACAGCTGATCAACGCTGAAGCTGAGGCGGTTGTGGCCGGCATTGAACTGCAGCGGGCAGCCGACCAGCTCACGATAGTCGGCCTGCGCGCTGAGCGGCGCATGGGCAAAGTGGATGCTGTGCGGCTGAAAGCGCCCGCCGGTCGACCAGCGTGTCAGGTTCAACTGCGTGGCCAGCACTGCCTCGACCCGCTCGGACTGGCGTACTGCAAGGTGCGGCTGGTACTCGATCCAGGCCAGTGCGCCCTGCTGCTGCAGACTGAAATCACCCCCAGCGCCAATCACCGGCGCGTACTCCACCAGTTGCTCCAACGCCTCGCCCAGGGTGTCGCAGGTGACCAGCAGCATGCCCGCGCTGTCGAGGTGGCCCACCTGAATATCCAACCCCAGACGCAGGCCGGCGAGCGGATCGGGTAGCAGTGCGCAGTAGCTTTCCCAGAGCTCGTCCTGCACCGCCAGCGGTATCCGCTCACGCGCCTGCAGCCGCGCACACAGATGCTCGGGCAGGGCGACGCCGTGCCGCGCTGCTGATTGCAGCAGTGCCTGGGCGTAGAGCGGAGTGACGCTGTGGGTGTCGTCTGACATGGCGTGAATTGCCGGTTTCCTGTCCCGTTTGGTGCGATACCCGCGCAGGGTGATTGGCTAGACTCTGCATCATAACAACAATGTCCCTGAACGGAGCACACCACATGTACGCTGTCATCGGCGCCGGCCCCATGGGGCTGGCCACGGCCCGCAACCTGCAGAAACTGGATATCCCCTTCGTCGGCCTGGAGCTGAACAACGATGTGGGCGGCCTGTGGGATATCGACAACCCGCACAGCACCATGTACGAGACAGCGCACCTGATCTCGTCCAAGCGGATGACCGAGTTTGCCGAATTCCCGATGGGCGAGGCGGTGGCGGACTACCCGCACCACAGCGAGCTGAAGCGCTACTTCCGCGACTATGCCACGCATTTTGATCTGTATCGCCACTACGAATTCAACACCCGGGTGATCAGCATGAATCCGGAAAATGGCGGCTGGCAGCTGGTGACCGAACGCAATGGCGAGCAGCAGAGTCGTTTTGTGGATGGCGTGCTGATTGCCAATGGCACCCTGCACACGCCCAACCGGCCACAATTGCCGGGCGAATTCGCCGGTCACATCATGCATTCCAGCGAGTACCGCGATCCTTCGGTGTTCAAGGACAAACGCGTGCTCATCGTCGGCTGCGGCAACTCGGGGGCCGATATCGCAGTGGATGCCGTGCACCACGCCAAGTCGGTAGATATGAGCCTGCGCCGTGGCTATTACTTTCTGCCCAAATTCCTCAAGGGGCGGCCGATCGACACCCTGGGCGGCAAGGTCAAGCTGCCGCGCAAGCTCAAGCAGCGCGTGGATGCGGCGCTGATCCGCTTCATCATGGGCAAGCCCTCGGATTACGGCCTGCCCGACCCGGACTACCGTCTGTACGAGTCGCATCCGGTGGTCAACTCGCTGATTCTGCATCACCTGGGCCACGGCGACATCAAGGCGCGCCGCGACATTCAGGGCCTGAACAGCAATGAAGTCGACTTTGTCGATGGCGAGAGCGCCGAGTACGACCTGATCCTGCTAGCCACCGGCTACCAGCTGGACTACCCCTTCATTGAGCGCCAGCACCTCAACTGGCCAGCACAGCTCGACGCACCCCAGTTGTACCTGAACGTGTTCCACCCGGAGCACCACAACCTGTTCATGATGGGCATGATCGAGGCCGCCGGTCTGGGTTGGGAGGGTCGCAACCTGCAGGCGCGGTTGGCCGCACTCTATATCGCCCAACGGCAACAGTGCAGCCAGGCGGCACTGTTGTTTGATCAGACCAAGCGCGACCAGGCCACCACCAACCTGGACGGCGGTTACGACTACATCAAGCTGGCGCGCATGGCCTACTACGTCAACAAGGATGCCTACCTGGCGGCGCTCAAACAGCACATTGCCGAACTCGAAGCCGGCCTGGAGCAGCGCGCACCGCAGCCGGTTGCCGCCACATGAGCGGCGCGCTGCCGATCCAGTTTGATCCGGCCAGCCTGATTCTGCTCAACATCATCATGGCCGGGATGATGTTTGGCGTCTCGCTGACGCTAAAGCTGGACGACTTCAAACGCATCCTCAAGGCGCCGGTAGCGCCGGTGGCCGGCCTGTTAGCGCAGTTTCTGCTGCTGCCGCTGGCCACCTGCCTGCTGACCTGGGTGCTGCGTATCGACCCCGAGCTGGCGCTGGGCATGATTCTGGTTGCCTCCTGTCCCGGCGGCAGTTTTTCCAACGTGATGACCTGGCTGGGCAAGGGCAACGTGGCGGTGTCGGTCAGTATGACGGCGGTCTCCAGCCTGGCTGCGACCGTGCTAACACCGCTCAACTTTGCCTTCTACGGCTGGCTCAACCCGCATACCCGCGCCTACCTCACGCAGATCAGCCTGGAGCCGGGCAGCATTCTGCTGATCGTGCTGCTGGTGCTGGCGGTGCCGCTGATACTCGGCATGCTCAGTGGCCGGCGCTGGCCGCAGCTGGCCCAGCGCAGTGAAAAGCCGCTGCGCATGGTCTCGCTGCTGGTGTTCCTGGGCTTTGTCGGCATTGCCTTCAGCAACAACTTCACGCTGTTTATCGAGCGCTTCAACAGCTTCTTCTGGCTGGTGGTGGCGCACAACCTGCTGGCGCTGTCGCTGGGGTACGGCATGGCGCGGCTGATGAAGCTGCCGGTGGCCGACCGCCGCGCGGTGACCATGGAGGTAGGTATTCAGAATTCCGGGCTGGGGCTGGTAATCCTCTTCACCTTCTTTCCCGAGGCCGGCGGCATGATGCTGATCACTGCCTTCTGGGGCACCTGGCATCTGGTTTCCGGGCTGACCCTGTCGCAGATCTGGGCACGCCAGAGCCGCCGCGCCGAACACGCACAACACCTTGCCGCCCAGCGCGGCGCAGAACAGAGCCTGTAAGCCATGAGCAAACGCATTCTTATCACCGGCGCGGCCGGCTACATCGGCCATCAGCTGGGCAACCGCCTGGCACAGGACTATCACGTGGTGGGCACCGACCTGCGCAGCAGAGGCGACCTGAACTTTCCACTGCGGATCATGGATATTCGGGACCGCGAGCTGGCAGCGCTGATGAAGCAAAAGCAGATCACCCACGTAGTGCACCTGGCCTCCGTTCTGCAGGCCTCGAAGGACCGCGAACGTGACTTTGATATCGACGTCAACGGCACCCGCAACGTACTGCGGGCCTGCATCGAGGCCGGCGTGCAGCATCTGACCGTCACCAGTTCCGGCGCCGCCTACGGTTACTACGCCGACAACCCCGAGTGGATCGACGAAGGCGACGCCATTCGCGGCAACGCCGAATTCGCCTACTCTGACCACAAGCGGCAGGTAGAAGAATTGCTGGCCACCTTCCGCCAGAACCACCCCGAGCTGCAGCAACTGATCTTCCGCCCCGGCACCGTGCTGGGTACGGACACCCGCAACCAGATCACCGGGCTGTTTGAAGCCAAGCGCGTACTGACCATCAAGGGCAGCGACTCGCCCTTTGTGTTCATCTGGGATCAGGACGTACTCGCCGCCATGGAAATGGGCATCCGCGAAGACAAGCGCGGCATCTACAACATGGCCGGCGATGGCGCCCTGACCATGCGCGAAATCGCCCAGCGGCTGAACAAGCCCACGCTCAACCTCGCGCCCTGGGTACTCAAGAGCGCCCTGCAAGTCGCCAAATGGCTGGGCCGGCCTACCGGCCCGGAGCAGATCAACTTTCTGCGCTACCGCCCGGTACTGAGCAACCAGCGGCTGAAGAAAGAGTTTGGCTATCAGCTGCAGAAAACCTCGGCCGAGACCTTCGAGTTTTTTGCCGAAGCGCGGGGGCTTAAGCGCTGACGGGAGGGCCGAATTCCAACTCGGCCAGGGGGGCGCGGCGCGGGAGCTGTTCAGCTCACATCAAACAACAATAAAAGAGTACGCCAACATGAAGACAATATTGATCACCGGTGCCGCCTCCGGCCTGGGCTGGGCCATGGCGCAACACTGGTTTGCCGCCGGCCACCGGCTGGTACTGGCCGATAACAACGCCGAACTGCTGGCAGAGCGGGAAACGCAGCTCAACGCCCCCGAGCGGATACTCACCGTGGTTGCCGACATCACCCGGGCGGAGGACATTCAGCGCCTGATAAGCGCGACCGAGCAGCAGTTTGGCCGGCTGGATCGGCTGGTCAACAACGCCGGCATTACCCACCGCTCACCGGCGCACAAGACCGACCCAGCCGTATTCCGCAAGGTCATGGCGGTCGACTGGCAGGGCCCGGTGGAACTGACCATGGCCGCGCTGCCGCTGCTGCGCGCCAGCCGCGGCGAGATTCTCTGCATCGGCTCCATGGCCGGCTGGATGCCCGTACCGGGGCGCGCCGCCTATTGCGCCGCCAAAGGCGCGCTGACCCAGTTCTTCGAGGTGCTGCGGCTGGAGCTGGAAGCCGACGGCATACACGTGCTGATGGTCTACCCCAGCTTTCTCGACACGCCCATCGAGCACAATGCCCTCGGCAAGGACGGCAAGCCCGCCAGCCATGCACGCTCCATGGTGGGCGGCATGCGCAGCCCGGAATGGATGGTAGAACTGATCGACAAAGCCCTCGCAAACGGGCAACGTTGGCTGCTGCCCGAGCCGGTGTCGAAATTCGGCAGCCTGCTCTGGCGCTTCGCCCCGGCGCTGTACCTGCGTCAGGTACGCAAACGTTTTGCCGGAGAGCTAAGTTGAGGACTCAATGATCATCGACCCCTGGATCTGGCTGGGTCTGTTCATCCTGCTGGCTTACACCATCGAAGCCATTACCGGCTTCGGCAGTATTGTCATCGCGCTATCGCTCGGTGCACTGCTGCTGCCCATCCCCGAGATGCTGCCGGTTTTGGTGCCGTTGAATATCGTCATGAGCGGCTATCTGGCCTGGCGCAACCGCGAGCATATTCAGTGGTCGCTGCTGCTCAAGCTGATACTGCCGCTGATGCTGATCGGCATGCTGCTGGGCTATGGTCTGCGGCCCTGGCTCGACGGGCAGTTGCTCAAGGCTCTGTTCGGCCTGCTGGTGCTCTGGTTTGCCGGGCGTGAACTGCTGCGCCTGTTTCGCGGCCATGAAAGTGCCGCCCACCCCGGCTGGCTCAGCCGCAGCCTGACGATCGGCGCCGGCGTCACCCACGGCCTGTTCGCCTCCGGCGGCCCGCTGCTGGTCTACGCCCTGGCCGGCACCACGCTGGACAAGAGCAAACTGCGCGCCACACTGATCAGCGTCTGGTTTGGCCTCAACAGCAGCATGACCATCCTGTTCCTGCTCGACGGCAGCCTGCTGCCCAGCGTGCCGCATATTCTTGCGTACCTGCCGCTACTGGTGATTGGCGTAGTGCTGGGCGAATTTCTGCATCACCGCCTGAACGAGCAGCGCTTTCGGCAGGTGATTTATTCGTTGCTGGTGGTGACTGGGGTGTTGTTGTTGGGTAAGGCGGTGCTCTGAGCCATAGCCAAAAACCGGTTGGCAAGCACATCGTTAAATTGCACTATCTCAATAACTGCAGTTTCGCAGTCCCCCTACTGGAGGCATGGATGCCTGGCTGTTGCTGTGCAATACAAATAATCCGCTCAACTTTTGCCGCTACCGGGTCGCCATTTTGCGGATCCAACTACCTAGTATGGCGAAGCTCACCAGTCGCCAGTCCCGCCTATTACTGCCCCAATCTTTCTGAGTAAGCCAATGAAAAAATTACTGTTTTTTGCGCTGATAATTTTCGCTGGCTGGAAGATATATACCGAAAAACTGCAACCACAGAGCCCAGAGTTGGCGGGGCATCGTAGCGCGGTGGTTAGCCAATCATCGAGCAGCCGCGTCACACCCACGCCATCAACACCCAGCTTTACCTGCGACGGGCGACAGCACTGCAGTCAAATGACCTCCCGCGCTGAAGCCGTGTTTTTTGTCAGAAATTGCCCCAATACCAAGATGGACGGTGACCGGGACGGCATACCCTGCGAGAACGATTCACGGTTCTAGCTCGCCGATAGAGCGGCCACGATTGAAGCGCTGTTTTGATCAAGAGAAAACTCAAAAGGAAATTGCATGCACTGCCCAAAATGTAAAAACACGCACCTCAAACCCACCAAACTGGATGACAGTCTGCCGGTGATGGGATGCCCATCTTGCGACGGCTCGCTTTTGTCCCTGTTGTATTACCGCGACTGGGCCGAGCGCGTCACGCTTGAAGTGAACGACGCCGAGTACAGCAGCGAGATAGTTCAGGATGCCGACAGTAAAACCGCGCTCAACTGCCCCAAATGCGCACGACTGATGACCAAGTATTCGGTCACCGGCGCGATGAATAACCGGATTGACCTGTGCAGCGGTTGCGATGAAGCCTGGTTGGATGGCGGCGAATGGCAGCTACTCAAATCGCTGGAGCTGGCCAACAAGCTACCTAACGTGTTCACCGAGCAATGGCAGCGCAAGGTTCGCCTTGAGCAAACCGAACTCAACAGAATAGAACGTCTCAAAAAGGTCGTCGGCGAACAAGACGCCGAGCGCGCCATAGCGGCAAGACAGTGGCTCAGCAACAATCCGAATAAAGCCGTGATTGTGCAATTTCTAGCCGTTGAATAGACCGCTGGCATAACCCAATAAAAACCCCGCGCAATTGCGCGGGGTTTCTGGTTACAGCTGCAACAGCCGAATTACATCTCAGGCCATACGGCGATATCGATAATGTTCTCTGGCAGGTCGGCAACCATGCCCAGCGCAGTGGGTGTGCCGGTTTTCAGGTCGACCGTGTGTAGGGTGCCGTTGGCGAGTACGTAGGCAGTGTTGCCACCTTTGCCGTCGCTGGCGATGTCCATGGCGGCGGCGCCCAGACCTTTGGCCAATTCACCGACCGGTTGCTGTACGCCATCGTTCGGCGGGTTCTGCAGCATCAGCATGCCGGTAGCCAGGTCAACGGTGTAGAGCTCGGTTTTCTCGGTACCTGCGTAGGAGTCGGTGTACGCGCCGGCAACCACCTTCGGCATCATGGTGCCGTGCTCGGAGCCCTCGGCGTAGGCCACGCTGCCATCGGTGGCCACTTCACCGGTTTCCACGTTTACGCGGAAGTTGGTGCCATCGGCGGCCAGCAGTCGCAGGCGATCTGCCTTGGGGTTGAAGTCGACGACCGCGTGCTCGCTGCCCGGCAGGGCCGAATTCAGCTGGGCGCCAGCGGTGGCTTTACCGGTCGCCGCATCAATGGTGTACAGCTGGGTGCCGCCGCCCAGGCCATACAGCATGCCGTTGGCCGGACGCACATCGATGCCGCGCAACTCGCTGGCGCCGTCCACCTGCATGCTGGCAGTCACCTTGAGGGTATCGCTGTCGATCTTGTGCAGCATGCCGTCTTCAGTCAACGCTAGCAGCTGTGCGGCGCTGGCGGTACCGGCAGCCAAGGTCAGTGAGGTGGTCAGGAGCAGTTTGTTGAAGGTATTCATCTGTGATTCCTCGCATTCAAGTGGGGGTGGGCTTGGCCCATCCAGCTGGGTGCTTTGTAAGTCACCTGTTAGCTAATACCCGTGAGGTTTGGGTTTGGATGTCGGGAGATGAAAATAAATTTTCCGGGCTTATTGTGAGCGGTGGCTCGGAGCCTCTTAACCACCGTTGAGCATGGGCTGCCAGCAGCGAGCCCGAGGAGCTGTCAGGTGAAGATGGGCAGCGGAAAACCAGCAACGGTGTTCAACAGGCGAGCGTCCTTGCTTGCCTGCCGATCTGTTTTTTAGAAATTCATACTGACGGCTAGAGACAGGTTACGCTCTTCACCAGCATTGGTTTGGCTGCCGCCGGACGCCCAGTATTTCTCATTAAGCAGGTTGTTGATGTTGCCGTAGAGCGTCATGTCCTGGTCTGCGAGATTGAAGTCGTATCCGAAGCCGGCGCTAACGGTGGTCCAGCTTGGCATTTTCATATCGTTGGCGGTACTGATGTAGGATTCGCCAAAGTAGCGCACGTTACCGTGTAGCGCTAAGCCGTCTATGCCGGGCACAAAGTAGTGAGCATTAATGACTGACTGAAAATCAGAAACACCTGCCGGGGCGTTGCCTTTGATGGCGGCGTTATCGGTTTTATCAATCTCTGCGTCAAGATAGACCAGACTTATGCCTACATTCAGGTCGCTGGTGAATTGGTAGGCGCCAGATAGCTCAATACCATCGTAAACCGCCAGGCCATCTTGTGTCAGGTCGGGGAGGACATTACCCGGTTGCAGTACCTGCATTTGGTTTGCGCGTTCGATACGAAAGAGCGCAGCCGCATAGTTGAAACTGTCGGACACATGCTTGATACCCGCTTCGTACTGTTTTGAGACGGTTGCACCCAATACTTCACCGACGTTGCTGAAGTTGCCGTCGACTTCAGTGCCCGGTTCCAAACCTTCAACATAGCTGCCGTATATGCTGGTTTGGGCATCGGGTTTGAAGATCAGCGCGAGAGTCGGGCTGGCTTCTCTGGTTTCATAACCAGACTCCTTCATCTCGTAGTCGGTGCCACGTAGCCCAACAATCGCTTGCCAATGGTCACTGAAAATCAGGGTGTCGCTGATAAAGGCCGAGCTTTGTTCAACGATGCTGGCCCGTTGCAAAGAAAAGTCAGGGGTGCGGGTAATCAGGAACGATTGGTTCTGGTAGATATTGCCGTTGAAATCATTGGACCAATAATACTCGTTACTTCCCTTGGTCCGCTCTTCCTGAAATTCCAGGCCGGTTACCAGTTCATGCTCTACCCAGCCTGTCGAGAAATGCCCCTGTGCTATTACCTGACTGAACAGGTTGTCTGTTGCGTAACCGAAGTCATAGGCAGCGCCCTGGTAGTCACCATCGCGGTTGAGCAGATAGGCGAATGAGCGTCTGGACTCATGCTCCTTCCGCGAGAAACCGACCTGAGAACGAAGATTCCAACGCTCATTGATATCCCAGTCCAGACCGGTGGAAGCCAACTGGGTTTTGGTTTTGTAGTAGGAGTTGTCGATATTGAAATCGTCGTAATCGTAGGTGACATCCGGTAACACGCCACCACTACCAACCACATCGTAAGCGCCGGTATAGAACTGGAAAGGCTGGGCTTCGATGGTGTTGTCTTCGTAGAGCAGCGTTGTGAACCAGGTTAGTGATTCGTTGAATTTCTTGTCGATAGCGACCGAAGCAAGAATACGATCTGCTTCGCTGTCGTTGTAGGCGGTTCCTTGATCGGTGGCGAGGTTAAGACGCACGCCCCAGTCATTGCCAAGGTTCTGGCTGGTATCGACATGCGCCGAAAGCAGGCTGGGGTTGCGATAGCCCAGATTGACGCTCGTGGCAGGCGCTTGCGTTGGGCGCTTCAATCGGTAGCTTAGGGCGCCGCCGGGTGAGCCAAAGCCATACATGAAGCCGCTTAGACCTTTCAGCGCCGTAACGCTTTCTACCGCTTCAATGGGAAAGTCGCCACCCCAGTGCAACATCATCGGGATGCCATCGATATAGTGCTTTTGAGTATCCAGCCCGCGGATTTTAGTACCCCACCAGTCCGTGGTGAAAGACGATGTCGGTGTGTATACCGATGCATCGTTGGCAAAAATCTGCCCAATGGACCTTGCGCCCCGTTCGATGATTTCCTGCTCATCTACAACGGTAAGAGAGAAGGGCGTGTCGAGAATGGCCTTGTTACCCAAGGCGCCAGCGGAGCTACTTCTCTTTAGATAATTCAAGGAGGTCGTAGCGTTTTGAACTTCACCCCTGATTTCAAGAGCGGGCAGCATCAACGCTTCTTGTTGCTGTAGCACATAATCCCCATTGGCTTGTTTAACTGCCATGAATCTGGTGCCGGCCAACAAGCTGGAGAAACCCTGCTGCACACTGTATTCGCCTTGCAAACCCGGTGTTTGTGCACCGCTGAACTGGCTGGCGTCGAAAGACAGGGCAACACCGGCAGCACCAGCAAATTCGCTCAGCGCATGGCTCAGAGGGCCAGCGGCGATATGGTAGGTTTTGGTTGCAGCACCCTGGCTGGTTGTATCTGCAGCCTGAGCTGCGGTGATGGGCAAGCAAACAGCGCCGCCTGCAAGCAGCGCGACAGAGAGACTGACGGCGTGAACGAGAGGCTTGCGTTTAGCAAAGTAACGTGGGAATGGCATTGCGGCTCCTGGGTGTAATAGGCGGTCTAAACAGGAGCCGAAACTGAGAGGGTAAAAGTGCAAGGTGCACAAAAAAATTCTAGGCCGCGACTAATCTGACCCAATAGCGGGTCAGCCGCCGCTCTTCTACAGGGAAGGCGCGCGTGATGACGGCGAGTGCTCG
>Ga0105357_10001796_pt1 | contig 11471 bp, 8 predicted proteins | sample GOMGulsemesocosm_4_FD_83660 | JGI IMG/M metagenome (GOLD analysis project Ga0105357, IMG submission 83660) | Methane-oxidizing microbial communities from mesocosms in the Gulf of Mexico - GOM15B Gulf of Mexico | ecosystem: Environmental > Aquatic > Marine > Cold seeps | place: USA: Gulf of...
AAAAAACATCCCCATCCGTTGGTTTTTCATACCCAGAAAGACATTTCATAAGTGTAGATTTTCCGGCTCCGTTCGGGCCCAGAATTGCAAAGATTTCTCCTGATTTAACTTCTAGCGATACACGGTCGAGGATCGTTTTTCCGTGAATAGAAAAATTTAGATTATCTGCCTTTAACATTTCTAGTTACCGTTGCTATTTTGTTTGATTAGAAGCCAGAGGAAAAAGGGGCCACCGACAAGGCTGGTCAAGACGCCAACCGGCATCTCCGATGGTGCAACTATGGTTCGTGCGATAGTGTCAGCAAACAGGAGCAACGCGGCCCCAAGAAGCGCAGATGCAGGTATCAGTAACTTATGATCAGCACCAAAAAGTAGTCTTATCAGATGCGGAATAACAAGACCTATAAATCCAATGATACCGCTGACCGCAACCGCAGCACCGACACACAATGCAGAGGTCAAGATGATGGATCGTTTCAACTTATGTGTATCTACACCAATGTAGGCGGCGTTTTCCTCGCCAAGTAATAACACATTTAGCTCACGGGCCTTTTTTGTTAAAAACCACATGCTTGGAAGAATTATGGATAAGCACACGAGCACGGGCTCCCACATGGCGCCGCCCAAGCTACCCATGGTCCAAAAAGTCAAAGCTCTTAATTGTTGATCGTCACTGATGAAGGTAAGAAATCCAGTTCCAGCGAATGTCAGGGCATTAATAGCGATACCAGCAAGTAACATGTGGGTAACGGAGAAAACACCGGTTAGGCGTGACATGCGCAAAATAACAAGGCTTGTAATCATACCACCCACAAAGGCCGCGATCCCTAGGCTATAGAGACCCAAAAAGCCGTATGCGGGTCCTATTACGACGATCATGCATGACACGGCAAGTGCGGCGCCACCTGTTATTCCAATTAGGCCTGGATCAGCTAGTGGATTTCTGAATAATCCCTGCATTGCAGCGCCTGATATTCCAAGCGCGGCGCCAACGACAACAGCTAACAAGACACGAGGCAAGCGAATGGAAAGCAAGATCGTTTGATCAAACTCAGATAGGTCGAAAAACAATATATCCCGTAAACTAATGGAAATCGCGCCGATAGAAGTTGCAATGAGAACGATTAGAGAAAGGATAAGTGAAAGACAAACTAGAATAACAAAAGGGTTTTGCTCTCTTTGCCTTAGAAGGCTAAACCGACGCCACTTAACTGTTCTAATCATCAGCATTCAGCCGTTTATTAAGCTCTAACGCCGCTGCTGCAGATCGCGGGCCAAACCCGAGTAACAAAAGCCCATCCATATCAATTACATTTCCGGACTTAGCAGCAGGAGTGAGGGCAAGGCCGGGTAATTTGAAGAGAGCTTCATTGCCGCCAATTTGTTTTAAAGTCCGGCTCGTAATTAGTATGAATTCAGGAGAAAACTTTACAACCGCTTCGGGAGACAGAGGTTTGTATCCAGTATATGCGTTAGCTACATTTATTCCGCCTGCAATTTCAATAATACTATTTGCTGATGTCTCGCTCCCTGCGGCCATTGGGGTTGAACTTCCATGGCTCATTATGAACAATATTTTTGGTTTCTTTGTTTGCACCGAAGTTGTTACCTTAAGTTGCTCAAGCGCCGCATCAAATTTTCCTACAAGTGTTTTCGCCGCCGCATTTACATTGAGTATTTTACCAAGTGCAAAAATATTTTCGCGCGTATCCTTCATCGATTTTGCTGATTTTAAGCGGTTTATCTGCACGCCAGTTGACGAAATCTGCTTCATGACGGAAGGAGGACCTGCATCTTCTGTCGCGATGATTAAATCTGGCTTTAGGGATAAAACCCCCTCTACGGATAGGGCTCTTTGGTACCCTGTTTTAGGGAGGCTGGCGGCGGATGGCGGAAAATAGCTGGTCGTATCACTTCCAACAAGCCTGTAACCAAGCCCTAGGGCATATATGGTTTCTGTAAGAGCGCCGCCAATCGACACAATTCGGCGATCCGGCTGATGGGCATGGCTGACATTAATGGATAAAATCAGAAATATTGTAGTGAGGATAAATTTCATCATTTTGTCTCTTGTTGCATCAAAATATTTGCGGCTTTGATGCCCTTGGATTGAAGGAATGTGAGGACGTTCAACAGTCGTTCTATAGAGACAGACTTATCCCCTGCGACGACAAGTTTTAGATCCGGTTTCGTACGCAATGTCTGTAAAAGATCTGATTTGAGTTGCTCAAGGTTGGAAAATTTTCTCCCATCAATGGCATAGCCCTCAGCTCGTATTTCAAGCATAATATACTTTTGCGGAGTAGGAAGAGTGGCTTCCTCGCTGACATTTTTTGGGAGCGTCAGATCCAGAGATCTGTACGAGGCTCCTGCAGATAGAATGAAGAAAACCAACAGGATGAACAATATGTCTAGCAAAGAAGTTAGATCTGGAATTGACGAAATCTCCGGCTCATCGGATCCATTGCCATCTAACGTGATCATAATGCAACCCGATTGGGCGACGTGATATTTTCGAGGTTGTTGTCTTCGAAATATTCCAGATCAAAATTAATCGATTGTGCGTTTAAAGATGAAAGTGTGCTGCCTAATATCTTGTTTCGCCAAGCGGTTAAAAAACTGGACACAATTACCGCAGGAAGGGCAATCATCAAACCAATTGCGGTGGTGAGTAATGCTTCCCATAACCCGTCAGCAATCATATTCGGTGTGACAGGGTTTGTTGTAACCGCGATTACTCGAAATGCTTCGATTATGCCGAGGATAGTTCCCAATAAACCACATAAAGGGGCAAGGGCCACAATTAATCGTAGCATAACCAGACCTCGATCATAAGGCGCCCTAGCTTTTCCAAGCTCCAGAGTTACGATCTCATCACGCAGATTTCTCGGCTGATGTTTGTGAGACCATAATATGGCGGATATATCTTTGAGGAGTTGCCCATTGTTAAAGCTCGTGGTTAGGATAAATGCCACCCGTTCCAAAATGATCATTGTCGCCAAAATGGAGCAACCCAGTAATGGCCACCCCATAATGCCAAGTTTATAAAAAGTCTCAGGCAGCATCTGAAAGTTTCTTCGCTGGAAGACTGTTTACAATTTCACGCCAAAGCTCCAATTCAGGGTCGCCTGGTTTACGTTTCCCAAATAACGTAGCGATGATCTCCCCGTGTTTATCAAATAGCTCAACGGCCGTAACAATGCCGTCTTCAGTCGGTTTTTTAGTAACCCAGACCCGGGCAATATCGTCTTCATTTAGATGCAGATTGAACATTGGATCGAGCACATTGTACCAGTTATCAAAATCTACGAGCTTTTTAACCGTGCCCGTATGTATTTGAATGCAGCCCCGGTTGCCAACAAAGACCATAATTTCACAGTCTTTATCCCGTGCAGCTTCCATCACATCACGTACAGATGTTAGTGGTACTTCGTAAGCAAAATCCTCGCCTATTTTTCGAAAACCCTGTTCTCGTCCAACTCCATATTTTTTAAGCATTGGAAAAAATGCATGCGTGTCTTTTAAGTTTTCCCAAGAAGAGCGGAACCCTGCCCAGTCAATTTCAGTATCAGGCTGATCGCTTTGTGCTGCTGCGTATTGCTCGATTTCAGGTGGAGAAATTTGATCGTCTGATTTGAAGTTTTCCACCAACGCAACATATGCATCGTCTATGGATTTATTGGTCATGTATATTTTGTGGATTGCAGTTCCTGATTTATCGAAAAACTGAATACTTTTTCTTGGGCCAGTCTTTGTGTTTTCACTTACCGCAAAACAATGGGCCCAATGCATCATGAACAGTCTTAAATCAATATCGGGATTTACGAAAAGACCTGTTTTCATTTTTCCATGGGTATAAAACTGCGCGTTGTTGTAAATACCCTTGCGCTCATGAACGCAAGATTGATTGCGAGTAAGAGCCATAACTTCACCGAGAAGATGTATCTCTGCCAAAATTTCCTCAGGCTTATTGTTCAGGCGTAGAACGCCATCTCCCATCTGGCAGGCTAAGAGTTCGACCTCAGATACGCCCAGAATTTCAGCGGCATTCCTAATGCGCAATTCCGGCTTTTGATCCTTCAGTTTGTTGTACTTTGCCTTTAGTTCTGTGAATGTCGATTGCATTTCATTCTCTCTTTCAATTAATGACAAAGCGTACGGGTACACGAACCCAACTTTTGATTTTTTGACCATTGCGAACCAACGGTTCGAATTCCCATTTTTTTACGGCTGAAAGCGCAGCTTTATCCAGAAGTCGATGTCCGGAAGATTCTTCGATTTTCAACGATTGCGGTTGACCACTGGGTAAAATCAAAGCTGCAAGGGTCACCACACCTTGTTGTCCGAGTTCAAACGCACGCCGTGGATAACGCGGGGCTGTCCGTTTTCGATAATTTGCCTTGTGAATTACCGTTGAAGCGTTGTTTCCTTTGTCGGCTGCGATTGGATTTGCCGTAGCTACAGATTGAGTTCGAACCTTTGGGGGCGCTATTTGTTTGGCAACCTGCTTAAGTGGCTTTTTCAGGGTTTGTTTTGCTTTGGGGGCTGGTTTTTGAATTGTTTTTGGAAGTTCCTTAACAGGATTTGGTAAAACTGGTTTGTGTGAGATTAAGCGCGGGGTGGGAATTGTTCGAGGGGATTTAGCCAGCGTCTTCGGTTTCGGGGCTATTATTTTCTCAGGCGCGTTTTCTACTGCAATTATCTTAGAAGCAACCGGTTCTGGTGCCTGCACGGTTTTGGGTTGAGGTTTTATTGGAGCGATAGGGGGGATTGTTGGTTCGACAACAGGGGTTGCAATCGACAAGATCGTCACCTTGATACGCTCGACTGTGGGGAATTCAATAACTTTTGACAACATATTGAAATATGTCAGCGCATAGATATTGGCCATTAACGACAGAGCGAGTAGCCCGCTCCATCGTACAAAATTTACAATATCTATGCTGTGGGTTCTTACCATTTATAAGACACTTTGGCGGCAAAGTTACGACCTTCTTCGGGCAGCGAGGCAAAACGTTTGCTGTAGCGTTTGTCAAAGATATTTTCGATCCCAAAATCTAGTGTTAGATTTTGCAGGGTGCCGTCGGACGGTGCATATCGATAGTAAAGATCATGCACACTGTATCCACTGCTTGCCACGTCGCCAGAGCTAACTTTGTCGTTTTTATCAACCAATTTGGCACGCCACCCGACAATCGATGAAATCTCGGTGATGTCGTAACTGATGTCGGACGTGAAAGTGAGCGGAACATTGTTTGAAAGGTATTCGCCAGTGTCTCCATTTTCGGCTTCCGTGTAGGACGCACCAAATTTAGCAGTGATTGGACTAAAATTATATTCTGCCTCAACTTCCCAGCCCCATAACTTGGCTTGATCAATATTGGAATTATCAGTAGTGCCGCCAAAGACATCGACTTCTTGTGTTATGAAATCCTTTCCTCGGCTCATATGTAATGCACCCTTTAACCGAAGCTTGTCCGTATCGCTGGCCAAGCCGTTAAAACGGATGCCTGAACCGATCTCCAAAGTGGTAACTGTCTCTGGTTTCAGGTCAGGGTTCGGGATGAAGAAGTTATCCGGAACGGGTCCACCACCTGGGAAATGAAGGCCCGATGGATAAAGCTCAGTCATGTTTGGTGCGCGAAATGCTTGCGCTAAACTCCCGAAGAAAACAAGATTTTCATTGGGGTTGTAACTAAGGGCGAGCTTGGGTGAAATTGCACTCTCATTTTGACTATTTCCTGCTTCGTCATCACTTCTATAACTATCGAAGCGCGCGGCTGGAATTATCAGGAATTTCCCGATACCGGTATCAAGCGTGATTTCATCTTGTATATAGGCGCCCATACTAAGTGCTTCTGCATTTGGGACGCCGGGACGTGTGCCATCACCAGTTGACGTGCTAGTACCGATTTGCTTGTCTTGATAAATCTCTAAGCCGTAAGAAACGGTTTGCGAATGTGTGCCAGAATATTCCAACTTACTTTGGTTGTCGGCGGTAAATCCGAGTGTAGTGAGCTCTCGAACTTGAACGCGCCCAAGGTTAGATCCGGTTATGTCTTCCTCTTCAACGCTGGTATTATTTGCATAGGCATGTAGCTTTAAGTTTAACCAATCATTGTCTGGATTTTCGTAAATATATTTGGCGCTTATCTGCTGGTCGCTAACTTCCTTTTCTAAAAGAGGATTGGATGATGAAATAGATCCGGCGCCGTTATTCGGTTCTTGCCCATCATTGTTGCTACCTTTGTACTGAAATTTGACAGTGTGCCAGTCAGCAGCAGTTACCCCAGCTTTTAAAAGTGTGGAAATGAGATTGTCTTCTGTTGCCAACTCGTCCCCACCGCCTGCTCGGATATCACCGGAAGATCGGAAACTAATACTGGCAAGTACATCAAGGTTATCAGCGCGACCATATGATGTGATCGTTGAGGATAATTCCTCGTTTGCGCTTCTGTAACCCGCAGATGTTGTCGTCCCAAAACTTTCACCGGGCTTCAGAATGTCCGATGCGTCTTTAGTCTCGAACGCGACAACTCCGCCAATGCCGCCGCCGCCATAGATGGCGGACGCTGCCCCTTTTACGATTTCAACTTTTTTCAGCAAAGCCGGATCAAGAAAGAAACGTCCGTCGTGTGCAGCTTCAAAATTTTGGCGCCTTCCATCAATCAGCGTAATGATTGATTCTGCGTCAAACCCTCGAATAGCAATTGTTTGCCCATTTCGGCGAGGTCCGTTCATTACATCGACACCCGGAACCATTTTTAGTAAATCATCGATATCGCTTGAAAGCGCGGTGCCGGGGGCTTCCGGATCAACAGTTGAGACCATTCCTGGGACATCAAACGTGGATTGTGCGCTTCGTGTCGCGTAAACAGTGATGGCGTCAAGTGTGGAGGACGCGTCTGTTTCTTCTGCAGAAACAGACGTTAAAAGCGTTGTTGAAAGAAGCGCAGCCACAAACGGCACGCAAGACATAATTCGCATGGTAATCCCTATATTTTAAGAACTAGAGGCGATTGCTTGCTGCCTTGCTATCCGTATAGGAATGGCTGAGTGGCTTGCTACTAGCCTATTTTGTTAAGATCAACTTTCCGTTTCCTGTCACTCGAAGTTTGTATTCAAAACCGTTATGCAAAATGGACAATTCCCGGCAATTTGAAAACATTTCATCACTGACGATTTTATTATCAATTATCGACAATTGACGGTTGTTTTCCGCTTTGTTTTTGTCTTGGCGAACGATCATGGAAATACTCAGTATTAAAGATCAAAGGCAGAAGCCGTTGTTGCTTTTAAGAATGATTATCAAAAGCATCGTTCTGAGTCAACTCGATTATGATTTTTAGGTCGTAGAAGAGTTTTTTTCGTTATTTTATCTACAAACAAATACATTAACATTGGGAGATGAATAGAATTAGGATAATTGTCCGCCACCAACACGCAGATAATCATAGGTGTTGTCGGCTAAATATTATGCTGTTTCTTAAAGAATTGATGGGATATTGGACTTAAAGATGAAAGCCGATTTTTCCTTTAATCCACTTTCTAAAAAAGCTGCAACTGCGGTTGCTTGGTGAAATTGAAAGTCTTATGGTATGATATGATGAAGTAACATAAGGAGTACGAAGATGAGAGTATTTCTTTCCACAATATTGTTCATATTTACAATTTTGTTTTTGACAGGTTGTGACGAAACAGAACCAAGCAAAAGCGATAACGTTACAACGCCTAAGAGTGACGTTAAAATTGCGCTGGTAATGAAAACCCTGACTAACCCGTTCTTCATAACCATGGAGCAGGGGGCTCGAAAAGCTGCGAAAGAACTTGGTATCACACTGGTGGTTAAGGCTGCAGCCCAGGAAACTTCGACCACTCAACAAATAAGTATTGTAGATCGCCTCGTGCGTGAAAAGCAGGTTCAAGCCATTGTGATTGCGCCCGCAAATTCGATTAAGCTAATCCCTTCTCTAAAAAAGGCCCAAGACCAGGGAATTTATGTAATCAATCTGGACAATCCTCTTGATCCGGCATTTTCAAAAAAGGCCAACTTGAAAGATGTCCCTTTTATCAGTGTGGACAATAAACGAAGTGCTTATTTGTCAGCAAAATACGTCGCTGACAGTATTACAGCTCCTACTGAGGTTGGGATACTTGAAGGTATAAGAGAAGCTGCAAACGCAAATGACAGGAAAGAAGGAGCGTTAATGGCATTTGGAGAAAATAAAAATACGACTGTCGTTGCTTCGGAAACTGCGCATTGGAAAATTGATGAAGGTTATGAAGTTACAAGAAAGATGTTTGCCAGCCATCCCAATATAACTTTGTTGTTTTGTGCAAACGATATGATGGCATTGGGAGCAATTGAGTATTTGAAAGAGACCAACCGCAAATCCGTTAAAGTGGCAGCTTTCGATGCTATAGATGATGCCCGTGTCGCTATAAAAGAGGGGTGGATGGATGTCACTATCGACCAGCAACCAGCTGAACAAGGATATCAAGGTATAATAATAGCCATGAAGGCGATCAAGAAGCAAAATCTTCCTGAAACAATTATGCTTGATGGCTTGGTTGTTTCGAAATAGCGGAACGTGAGTTTATGAATTCCAGTATTTTCGCATCAGGTATTGCGAGGAAGTTCCTTGTATATCTAATGCTTTTAAGCATTCTTCCGCTGATCTTTATCGGAATAACTTCCTTTCAATTATCCACAACAGCAATTAAACAGCAGGCAATCAGCTATGCACAGGAATCTGTCAATCATAAGCGAGATATTCTTGATTTACATTTGGAGCAAATCGAAAACCTGATCTCTGATGTTTCCGGTGTCGAAGAGATTGTTAATGCGGTGTCGCTGGAAACCAAATCTGTGGACACCTACACTAGACTGGCAACCAAGGCCCGCATTGGATATATATTAAATGGTTATCTTAGTCTGGACGGGTTACTTTCCATCGACATATATACCCTTGATGGCGGGCATTATCATGTCGGCGAAACTCTAGCGGATGGAAAAGTGCGCGAAGACATTAAGTCGCGATTATTAACGGAAACTCTCGATAGCGGTAAATTCATTTATTGGCCGGGGGTCGAAAATAGTATCAATTCCCGAACTGATAACTCAAAAGTAATAACAGCAATTAACCTCTTTACGGAGGTAAACCTGAAGACACTTGAGCAGGAACCTATTGGTCTGCTTGTCTCCAACTACAGTATCGAAAGTTTTAGTAATGCGCTGGTCCCTACAGCTGCTGAAGACAAATCCTATTTTGTTGTTATTGATAAACGAAATCGAATTATCCATCATCCTGATAAAAACCTGATCGGTGAACAGCTGGCGTCTGGGGTGCTGGACAAAGTAAATAATGCCAAAAATAGAACAAGCGCTTATGTCGATGGACAGGAGGTGGTGATAAATAGTGCGAAATTTGTCCGGAATGGTTGGCAGATTGTGCGCTTTGAGCCACTGGAGGCGATGACAAGGCCCGCGGTAAATATTGGTATCATAACGCTGGCAATATTGGCTATGTGCTTGTTAGTTATAAGTTTTACGGCATATAGATTCTCTCGTAATGTTGTCGTTCCAATCCGGAAGGTTACAGAGTCATTCAAAGCGTTTGGAAAAGGGAAGTTTGATCCGAAAAAGCCTATTCCAGTAACTGGTAACGATGAAATTTATGAATTGGCGAAATGGTATAATACATTCCTTAACGTGGTTGCCCAACAGAGAGAAGCCCAAACCGCGTTGGCAGAAAGCGAGACTCGTTTCAGGGATTTTGCAGAAGTATCTTCAGATTGGCTTTGGGAAACTGATGAAAACAACAACATAAGCTTCGTATCGAATCGAATTTTTGACTCTATAAATATAGACCGAGATGCAATTATTGGACGTTCTCGAATAACTGTACTGGAAAATGCAAGTAGTGGTTTAGCAAAGAACCTGAGAGAAAAGCACCTTGAAGATTTGAATGCTCACAGGTCATTTCGTCTAGTCTATCCAATTACCGATAAAATCGGGATAACACATACTGTGCAATCCCACGGTAAACCTTTTTATGATATTTCAGGCCAGTTTCTTGGGTACCGCGGAACAGCGACCAATATTTCAAAAGAAGTTGAAGCTGAAAAAGCTCTTATTGAGTTAAATACAACACTTGAAAAGAGAGTGCTGGCGCGTACTTCCGATTTGCAATTGGAAAATGAAAGGGCGGAGCGTCTGGTTGCTGCAATTGATACCCTCTCCGAAGGGGTTTCAATCTATGACAATGAAGATCGAATATTATTTTTTAACAAGAAATTTGCTGAAGTAAATCAAGCCGATCCCGAAATGATACAGCGTGGTGATAAATTTGAAGATCATTTGAGATCAATAGTAACCAAAGGTCTTGTCCTGGAAGCTGTCGGTAATGAAGAGGAATGGCTTGAACAAAGAATGCGATTGCATCAAAACCCTAAGGGCAGTTTTGAACAGGCTAGGAAGAACGGTGTTTGGCTTCTTCTTCATGAACAACGCTTGCCTGATGGTGGGTCAGCAATCCTATCTGCAGATATTACTCAGCAAAAGCGACTAGAAGAGCAAGTCAGGAGAGCGCAAAAAATGGAGGCTGTCGGCCAGCTGACCGGCGGTATCGCACATGATTTCAATAATATTCTTGGAATAATTCAAGGTAACCTTGAGCTACTCAGTGACCTATCTTCGAATGATCTTTCATTGAAGTTTATTGAGAATGCTCAGCGAGGGATTGACCGTGGTGCGGATATTACTCGAAAGCTTTTAGGATTTTCCCGTAAAGACGCTCGCAAAATAAAAACAGTGCAGGTCAATGGAACAATTCAAAATCTTGAAGCATTAATTGCAAGGTCTCTAACTGCGTACATAATGGTGGAAACACGACTTAGTGAAGATTTATGGTCCATAGCAATCGATACTGGTGACTTTGAAGATGCGGTGCTCAATCTCTCCCTGAACGCGCGAGACGCGATGCCAGAGGGCGGTACTTTGAGAATTGAAACACAAAATAAAGTGCTAGATGCAGATTATGTACTGCGTAACCCCGAAAGCCGGTCAGGCGAATATGTAATGGTATCCATAAGCGATACAGGCGTGGGGATGGGGGATTCAATTAGGCACAGGGTTTTTGAGCCATTCTTTACGACCAAAGAACAGGGAAAAGGAACGGGGCTAGGGCTTAGTATGGTCTACGGATTCATGCAAAGATCCAACGGGCACTTGAACATCTATTCTGAGCCAGGACTAGGAACTACAATCCATATGTTTTTTCCGCGTAAAGTTGAAAAAGCAGCCGTCATTGTAGAAACATTGGACCAAAAATCAGTATTACCTATAGGAACTGAAACAATTCTTGTCGTGGATGACGAGACGGAACTAGGTGATATCGCCGCCCGTCATCTTGGTAGTTTAGGGTATAAGACATTGAGTGCCGAGAGTGGGGCAATGGCCTTACAGTTGA
>Ga0105357_10001797_pt1 | contig 11469 bp, 12 predicted proteins | sample GOMGulsemesocosm_4_FD_83660 | JGI IMG/M metagenome (GOLD analysis project Ga0105357, IMG submission 83660) | Methane-oxidizing microbial communities from mesocosms in the Gulf of Mexico - GOM15B Gulf of Mexico | ecosystem: Environmental > Aquatic > Marine > Cold seeps | place: USA: Gulf of...
CAGATAGTCGCGCTGGGCGCGCACCTGCTGCATGAGGGGGATGCTGTCGAGCTGCTGCCGCCGCCGTCCTGGGCGGTCGACTCTGCTGCGCGGACGCTCTGATCATGGCGAGCTTCAATCTCTCCGCGATGGCGGTGCGTAATCCGGCGGTTACGCTGTTTCTGATCATTGCCGTGCTGTTGTCCGGGGCGTTTGCCTTCGGCCAACTGGGGCGCGCCGAAGACCCCTCCTTCACCGTCAAGGTGATGACCATTACCGCCGCCTGGCCGGGCGCCACCGCGCAGGAAATGCAGGAGCAAGTGGCGGATCGGCTGGAGAAGCGGATCCAGGAGTTGGACTATTACGACCGGGTAGAAACCACGGCGCAACCGGGTTTTGTGGCGATGAAGGTGATCTTCTCCAATGCCGCGCCGCCCGAGCTGATCCCCGAGCTGTTCTACCAGACCCGCAAGAAGCTCTCCGATGAGGCCAGCAGTTTGCCCGATGGCGTGCACGGCCCGTTCTTCAATGACGAGTACAACGACGTCTACTTTGCGCTCTACGCGCTGGAAGCCGGACAACTGCCGCACCGCCAGTTGGTGCAGTTGGCCGAAGAGTTGCGCCAGGGTTTTCTGCACCTGCCGGGGGTAAAGAAGGTCAATATCCTGGGCGAGCAGCCACAGCGTATTTTTGTCGAGTTTTCCTATCAGCGCCTGGCCACCCTGGGCCTGACCCCGGACCAGATCTTTTCCGCGCTGGCGCGGCAGAACGCGGTGGCACCGGCCGGCTCGGTCGAGACCGCCGGGCCGCGCGCCTATATCCGTCTGGATGGCGCCTTTGACAGTCTGGAGCAGATTGAAAACGTTCCTGTCGTCGCCAATGGACGGGTGCTGCGCATCGCCGACGTGGCGCAGGTGCGCCAGGGCTACGAAGACCCCGCCAGCTATCGTATTCGCCATCAGGGTGAGCCGGCGCTGATGCTCGGTGTGATCATGCAGAAGCACTTCAACGGCCTGGAGCTGGACAAGTCGCTGATCGCCGAGGAACAGCGCCTGCACGCCAGTCTGCCGCTGGGTATTCACTTCACCAAGGTGTCGGACCAGGCGAGCAAGATCAGCCGGGCGGTGGATGAATTCATGCTCAAGTTCTTTGTGGCGCTGGGTGTGGTCATGGTGATCAGCTTTCTGGCGCTGGGCTTTCGCGTTGGCCTGGTGGTGGCCGCCGCGGTACCGCTGACGCTGGCGGTGGTGTTCGTCATCATGCTGATGACCGGGCGCGAGTTCGACCGTATTACCCTGGGCGCGCTGATTCTATCGCTGGGGCTGCTGGTGGACGACGCCATCATCGCCATTGAAATGATGGTGGTGAAACTGGAAGAAGGCATGGACCGCCTGTCGGCGGCTACCTTTGCCTGGTCCTCGACGGCCGCGCCGATGCTCACCGGCACCCTGGTGACCATCATCGGCTTCCTACCGGTGGGCTTTGCTCGCTCCGGCGCCGGTGAGTACGCCGGCAATATCTTCTGGATTGTCGGCTTTGCGCTGATTGCTTCCTGGCTGGTGGCTGTGGTGTTCACGCCCTATCTGGGAGTGAAGATGCTGCCCAACATCAAGCCGGTCAGCGGTGGGCACGACGCGCTCTACGCCGGGCCGATGTACCGTCGCCTGCGTGCCCTGGTCGAGCGTTGCATTCGCTGGCGCTGGCCGGTGACCGGCGTAGTGCTGCTGGTATTTGTCGCCTGTGTGATGGGCATGGGCGTGGTGAAGAAGCAGTTTTTCCCCAACTCCGACCGCTCCGAGGTGATGCTCGAGGTCTATATGCCGCCGGGCACTGCGTTCAAGAATACCGAAGCGGTGGTGGCACGGGTGGAGCAGGCGCTGCTGCAGGAGCCGCAAACACAGCTGGTCGATGCTTATGTGGGCGGCGGCGCACCGCGCTTTTTCCTCTCGCTGAATCCGGAGCTGCCGGACCCGGCCTTTGCCAAGATCATCGTGCAAACGGCCGACGCTCAAGCGCGTGACGAGCTGATGGCGAGCATGCGTGAACGGGTGGCGGCGGGTGAATTCCCAGGCGCGCGGGTGCGCGTAACCCAACTGGTATTCGGTCCGCCGGTACCTTTCCCGGTGGTATTCCGGGTCAGTGGCCCGGAGCTGGGGCCGCTGCGTGAGATTGCCGAGCAGGTGCGCGCGCGCGTGGATGCTAACGCCATGACCCGCGACACCTTCATCGACTGGGGCGAAAAAGCCAGCAGCTATCGGCTGGTGCTCGATCAGGATCGCCTGCGTCTGCTGGGCTTTACTCCGGCGCAGGTGAAATCCCAGATCAATGCCCTGCTGTCGGGCAATCCGATTACCGAGGTGCGCGAGGGCAACCGTACCGTCTCGGTGGTGGTGCGGGCGATCAATGCCCAGCGCGAGGATCTGGACAGTATCGAGAATCTGACCATTACCAGCGATGCTGGCCGCTCGATTCCCCTGCAGCAGGTGGGCCGCTTTGAACCGGTGATGGAAGACCCGATCCTGCGCCGCCGCAATCGTGAGCCCACCTTTGAAGTGCGCGCCGATACCGCGCCGGGTATTCAGCCGCCGGACGCCGAGCTGGCGGCCTACGCCGATCTGCAGGATTTGCTCGCCGAGCTGCCGCCGGGTTACCGCATCACCATGGGCGGCCCGGTGGAGGAAAGCGCCATCGCCAACAAGGCGCTGGCGGTGCTCTTTCCGATCATGATTCTGCTGATGCTGGTGGTGATCATGTTCCAGGTGCGCTCCTTTGGGGTCATGTTCATGGTCTTTGCCACGGCGCCGCTGGGTCTGGTGGGTGCGGTGCCGGCGCTGCTGATCTTCAACCAGCCATTCGGCTTCAATGCGATTCTGGCGCTGATCGGTATTGGCGGCATTCTTATGCGCAACACGCTGATTTTCACCGACCAGATCCGTCAGAACCAGGATCACGGTATGCCAATTCATGAGGCCGTGGTGGAGGCCACCGTGCGCCGTGCGCGGCCGGTGGTGCTGACCGCGCTGGCGGCAGCGCTGGCGTTCATTCCGCTGACGTTCTCGGTGTTCTGGTCCTCGTTGGCCTTTGTACTGATTGGCGGGGTAACCATGGGGACGCTGCTCACGCTGCTGTTCCTGCCGGCGCTATGCAGTCTGGTGCTGCGCGAAGACCGGCCGGCGGACGCGTCGTCGGCGCTGACTACCAGTGGTCATGCCTGATGCTGCGCTGGCGGCCAGTCGGGTATAGAATGACGATCTGTATTTAACGGCGGGAGACGCTATGCGTTATTCGGAAGATCACAAGGCCAAAACCCACCAGATGATTCTGGAGGAGGCGTCGCGTCGCTTTCGTCGTGACGGCGTGGGTGCTACCGGGTTGCAGCCGTTGATGAAAGCGCTGGGCCTGACCCATGGCGGGTTTTACGCCCACTTCAAGTCGAAGGACGAACTGGTTGAAAAGGCCCTGCAGCACGCTACAGACAGCTTGCGCGCCTCGCTGGCCATGCATCTGGGGCCGGATGCGCCGGCCTCGGCGCTGATCGACACCTATTTGTCGCCGGAGCACCGCAACAACCCGGATCACGGCTGTCCGCTGCCGACGATGTCGGCCGAACTGGGCCAGCGGGGCCAGGCCAGCGCGATCACCGACCAGATGGTTGGTGATCGCCTGGCCAATCTGGCTGGCAAGCTGGCGGGGGATGATGCCGAGGACAAAAGCGTGCTGATACTCTCGGCACTGGTCGGCGCGCTGCTGCTCTCGCGCAGCGTCAACGATCAGGCCTTGTCCGACCGGCTGCTGAATGGCACTCGCGAGCAACTTAACCTGCTGGTCGAGAACGCCGCAGACTGAGCCTCTGAGTTGCCCTGCCGTGCCAACCGCAGCACCGGCAAGCTTTCAGCTGCAGCGAGCGGCGGGCCGCTGGGGTGACAACGGCGGTGCCAGTGGCAGGCGCGCCTGCAGCAGCCGCTGCCAGTCGGTGTTATCGGGCAGGGAGGCAATGGTCACCAGCTCGCCCTGATCAAAGCCGTGCAAGGCGGCGTCTACCAGCTCGCCCGTATCCATCATCAGGGGCTCGGCAGCACGCGGCAGGCTGCAGCGCCTCACTCCGCTCCCCTTGGTTCCGGCCAATACCGCTTGTATCTGTACTCCGCGCTCGCCGATTTCTGCCTGCATGCTTTGCGTCAGGCTCAGCACATAGGCCTTGCTCGCCGCATATACGGCGTTGAAGCGCTCTGGCAGCAAGGCCTCCACCGAGCCAAGATTGATAATGCCACCCCGACCAGCCATGCCGAAGTTGACGGCCGCCGCGCTGGACAACAGGGTCAAGGCGAGCACATTCAACTGCAACAACTCAGCCACGCTGTAACGATCTGACTCGGCCAGCGAGCCGGTAAGGGTCATACCGGCATTGTTGACCAGCAGCGTGATCTGCTTATCAGCGCGCAATCTCTGTGCAACGCGCTCGATGCCGGCTGCCAGGCTGAGATCGGCCGACAATACTTCGACCTGGATGCGATAGTTCTTGGCCAGCCGCTTGGCAAGGCGTTCGAGGCGAGCCAGGTCCCGGGCGACCAGCAGCAGGTTATATCCGCGCCCGGCCAGGCGGTCGGCGTACACCGCGCCAATACCCGAGGATGCGCCTGTGACCAACGCCGTGCCAAGGTGGCCTGAACTGTTCATGCTGCGCGCTCCGGGGGAATGTTTAAATTACGATTGTAATATTATTTAAATGTTGATCGTAATTCAATCGTTCAGTCGGGCGTTCTTTCGGCTGCGTGAGGAGGTTGAGGGACGGCGGCTGGCGCTGGCCGGCCGCCGCCAGTAGGTCAAGCTTTGAGTTTGAGCAGGGTTTGCGCCACGTATTGGCCCTGATAGCGCGCTATCGCCCGTTCGCGGTCGTCGGGTTGGCGTGAGCCGTCACCGCCGGCAATGGTGGTGGCGCCGTAGGGTGTGCCGCCGGCACTTTGGCTGATGTCGAACAGCTCACTCGCGCCGTAGCCGATCGGCAGCAGAATCATGCCGTGGTGCGCGAGCGTGGTCCAGGTCGAGGTGATGGTCATTTCCTGCCCGCCACCGGTACCGGTAGAGGCAAACACGCTGGCAACCTTGCCGTGCAATGCACCTTTGGCCCAGAGGCCGCCGGTCTGGTCGAGGAAGGTGCGCATCTGTCCGCTCATGTTGCCGAAGCGGGTGGGCGTACCGAAGATAATGCCGTCGTAGTCGGCCAGTTCGGTGGGGCTGGCGACTTCAGCAGCCTGGTCGGTCTTGCCGCCCGCCGCCTTGAAGGCTTCTTCCGGCATGGTTTCCGGCACTCGCTTGATGGTGACGCTAACGCCGTCGACCTGCTCTGCCCCCGCGGCGACTTCTTGTGCCATGGTTTCTATGTGGCCGTACATGGAATGATAAAGCACCAGCAATTTTGCCATTTCCCTTACTCCCGGTTGTCTCTGCTGAGTGGCTGCGGCGGCTTGGTGACGGACAGTCCCGATGGCCTTTGCCCCGCATCTGGAACTATCAGCATAGAGCACCGCGTGGCGTCAGGGTTCCCGAATCAGGAGTTGGCGGCTGTCACGTTGTCCGGGCCAAAGGCGGCGTTAGCCGTTTTAACGGCTTGGAGTTTTTGCCCATCGTCGGCGAGTTTTGTGCATTTGACTCTGCTGGTGAGCGGCGCATGCTGGTAGTTCAATCAGATCAGGAGGTACCTAGATGTCCAATCAGCAACAGAAGATCGCCCTGATTACCGGCGCATCGCGTGGTATTGGCGCTGAAATAGCCCGCCGGCTTGCCGCCGACGGTTTCGCGGTGGCGATCAATTACGCCAACAGCGCCGCTGAGGCAAACAAGCTGGTCAGCGAGCTGCGCGCCGAGGGTGCCCAGGCCGTGGCCATTCAGGCCGATATTACACAGCCGGACCATGTGCGCGCGCTCTTTACCCAGTGCGAGCAGCAGCTGGGGCCACTGGATGTGCTGGTCAACAACGCCGGGATCATGCAGACCATGCCGCTGGCCGATACCTCGGATGAACTGTTCGCGCAAACCTTCGCCGTGAACGTGCAGGGGGTGTTTGCCTGTCTGCGCGAGGCGGCGACCCGGCTGAAAGAGGGTGGCCGCATCATCAATCTGTCGACTTCGGCGCTGGCGTTGAAAATGCCCGGCTACGCCATCTACAACGCCAGCAAGGCGGCTGTTGAGGCCATGACGCAGGTACTCAGCAAGGAACTGCGCGGTCGACAGATCACGGTCAACGCGGTGGCGCCGGGGCCGGTGGAAACCGAGTTGTTTCTGAACGGCAAGACGGTAGAGATGGTGCAACGACTGGCGCACATGTCGCCGCTGGAGCGCCTGGGCCAGCCTGAGGATATTGCCGCAGTGGTGTCCTTCTTGGCCGGTGCCGAAGGCGGCTGGATCAACGGTCAGGTGCTGCGCGCCAATGGCGGTATCACCTGAAGTGCGGGGAATCAGCGCTGGCCGCGTCCGCGCAGGGGGTCGAGCAGCGGCTTAAGGCCGTTGTGGTCGATCTCCTGCATCAGCTGCAGCAGGCGGCCGATCTCGCCCTTGGGAAAGCCCTCACGGGCAAACCAGTTGAGGTAATGGCCGGGCAGGTCAGCCAGCAGGCGGCCCTTGTATTTGCCAAAGGGCATCTCGCGACTGACCAGCAACAGCAGGTCTTCTGGGTTCATCGGTAGGGCTCGCTGGTTGATGGTGCGGGGTACATTATGCCGCACCCGGGCGCGCAGGCCGAGCCGCTGCTGCCGCGCTCGTCAGCCCGGCGGGCGCTGTCGCGATGAATCAGGTAAGCTGCGCGCCTTTGTTGTACTGAACCGGAGGTATGTCCATGTTGTTGAAAGCCCTGCGCGTTGGCCTTGGCCAAGTGATCATTTTCCTCAGTTTCATCACCCGCCCGCGCAAGATGAAACGTACCCCCGAAGCCCAGGCAAAGGTAAACCAGGCGGCGGCGCAGCTGAGCCTGTACCAGTTCAATGCCTGCCCGTTCTGCGTGAAGACGCGTCGCACTCTGCGCCGCCTCAACCTGCCGATTGCGCTGCACGACGCCAAGAACAACCCGACCGACCGGCAGACCCTGCTGGAGCTGGGCGGCAAGATCCAGGTGCCCTGCCTGCGCATCGAGGAAAATGGCGAGTCGTCCTGGCTGTACGAGTCCAAGGCGATCAATGCCTATCTGGAGCAGCGCTTCGCAGCCTGAGGTTTGCGCGCGGTTTTAATTAGAAATTGCTGTAGTTAAAGTCAATTATTATTGACTGGTTGTTATTCATTGGTGTAGGCACACTGCGCGGCGCGCTTCTGGGTGATTTAACCCGAAGCGCGCCGTTTTTCCTTTAGTGACCGATACCGCCGATGATCAATCTCAGCCCCGCCGCGTTTTTCAGTCGTGTTAACAATGCCATTCAGCCGCGCCCCCAGGAGTGGCTGCGGGCCGGCGTGGGCGCCACGCTGGGGATTCTGGTCAGTGTCTGGCTGTGCCAGTGGGTGTTCGGTCTGCCGGTCGCCCTGCTGTTGATTGGCCCGGTGGGGGCTTCCGCAATTCTGCTGTTTGCCGTGCCCTCCGGTACCCTGGCGCAGCCGCGTGCGATCCTCGGCAGCTACCTGCTGGCAGCGCTGGTGGCCACGGTGGTAGCGCATTTTGGCGGCCATACCCTGGGCATGGCCGCGTTGGCGGTTGGGCTCAGTCTGTTGTGCATGTTTCTGCTGCGCTGCCTGCATCCGCCGGGCGGTGCCGTTGCGCTCTGCGTGGTGCTGGCCGGGCCGGCGTTGCAGCAGCTGGGCGAGTTGGCGATTCTGCCGGTGCTGCTGCACGCCGTTGCCTTGCTGGCGTTTGCGCTGATCTACAACAATCTGACCGGGGTGCGCTATCCAAAACGGCCGGCGCCAGTGATTGACCTGCAGCATACCCGCGACGCGCCGGCAGCCCTGCGGGTGGGCATTACCGATGCGGATATGGATGCAGCGCTGGCTGAGTTCGGCGAGTTTGTCGATATCACCCGCGAAGACCTGGCGCAGATCATTCACCGGACCGAGGTCTCGGCGCTGCGCCGCAATATGGGTGCGCTGTGCGCCGCCGACGTGATGTCGCGTGATCTGCACTGGGTTGCGCCCGACACCAGCGTGCGAGAGGCCCTGCAGCTGCTGCAGCAGCACCGGCTGCGGGTATTGCCGGTACTGGATCAGACAGGGCAGCTGGTGGGCATCGTCAGCCTGGTTGATCTCGCCGACTTTGCCGGGCGTGGCGGGCGCCGGCTCCTGCGCGGTGGCGGTGGCCAGAAAACGCCCCTGCGCGAGGTGATGAGTTCACCTGTGGTGGCGGTTGACCAGCACTGCCATATTGTCGAGCTGGTGCCGCTGCTGAGTGAGCGTGGTCTGCATTGCCTGCCGGTGCTGGAGCAGGGACGGCTGGTGGGACTGGTGACCCAGACCGATCTGATCGCCGCGCTGCAGCGCGCTCTGTTGCGGCACTTGAACTAGCCCAGAGTTACAGCTCCGGGCTCCAGCGTTGTGACCAGTCGGTGCTGTTTTGCGCGGCGGCGCGCAGCAGGGCTATGGCCTGTTGCAGCACCGGGTTGTCACGCTCGCGGGCGTAAACCAGAAAGGTCGGGAAGCTGAATTCAGGCGCCAGCGGTACGCGCTGCAGTACGCCCTGATCCAGATAGCTTTGCACCACCCTGCGGCGAAAATAGCCGCTGCCGCCGCACTCGAGCAGGTATTGCAGCGCCAGTGGCCCCAGGTTGAAACTGAGCTCGGCTCTGGCTTTCTCCGGCAGCGCGGCATCGTGCTGGCGGCGAAAGTCCTCGCCCCAGTCGATATAGATATAGGGCTCGGGCTGCTCTGGCAGGCACACCTGAATCAGCTTCTCTTCCAGCAACTCCTCCACCTGCAGGCCAGGCCAATACGCTGGCTGGAACACCAGGGCCGCGTCCAGTGTGCCCTGCTCCAGCTTGCGCAGTAGCAGCGCGCCATCGCCAACCTCGGCGCGAATGGTATGTCCACGGATCTGCTGGCGCAGCTCGCGTACCCAGTGCAGCATCAGCGGATTGCTCAGGCTGGTTTCGCCGCCGACCCGCAACACTTTGTCGAAGCTCTGCAGCAGCGGCAGATCGCGCTGGGCGGCTTTCCAGGCCTGCACTATCTGGTTGGCGTAGGCGACAAAGGCTTCGCCATCGGCGGTCAGGCGCGCGCCGGCGCGGTTGCGCACAAACAGACTGCAATTGAGTTGACTTTCCAGGCTCTGCACCCGCGCGGTGATGGCGGCCTGGGTCACGTGCAACTGTTCAGCGGCGGCGACCAGGCTGCCGCTGCGCACTATCTCGAGAAAGGTGCGCGCCAGGCTGATGTCCATCGCGGCTCAGGCGCTCTGGTAGCTGTCGATCACTTCCTGCGCAGCGCGAAAGGCGTCGATCGCCGCCGGTACGCCGGCGTAGACCGCACAATGCAGCAGTGCCTCGCGAATTTCATCCACGCTGCAGCCGTTGTTCAAGGCCCCGCGCACGTGGCCTTTAAGCTCCTGCGGGCACTTGAGCGCAGTCAGCGCGGCCAGGGTAATCAGGCTGCGGGTCTTGCGATCCAACCCTTCACGATTCCACACACCGCCCCAGGCGTGTTCGTTGACGAAATCCTGCAGTGGTTGGCTGAACTCGGTGGCGTTGTTCAGCGCACGATCCACGAAGGCGTCGCCCATGACTTCACGGCGCACCTGCACGCCTTCCAGTTTGCTGTTGCTCATGACGTTCTCTCCAATGCGTCGTTAATACGGGTTATTTGCGCTGGGCGATCCAGATGGTGTGCCGGGTGCCGCTGTTACCGTGCGCGTACACCTGCTCTTCGCGCGCCTTGAAACCGGCCTTGCCCAGACGTTGCGAGAAGGCCCGATCCGCACTGGCTGACCAGACGGCCAGCGTGCCCTTGGGACGCAATGCACGCGCGCAGGCTTCCAGCCCGCCGGGGGAATACAGCCAGCTGTTGGATTTTTGCGTCAGGCCTTCGGGGCCGTTATCCACATCCAGCATGATGGCGTCAAAGCCGCCGGGCTCGTTCTTGAGCAGCTCGGCCACGTCCTGATTGACCACGCGGGTGCGAGGGTCGCTCAGGGGCTTGCCGGACTTCTCGCCCAGCGCGCCCTGATTCCACTCGATTACGCCGGGCACCAGTTCGGCGACTACCGCCTCGGCGCTCGGCGCCAACTGCTTGAGCGCCGCGGCCAGGGTAAAACCCATGCCGAGCCCGCCAATCAGCACCCGCGCGCCGGCCTTGCTGCTCAGCGCGCTGCAAGGGATGGTAGCGAGGGCATCCTCCGAGCCGTGGGTGCGGGTGTTCATCAGTTGGCCGCCCTTGCCGCCCTGAATCTTGATCACAAAGTCGTCGCCGTATTCAAACAGGCAGAGCGCGTCGGTGGTGCCGGGAATGGGGGCGGTGTCGAGCAGGATGAAACGTTTCATGGCGGGTCCGCAGGCAATAAAGGCTGGATTCTAGCAGCCAGGCAGCTGCCGGTGTGCGCGCGGCAGTCGATCAGATAGACTGGTCTGTATAAACATCAGCTACTGCCTGCAGGTAAATGCCATGGCCGCTGCCGCCAAACATCGCAACAGCATCATTGCCTCCGCCATCCGTCTGTTTCGTCAGCGCGGCTATGCCGCCACCGGACTGAACGACATCCTCAAGCACAGTGGGGCGCCCAAGGGCTCGTTGTATCACTACTTTCCTGGCGGCAAGGAACAGTTGGGCGAAGAAGCCATAGTGGTCGCTGCTGGCGTTGTTACCCAGACCCTGAGTGACCTGCGCGGCCAGCATCCCAGCGCGGCGGACATGCTCAGAGCCTATGGCCAGCTGCTGGCCGGCTGGATGACCCAGGCGGGCTTTGCCGAAGGCTGCCCGATCGCCACCACTCTGCTGGAAACCACCCCGCAATCGCCGTCGCTGGCCGCGGCCGGGCAGCAGGCATTTGCCAGTTGGTGTGAGGTATTTGCAGCGCAACTGCAGGACGACGGGGTGGCAACCGAGCAGGCACAACGCTGGGCGCAATTGATGATCAGCACGGTAGAGGGCGCCCTGCTGATGGCGCGCGTGCAAGCCAGCGCCTTGCCGATTACCCAGGCTTGCGATGACCTGGCGGCGCTGATCGACCGCCGCTGACCCGACGCCCCTGACACCAGCCGATGCTGCCAGCACTACTCAGCCTTCGGCTGCTCCCACTTCCCCGCCAACGCATCCGAGTTTGACTCTGGCTATATATTATATAGACTGGTCTACATTAAAAATAAATCATGGGGAGAAAGTCATGGGTAGCACAGAGATTCCAGCGGGATACCAATTGCATGATCGCCGCAGTGGCCTGACCGACCCCTGGCAGCCAATCTATCAGCGCACCCACGACGCGGGCCTGAGCCTGGGCCTGCGCGCAGGGCAGGCGCATGTGAATAGCCGCGAGTTCGTGCACGGTGGACTGATCTCGGCGCTGGCCGACAATGCCATGGGCCTGAGCTG
>Ga0105357_10001805_pt1 | contig 11452 bp, 8 predicted proteins | sample GOMGulsemesocosm_4_FD_83660 | JGI IMG/M metagenome (GOLD analysis project Ga0105357, IMG submission 83660) | Methane-oxidizing microbial communities from mesocosms in the Gulf of Mexico - GOM15B Gulf of Mexico | ecosystem: Environmental > Aquatic > Marine > Cold seeps | place: USA: Gulf of...
AGTTTTATCGGGAGAAAAATCCTTAGAACAGGTAACTAAATTAAGCGAAGTCGATATTGTCGTTGCCGCGATTGTTGGTGCGGCGGGTTTGTTATCGACTATTGCTGCCGCAGAAGCAGGAAAAAGAATTTTGTTGGCTAATAAAGAATCGTTGGTGGTGTCAGGTGATTTGCTACTGTCGGCGGTTAATAAAAATAACGCTGAATTGTTGCCGTTGGACAGTGAGCACAATGCGCTGTTTCAGTGCATGCCCGCGGGTTATAGAACAGGTCAAAAAGCCGAAGGAATTCGAAAGATAATACTCACCGCGTCTGGTGGCCCGTTTTTAAATAAAACGGTAAATGAATTGCAACACGTGACCATTGAACAGGCCTGTGCCCACCCAAATTGGTCTATGGGGCGTAAAATATCTGTTGATTCAGCATCAATGATGAATAAAGGGCTTGAAGTGATTGAAGCCAGTTTTTTGTTTAATTTATGTGCTACTGAAATTGATGTGTTGGTTCACCCTCAAAGTATTATTCACTCGATGGTTGATTACATTGACGGCTCCGTACTCGCACAACTTGGAAACCCAGATATGAGAACACCGATAGCGCACGCATTGGCTTGGCCTGAAAGACAAAGTAGCGGAGTTTCTGCGTTGGATTTGATTGTTAATAATCAACTGACATTTCAAGAGCCTTCGTATGAACGGTTTCCCTGTTTACGGCTTGCGTTTGATGCGCTTGAAGCAAAAGGCACTGCCCCAGCTATTTTAAATGCCGCGAATGAAGTGGCTGTTGATGCGTTCTTGTCAGACAGAATTCGCTTTGTAGAAATCCCCGTCGTCATTGAGAAAGTGTTACAAGAAATGCCAATTACTGCTGCCGAATCAATTGCTGACGTTATCAATATTGATGCGGAAGCAAGGGCTAGGGCGATTGCCAAAGTTGAGGCGTTTAAATGACGATATTGCTGTCCATTGTTTCATTTATTGTCACGCTGGGAATTCTCGTGACAATTCACGAGTTTGGTCACTTTTGGGTTGCTAGATTATGTGGTGTTAAAGTGCTTCGTTTTTCAGTTGGCTTTGGTAAACCACTGCTAACCTTCAACAGAAAAAACGACCCGACGGACTACGTGATTGCCGGTATCCCCCTGGGTGGTTATGTGAAAATGTTGGATGAAAATGAGGGCGTTGTCGAAGACGATGAGAAAAAGTTCGCGTTCAATAATAAGCCCCTGTTAAGTAAGGTTGCTATTGTTCTAGCGGGGCCGATGTTTAATTTAATTTTTGCCGCATTCGCATTTTGGTTGATATTGACTATTGGTGAAACAGGGTTAAAGCCGGTTGTAGGTGAGTTGAAAAAGTCTGGGTTAGCCGTTCATTCAGGCTTAGAAGTTGGCGATGAAATAGTGGCGGTAAATGATCGACCAGCAGCAATTTGGCGCGTGGCGATGGGTTTAATGTCTAGCGAGCTGCTCGATAGTGGCGAGGTCGAAATTTCTGTTATCAAGGCTGATGGTCGTCAGAATAAAGTTTTTTTGAGTACAGGGTCTCACGGCATACCCGAACCCAATGAGATTTTTGATCGCATTGGTATCGAACCACGCATACCCACATTAGCACCCATTATTGGTGAGGTTATCAGTGGTGATCCAGCAGATCAGGCGGGGCTGAAATCGGGCGACGTAATTATATCAGTCAATGGCCGATCGGTTGAATCGTGGGGCGATTGGGTCTTACTTACGCGTGCAAATGCAAAGCAACTAATGACGGTTGATGTGTATAGAAATGACTTGTTGCTGCTGTTGAGCATGACCCCTAAAGAGATTATTGAGGACGGTGTTAGCATTGGCCGAATAGGTGTCAGGCCTTTTGTTGATGAAGAGATGTTAAATTCTCAATATGCAACGTATTCGCTTGGATTTTTCCCTGCGATCTCTGAAGCAGTGATTCAAACGGTCAGTTATTCAGTACTTACCGTGAAGTTAATTGGCCGCATGCTTATTGGCGAAGCATCAGTCAATAACCTAAGTGGCCCAATCAGCCTGGCGCAATATGCCGGTCAAACGGCTTCCATTAGTTTCATAGCGTTTCTTAAATTTTTAGCTTTTGTCAGTGTCAGTTTAGGCGTCATTAATTTGCTACCCATTCCAATGCTGGACGGTGGGCATTTGTTCTTTTATTTAATTGAGGCGATTAAAGGCAAACCTGTCTCTGATAAAACACAATCTATTTTTATGCGCCTTGGTATGGCGGTGCTACTTTCGTTGATGGTTCTGGCAATATTTGTCGATATGAGCCGATTAATTCACTAAATGAAAGGCTTATGTGTTGAGTCGGTTAGTGGTTTTATCTATACTGCTTCGATTGCCTTAACTGAATAATAATTTTAAATATTTCTTTGTGATTAAAATAATCAGAACACTACTTTTTACAGCGGCCTTTCTCGTTATAACATTTGGTTCAAGCAATGTTTTTGCTGTTGAACCATTTGTTGTTAAGGATATCCGTGTTAACGGTTTGCAGCGTATTACGGCAGGCGCGGTTTTTAATGGGTTATCGGTTAAAGTTGGCGATAGATTTAACGATGATCGTTCGGAAGAGGTTATTCGTGAATTATTTCAAATGGGCTTCTTCAGCGATGTAAATGTTGGTCAGAATGGCGATGTGTTGATTATTAATGTCGTTGAACGTCCTGCTATTACTAGCGTCGAGATGGAAGGTAATAAGGACATTGACACGGAAACGTTGATAAAGGCATTTGAAGATGTCGGTATGGCTGTTGGCAAGGTTTTTAACCCACTTACCTTGGATAAAGTTAAGAGCGAAATGTTACAGCAGTACTACAACAATGGTAAGTATTCTGCTGAGGTAGAAAGCAAGGTAACGACGTTAGAGAGAAACAGAGTGGGTATTCTGCTAACAGTAACCGAAGGGACTGCAGCCAGTATTAAAAAAATAAATATCGTTGGTAATAAGGTCTATACGGAAGAAGAATTGTTAGACGATTTTGAATTATCAGAACCGACATTTTTTTCTTTCTATACGAATAGCGATCAGTACTCTAAACAAAAATTAGCGGCAGACCTTGAGCGCTTAAATTCATTTTACCAAAACCGCGGTTACATCAACTTCAAAGTTGAATCGACTCAAGTTTCAATAAGCCCAGATAAGAATGACATTTTCATTACGATTAACATCAAAGAAGGTAAAGAACACACCTTAAGTGAAGTTAAGATAGCCGGTGAATTAATTGTTACGCCTGAAAAGTTAATAAGCGTTACGACTGTTAATCCTGGTGATATCTTTTCAAGAAAAAGAGCGACTCAAACATCGGAAAATATCACGACAATTCTTGGTCATGCGGGTTACTCGTTCGCCAATGTGAATATGATTCCAGAAATTGACGACGAAACTTCGACCGTTAAAATTACTTTCTTTATTGATCCTGGTAAACGTATTTATGTTCGTCGTGTTGTTATGGAAGGGAATGCCAAAACACGTGATGAAGTGATTAGACGTGAGATACGACAAATGGAGGCTGCGCCAATTTCTACCTTAGCCATTGAGCGCTCAAAATCGAGACTTTCTCGTTTAGGGTATTTTGACGAGGTAGATGTTGAAACACCAACGGTTCCTGGTACCAGCGATCAGGTGGATGTTAAGTATTCCGTAAAAGAAAAATCATCTGGCAATATAACGGCAGGTGCTGGTTTTTCACAAAACCAAGGACTTGTACTGAGTGCAAGCATTAGCCAAAACAACTTTTTGGGTACTGGCAAACGTATGAGCGCCAGCTTTAATAACAGTGATGTTTTTACTGTCTATAGCTTGGCATATACCAACCCTTATTACACCATCGATGGTATTAGCCGCGGCTTTAGCCTTACTTATAGAGCGACAGATGCCGATGAAGCCAATATCAGTTCATACCAAACTGAAACCTATGCGGCGGGTGTTAATTGGGGTCTGCCACTAAATGAAAGCGATCGGCTGGGTTTTGGTCTGGATGTGGAATTCACTACAATTGAACAAGGTAATAGTTTTCCAGATTCAGAAATTATTAAGTTTGTTCAAGAGCATGGCACAGAATACACGAACTTTAAATCGTCTGCGGTTTGGGGTACAGACACCAGAAACAGAGCTATTTTCCCAACACAAGGTGGCCGTAAAAGGCTTTCTGGCGAGATTACGTTACCAGGGGTTTCTGACCTAGAGTTTTATAAAATTGGTTATAACCAAAAACATTATTTCCCTGTCACTAAACACACAACGCTGTATTTGAATGGTGACCTTGGTTATGGTGATGCTTATGCTGATACATCTACACTGCCGTTTTTTGAAAATTATTTTGCCGGTGGTAAAAATTCTGTTCGGGGTTATACCGATAATACGTTAGGGCCTAAAGACCAATTTGGCGATGCGCTGGGTGGCAGTGTTAAAGTGGTCGGTAACATTGAATATGTTTTCCCAGTGCCGTTTGCACCGGAAAGTAAAACAGTAAGGCTAAGTTTGTTCGTTGATGGTGGTAATGTATTTGATGACGAGATTATGATGGATGACTTGCGTTATTCTATGGGGATATCGGCAAAATGGTTGTCACCTTTCGGTGCGTTGTCATTTAGCTTATCATCACCATTGAACGATGAGCCGGATGATGACACAGAGATATTCCAGTTCGCGCTTGGATCTGGTATTTAATTTTTTATGGATATAATTGGTAGGAGAAGTAAATTGAAAATAGGTAAACAGCTCTTGGTTATTGGCATGGTGGCGTTTTCTTTTATGGCTACGGCGCAGGCCGCAGCGATTAAAATTGGTTTTGTTAATGTGTCGCAGATCTTAGAAAAAGCGCCGCAAGCAGAAAAAGCAAAAGTGACATTGGAAAAAGAGTTTTCTCCTAGAAATAAACGTTTACTAGCAAGTCAGAAAGAAATTAAGAAACTTGAAGGAAAATTGGCTAAAGATTCAAAGTTAATGAGCGAAAAAGAGGTTCGTAAATTACAGCGCGAAGTGCTGGATAAGAAACGTGATTTACAACGTAATCAAGAAGAGTTCAGAGAGGACTTTAACTTACGCCGCAATGAAGAATTAGCGAAGTTACAGCGTTTAGTGTTTGAAGCCATTAAGAGTTTATCAGAAGCCGAGAATTATGACTTGGTATTACATGATGGAGTAGTGTTTGCGAGTGATGCTGTTGAAATTACAGCTAAAGTTCAACAGCGATTGTCCAAAAAGAAGTAGCGGATTAATAGTTTTCTTTTTGTGAAAATATCGTTAAAAGAGCTCGCAGAACAGCTAGGTGCTGAGTTAGTAGGTGACCCATTACATGTTGTAGAGGGTTGCGCAACACTTGAATCAGCTCAAGCGAATCAGCTTTCGTTTATTTATAATAAAAAATACGCGGCCTCATTAAAGGGCACTAAAGCAGGCGTGGTGATTTTATCGCAGCCGTTCATGCAGGATTACACGGGTAATGCGTTAGTTGTAGAAAACCCGTATTTATCGTATGCCAAGGCGGCAACAATTATTACCCAACTGCCTGAAACAACTGGGTCAGTACATATATCGGCGGCGGTTAGTGAAGGCGCATCTATTGCAGAAGGGTGTGTGATTGGCGCTAATGTTTCTATTGCTGATAATGTGAGTCTACAACGTGGTTGCCGTATTGGTCCAGGATGCGTTATTCACAGTGGCGTTGTTTTGGGGAAAAATGCAAAATTAGTTTCTAATGTCGTGTTGGCTGAAGGAACGATAATTGGTGATAATGTCATCATTAACTCAGGCGCAGTTATAGGCAGCGACGGATTTGGGTTTGCTCCTAAACCGAATAATCAAGGTTGGCAAAAGATACCCCAGTTAGGCTGCGTAGTTATGGGCGATAACGTTGAAATTGGCGCCAATACCACCATAGATTGTGGCGCACTTGAAAATACAATTATTGGCAATGGTGTCAAAATAGACAACCAAGTGATGATTGCACATAATGTCATTATTGGGGACCACACAGCGATAGCTGCTTGTGTTGGCATTGCTGGTAGTACAACAATCGGGAAACATTGTACTTTTGCAGGCAGCGTTGGTGTTGTTGGGCATATAAATATCGTCGATAATGTGCACTTTACTGGGATGACAATGGTTACGAATTCGGTAAAAGAGCCTGGTGTATACTCATCAGGAATACCGTTTCAAAAAAACAGTGATTGGTTGAAAAATGCCGTTCGTTTTAAGCAATTAGACAAATTAGCTAAAAAAATAAACAGTTTAAATAAGGCTCAAAAGGAATCTTAATGTCACATGATGATGTAAGAAAAGTAATGGAATTCTTGCCACACCGATATCCTTTCTTGATGATTGATAAGGTTATCGAATTTGAGGTGGGCAAACGATTGTTGGCTATAAAAAACGTTACCTATAATGAACCGCAATTTACGGGGCATTTCCCACATAACCCAATTATGCCTGGCGTGTTAATTATTGAAGCATTAGCGCAGGCCACAGGTTTGTTGTCGATGAAGACATTAACTGAACGTGGCGAAGACTTTGGCGAGTATTATTTGGTTGGCATTGATAATGCGAGATTTAAACGTTCAGTGGTTCCTGGTGATCAATTGATGATTGAAGCAATATGTAAGAAAAACAAACGCAATATTTGGACGTTCTCTGCCTCGGCTACCGTGGATGGTGAATTAGTTGTTTCTGCGGATATTATGTGTGCGTCCAAGGAGTCTACAAAATGATTCATTCAACAGTTATCATAGATTCAACATCGAGCGTCGATGAGAATGTCAAAATAGGTCCGTATACCGTTATTGGACCCAATGTGTCCATTGGCTCAGGTACGATCATTGGTTCTCATGTAACAATAAATGGAACAACGACCATTGGTAAGAACAATCGAATATACCAATTTGCATCCGTTGGTGAAGACCCACAAGATAGAAAGTACGCTGGTGAATTGTCGTACTTAGAAATTGGCGATAACAATGAAATTCGCGAATTCACCACGATTCATAGAGGTACAACGCAGGATAAAAACATTACCTCAATAGGCAGTGGAAATCTTTTTATGGCGTATACGCACGTGGCGCATGATTGCGTGATTGCAGACGATGTCATCCTTGCTAATGCCGCTTCCTTGGGTGGGCATGTGCACATTGGGTCACACGTTATTTTAGGTGGTTTCTCTATCGTTCATCAGTTTTGTCACCTTGGTGATCATTGCTTTTCTGCGATGGGTAGTGCGATTTCTAAAGATGTGCCGCCCTATGTCATGGTTGGTGGCAGACCAACTAAGCCACACGGTATTAATTCGGTTGGACTAGATAGACGTGGTTTTTCACAAGAAACGATTCTACAAATTAAGCGGGCGTATAAAACGTTGTATAAATCCGGTTTGTCTTTAGTTGATGCATCAAACGAACTCGCTGAAATGGCTAAAAGTGAGCCTGAGCTAAATATCGTGGTGGATTTCCTTAAGGAATCAAATCGTAGTATTTTGCGATAAACACCACTACTCGTACCATTTTTGATTGAGTTGTAGGTCTGATATGAATTTCACTCGGATAGCTGTTTTCACATGATGCCTACTGATACTGAAAAAACCGTACGAATTATGATGGTTGCCGGAGAACACTCTGGTGACATTTTAGGCGCCGGCCTAATTAAGAATTTAAAGGCGCAGTATCCTAATGCTGTTTTCTCTGGGATTGGCGGTCACCGAATGATTGCTGAAGGATTCAATACTTTTTACCCGATGTCTAAACTATCTTTATTTGGCTTGTTTGAGGTGCTTAAGCATTTGCCTGAGTTACTGGGGATAAGAAAAACATTAAGGCAAACAATTCTCGAAGAGAAGCCTGATGTATTTGTTGGTATTGATGCGCCAGATTTTAATTTAAAACTCGAACGTGACCTCCATCAAGCCGGAATTAAAACCGACCATTACGTAAGCCCAACGGTATGGGCTTGGCGTCCTAAGCGGATAAAAAAATTAATTGGTTCGCTTAATGCGTTGTTGTGTATTTTTCCATTTGAGGAAAAGTATTTCGAGTCAACAGCTGTTCCAGCCTATTTCATTGGTCACCCGTTGGCAGATAAATACCAAGATGTGGCGCAGAAATTGCCGGCTAGAAAAGAATTAAACCTGGATGCTGAAGTACCTATCTTAACGGTTATGCCGGGGAGTCGGCAGAGCGAAATTAATCATCTAGGTTTGATGTTTATTCAAGCGGCACGAATTTGTGCAGACTCAATATCTAACCTCAAAGTTTTAGTGCCAGCGCCTGATCAAAGGATTGCTGATTTGTTTTACAGTATTTATCAACAATCTGGTGTTGAGTTAGATATAGATGTTCAAGTGATAGATGCTAATAGAATGATTTCAGCCGCAGATGTTTCTTTAGTTGCGTCTGGAACAGCAACCTTAGAAGTGATGTTGTTACAGCGTCCGATGGTGGTCGCATATAAGTTTTCACCACTAACCCAATGGGTAGCAAAAACATTTGATTTATTGAAGGCGCCGTTCGTTTCTATGCCCAATTTGATTGCGGGTAAAGCGGTTGTGAAAGAGTTTCTTCATGACGAGGCAACAGCGGAAAACTTATCCGAAGAACTAATCAGGCTATATCAAGAGCCCGATGCTAGTCAGTCAATGGTTAATGAGTTTATAAAAATGAAGGGTGTGTTAACCCGTGATGCAGACGCGCAAGCCGCTAAGATTGTTTGCCGCGTTATTGAAGGTGAGATCTAGCGTTGAAATCTGTGATTGTAGGATTAGATGAAGTGGGCAGGGGTTGCATTGCAGGCCCTGTGGTTGCGGCTGCTGTGGTGCTGGATTCAAAAAAACCTATTATCGGTTTGATGGATTCTAAAAAACTAACGCAAAAGAAAAGAGAACAACTTTCAATAATAATAATGCGACAGGCTAAGGACTGGTCTATTGGTCGTGCTGAGGTTCGTGAAATTGATGAAATTAATATTTTGCAGGCGAGTTTGTTGGCGATGAAACGGGCATTTGACGGATTATCCATTTGCCCCGACTGGGTCAAAGTGGATGGAACTTTTTACCCTAATCTAGACGTACCTGGAGAATGTATTAAAGGTGGCGATGCTTTGGTGGCTGAAATTTCTGCTGCGTCAATCATTGCAAAAGTTTATCGCGATGAACACATGTCAATTATTGATACTCTGAACCCAGGGTATGAATTATCAAAACATAAAGGTTACCCCACACCGGCTCACAAAAAATTGCTGGCAGTTAATGGTGTGCGATCAATCTATCGTCAAACATTCGCGCCTGTGAGAGAGTTGTTGGCATGAGTTCTAATGTGAAATTCATTCATTTAAGGAACCATACTGAATATTCGTTGGTTGATGGGATTATTCGAGTCAAACCATTAGTCCAACGTGCCATTGAATTGTCCATGCCGGCAATAGCTGTAACAGACCGTTCGAATCTATTTGCGACGGTTAAGTTTTACCGTGCGGCGTTAGGTGCGGGGATTAAGCCGATTATTGGCGCGGACGTGTTAATCAAAGACAATGATGACCAAAAGGCGCCATATATCATTACCTTGTTGGTACAAAACAAGCAGGGCTATTTGGGCTTGTCTGAACTGATATCAGAATCTTATTTGAATGGCCAAGAAAAAGGTGTGCCTTATTTAACAACAGAAAAGGTTCTTAATAAGCATGAAGGCTTGATTGTTTTATCAGGTTGTTTAGATGGGCTTTTTCAAGACAGTGCTAGCAGTGCCGACACGGAAAACATTAAGCCGGTTGCACAAAGGTGGCAACAGGTTTTTGGCAATCGGTTTTATCTTGAAGTTCAACGGCATGGTCGCCCGGGCGAAGAACAGCTTATTCAAAATATGGTTGATTTGTCGTTATCGCTTCAGCTTCCTATGGTGGCTACCAACGGTTCGTGTTTCCTAGTTCAAGAAGAATTTGACGCGCATGAGGCGCGGGTGTGCATCAATCAGGGTCGTGTTTTGTCGGATACTCGACGCGCAAAAACACACACAGATCAGCAGTACTTAAAAAGCCAAGAAGAAATGATTTCATTGTTTCCTGATATACCAGAAGCGATTGAAAATACCGTGGAGATTGCTAAACGTTGTAATGTTGAGTTGGTTTTAGGTAAAAATTTCTTACCTGATTTTGAGGTCCCTGAGGGTTTAACCGTCAATGATTATTTTGCAAATTTAGCGCAGCAAGGCCTGGAACTGCGGATTAAAGAAACGTCCGAAAGAATAGACTTTAACGAAGAAAGGTTACAGGAATATCAAGCACGTTTGAAACGTGAGTTAGACGTGATATGTGAAATGGGTTTCCCAGGTTACTTTTTAATTGTTGCTGACTTTATCAAATGGGCCAAAGAAAATGGCGTGCCAGTTGGTCCTGGCCGTGGTTCTGGTGCTGGCTCAATTGTCGCATACGCGTTAAGGATTACTGACTTAGACCCGATGGAATTCGATTTATTATTTGAGCGATTTTTAAACCCTGAAAGGGTGTCGATGCCTGATTTTGATGTTGATTTTTGTATGGAAGGTCGAGACAGAGTTATTGACTACGTTGGGGAGCGTTACGGGCGTGACAAGGTATCGCAAATTATTACCTACGGCAGCATGGCTGCAAAGGCGGTTGTGCGAGATGTTGGCCGTGTTCTCGGGCATCCATATGGTTTTGTGGACAGGTTGGCAAAAGCTGTTCCTTTTGAAATTGGTATGACACTCACCAAAGCCTTGGATGAAAGCCCAGATTTATTGGAGGCGTACAAAGAAGAAGACGAGGTTAGAGATCTTATAGACTTGGCGTTAAAACTCGAGGGTATCGCTAGAAATGCAGGTAAACACGCTGGTGGTGTTGTTATTTCGCCAAGCAAGTTGACGGATTTTTCACCGCTGTATTGCGAGGAGGGTGGTGACAATTTAGTGACTCAGTTTGATAAAGACGACATCGAAGCGGTTGGCTTGGTTAAATTCGATTTTTTGGGGTTGCGTACATTAACAATTATCGATTGGGCGCTTCAAAATATTAATCAACGGCGTAAGGAAAATGGCGAAAGCGATGTAAACATCGACTTGTTACCCCGTGATGATGAAAAGACGTATGAGTTGCTAAAGGCTTATGCTACAACGGCTGTGTTCCAGCTCGAATCAAGGGGTATGAAGGATTTGATTCGTCGTTTAAGGCCCGATACTTTCGAAGATGTTATCGCGCTGGTAGCCTTATTTAGGCCCGGCCCTTTGCAGTCGGGTATGGTGGATGATTACATTAATGTTAAGCATGGGCGGAAGAAAGCCGAATACCCGCACCCTTCATTGATTCCTATATTAAAGCCAACAAATGGCGTTATCTTGTACCAAGAACAAGTGATGCAAATAGCTCAAGATTTGGCTGTGTATAGCCTCGGAGCAGCTGATTTGCTGCGGCGTGCTATGGGTAAGAAAAAACCTGAAG
>Ga0105357_10001808_pt1 | contig 11449 bp, 8 predicted proteins | sample GOMGulsemesocosm_4_FD_83660 | JGI IMG/M metagenome (GOLD analysis project Ga0105357, IMG submission 83660) | Methane-oxidizing microbial communities from mesocosms in the Gulf of Mexico - GOM15B Gulf of Mexico | ecosystem: Environmental > Aquatic > Marine > Cold seeps | place: USA: Gulf of...
AGACACTATTATCAGTAGCAACAGACAAACGGGCACTGTAACTAGCGTTTATATCGCCAGTAAAATTATTGTTTTTCAGTGAGGCGACAAAAAGCCCATAAAGAGGAGAAAGGTGTGTTTGATGATCAATACGAGGTAGCATGAGTTTTTTCTATACAGGGATGAATAGTCAAAGTATATCATGAGCTAATTAATTTTTTCGTTTCTTATACCCATTTCAGTACTAATCTAAATTGTAAAATTTAAATTAATATGGTTATCCAAACAATAGCTGCGATAATTAGGCTTATCAGAACAGCAGAAATAACTCTTGTCTAAACGTAGACTCATGTTGATATAACCATTTGAACGCTCTAAAAGAATTTATATTGTCATGCGTCATGTTAGGCATCAACTTTTGATTTAACCTTATCATTAATGGCTAACGCTTTTAAAGATTGATAAAGAGCACCTTCTTCTGCTGACAAACTTTTTGGAAAAACAATTTTTAGTTTTACAAAAAAGTCTCCGGCAACTTTACTTGGTAAACCTCGGCCTTTTAAGCGCATTTTACTACCACTGCTGACCAGTTTAGGTAAACTTACATCTATATTTCCTGAAGGCGTGGGCACTTTTACTTTATCTCCAAGGGCCGCTTGCCAGGGGCTAATATTAAGCTCTGTTGTTACATCAACTCCTTCAACAACATATAAGGGGTTTGGATTAAACCCTACTTCAATATACAAATCGCCACGCTCGACTCTGCCATATTCTACTTCTCCTTGTTTTTTTAAACGAATTTTTTGACCCGATTTAATTCCTTTAGGAATTTTAACTTTCAATGTGCGCTCTTTTGCTTGCGCCTGTCCGTGAACATTAATAACTTGATCTTGTAAAGTAAAACTACGAGTTACTCCTACGTAAGCATCTTTCAAATCGATCATTATTTTTGCGTGGCTATCTTGCCCCTGTATAGATTGACGACCTCTTGATGAATGCTGGTTTCCACTAATACCACCCCCAAATAACGATTCAAATAAGTCGCTAAAGTCACCTTGACCATCTACATTAAAATCATTACGGCCTTGATGGAATTGTTTTTGCCAATTAGGCGGAGGAGTAAAACTTGACTGACCATCCTTCCAATGACTACCTAATTGATCATACGCAGCGCGTTTTTCTTTATCATGCAACACTTCATAGGCTTCGTTTATTTCTTTAAAACGACTCTCTGCATTTTTTTCTTTGCTCACATCAGGATGAAATTTTCTTGCTAATTTCCGATATGATTTTTTAATTTTATCTTGAGACGCGGTTTTATCAACGCCCATTATTTTATAATAATCTTTATAATTCACAGTTACCTCCTGCGTATATAACATTTCAGGTAAATTCGGTTTTATAAAATTTTACCGTTGAATTCACTAACGATTAATTTTAAATAGTCCAATATAATGGCGTTATTACAAACAATTATCTCATAACTTTTAATCCCGTTATATTACTATCAGAATAAAAAGTACTATCAGAATAAAAAGTAATTGAGCTAAAATAATTTATCATACATATCACCTATTATTTGAATCTAAGTTACTTATCATCCTGATTTAGGTTCGAGTTCACATTTAGGCTTGGGTTTAGGCCAAAATTAGGACCTGGATAAAGTTTCTTTTTAAAGATGATTGATGTTAATACACCACATACAGCTAAACTCCAAACAATGATAGCACCTGAAGGTAGGTCAAATAAAGCTGACATCGTTAGCCCTAGTGCATATGCCGTTGCGCCTAAGATATAGGCATAGAGTATTTGATTTTTACCTGCTAATCTTCGCATCACTAACGCCGGAATGATCAAACTGGTGAAGACTAAATACACACCAACCAATTGCACTGAAACCGTTACAGCAACCGCAAACACCAAATAAAAAGCACTTGGAAAACGTTCACCTATTTTTAACACAAACCAACTAAAAATTAACACACTGTAAATCAACACAGCGGGGATTAATTGCTCGTATGATACCCATAATATTTGTCCCACTAACAAATTTTTTAAATGTTCTCCTCCATGAGGATTATTTACTAACATCAGTAGCGATAGTGTCGCTGCCAGAACAAAAAGTACGCCTATTAACGCTTCTTGAATGTCAGCAAAACGTTTTTCTGTCCAACGTAAAAGCATAGCACCTATAATAGCCGTAGTTACTGCTGCTATTTGAACTTGCCAAGGTGAGCTGTCCCAACCAAATAGATCCGCTGCAATAACACCAATTCCGGCAATTTGCGCTACCGCTAAATCAATGAAAATAATGCCCCGTTTTAACACTAAACGACCTAAAGGCACGTGGGTTGACAAAACTAACAAACCAGCCAAAAATGCAGGACCAAGGATGGAGAGATCAAGCGCTTGCCAATTCATTATTTATCCTTATCTGTTAGCGTTTGGGTGAGTAAGGCGAAGGTATTATCAAAAAGGCTAAATAAATCATTACTGCTACCATTGCCACCTAGGGTAAAAGGTAGCGTTTGTGACGGAATACCGGTACGCTCAGATAACCATTTTGAGGCGCGTTTGTCTTGATAACCTGCTGATATGATTATATCGGCTGGGTTATGTTGAAATTGTTTAACTAAATGAGATAAATGTCCCGTTGTTGCTGGTATACCGGGCTTTTCTTCAATGATGGCCACTTGTTCAAATTGACCAAAGTCCATTAAATAATCCCAACTGGCATGCTGTACAATAAATCGTGTCCCTTTTAAGCGACGAGCTTGTTTTTTCCATTGCCTCATTGCTTTTTTCCAACGGGCTAAAAAATCATCTGTATTAGTTTGATAATAATCAGCATTGGTGGGATCTATGGTTTTCATCCGTTTAACTAATGCTTTAGCCACTAGTGCAATGTTTTTAGGGTTTGTTTGAATATGAGGGTTGCCTGCTGCGTGTACATCGCCTTGGCTTCTGTCGATAACTTTGGGCATACCTAGTAGCTTTACATGGTTTGCGGCAAAAAAGTATCCCGGTTTGTTTACTGCAATTTTACTGTTGCTAGCGCGGCGTAATAATACGGGTAACCAGCCTACCTCAAGATCAGCACCTGAACAGATTAAAAGGTCAGCATTGCGCATTTTAGTTATCAAGCTAGGACGTGCTTGGACTTGATGAGGGTCTTGCATGCCCGTTGTTGCTGAAAAGGTTGATACTTTCTCGCCACCTAATTCATTGGCTAAAGCTTGCCATTCTGGCTCACAGGCAAATACATTGATATTTGCAAAAGCAAAATTGGCTTGGCTAGTTAATAGTAATGTGCATGTTACCAAGGTGATATTTTTAATTATTTGTAATAAGGTCATTTTTCTTTCCTATTCTTTATTCTGCTATTCACATTAAAAACCATGAACACTATGAGCGCCAAAAGCAGCAATATATTGCAACATCCACACATTGTTTTGCTCACCATTTAGATCATTGTTATCAAATTGCAAACGAATACGGCTAAACTCGCTATTAGACCAGTCAAGCATCAGCGAATGTTGTGTTGGCGAATGGTCTAACTCATCTAAAAAGCTATCATTAAATTGCACTGGTAAATCATCAGAATTCAACTGTGAAGTTCGTAGGCCAACACGCCACTGACGAGCAAAGCGATAAACCCCTTCGATATACCAACCATTTTGGTTTCTATCGATAGCCACATTTTTTAGATGGCTGTCAGTTAGATTTCTATCAGAGAATGTACCTTGCTCATTTCTAAAAAAATATTCACCTTGTATTTTAATTTCTTGATCAGCACGGTTACCCTCAGGGGACCATTTATAAATAAAGTCAGCAATAGTTAACTTGCTAATGCCGGTGAACGAGGCTCCTTCTGGCCCTTCTCTGCCGTCAACATCAGCATGAAGATACGATAATCCAGCACGCCAACTTTGTGAGTTACCTATATCACCACCAATGTGTGAAAAGGCGGTCCAAACACCCACACCTGAATTGCTGGCACCCGCAGCAGGCAAACTATCGCCTCGATAAACTTCAAAACCTGATTCCCAATAAAGGTCCGTAGGTGCTAACCATGTTGTTTGTATGCCATCATCTCCATATTGCCCACCTAAAAAAGCTTCATAAGGGAGTGGACGATTGGCAAAATCATCGGTGTGTTTATGTTTATTTGCTAAATAACCAATATCAGAGAAGAAGCGGCCAAACTTAATATTAAAGCCATGTCCTGCTGCAAAAGTTTGTAGATACGCTTCTTCCACATTAGCTTCACCTTCACCAAAAGAAAGGGTGGTGCTAGCAAAAAATTTATCATCAACATTGGCTGCCATATTTAGCTCTAACTCACCCAATTGAAAACCTTGTTCGCCGGGACCTGCTTCATCACCGATGAAAAATCCAGGCAGTGTATACTCAAAGTTATCGTTATAATTTACAAAACGACCATTTAAAATAACACCTATGCCGGGGTTAAAGGTATTCGCCGCTTTTTGATTACCTTGTTGTGATACATCAATGGCAAGCTGTTCAACGTTTTCTTGTGTTTCAATATTATCATCTTCAATATCGGCCAAGCGTAATTCCAGTTCAGCTATTTTATCCTGATAACTTTGTTTTAATTGTTGAAACTCTTGTTTTAATTGATTATAAGTGGGTGTTTTAGTTTTTTTATTCGCCGTTATTTCATTCGCTAAAGCGGAGCTACTTGCAACGGTAATTAATACTGCAGAAAGCAAAATAGTAATTTTGTTTAATTTCATTTGATAACTTCTTAATATTTGATTTTTATAAATTAATCCAATAGCAATCAAGCACTAAGAATTTACTTTGTGCCTAGCTATTATGGAATAAGTGAAAAAAGAGTAAAGAAAAGTTATCTTGCTGGAGGTCCGCGATTGGCGGGGATTAATTGATGTGTTTTAATGATTCCTGTAGCATTTTTCTTAATAATATAATTATGCTGGATTTCAGGAAAAGGGTATAAGTTGGTGCTAAGTATACAAGGACTATGATTAAAGGTGCTCAAACATAACTGGCACTGATAGTCGCTGACAAAGTCTTTAGAAAATTCATGATGTTGAGCATGAACTATTGATATATTAACGATAAAAAACCAAATACTTAACACTAAAACCCACAGCAAGCGCTGATGCGCAAGTTGTTTGACTTTATGATGAGTATTAGTGGTCATTAGTAATTTATGATCCTCGCTCTTCTCTTAATAGTCCGAATATATCGATATGATAAGTGATTATAATACATTAAACGTATGAACTGAATAAATCATGTTAGTTTTTGTGATATGTAGTTGTTTTGTGTTAGCCGTTTTCTTCGATATGATTATTGCCATCACAATAGGTATTGTTTGGCGTCTTTACTTTTATGAAACAAGTTGCCAAAGTGACTACTGTGCGTGATCTCAGTGAAAACAATAAACGAATCAATGTTGATATTCCGAAAGATTAAATTGTGAGCATATAACCCACTAATCCTAATACAAACCCTAAAATAGCTCCCATAGGTGGAGCCCAGTTTTTCTCTAAAGGCACTTGTGGTGCTATATCTTGAAATATTGAGTATAAAATACTACCCGATGCAAAGAGCATAATAGCTGAGACAATTTCATTATGACTTGCTAGCCATAAATACCCGGTCAAACCTGAAATTGGACCACAAAAGGCAAGTATAAAAAACAACCCTATTATTTTCTTTTTACTATAGTTACTAGATTCTTTTATTTCATAAAAAGCATTAAAACCTTCGGGAACATTTTGTAGGGCAATTAATATGGCTAGAAGTAAGGCACTTTGTTTGTTTATGCTGAACGTTGCGCCTAAGGCTAAAGATTCTGGAAAAAAATCTGCTAACATAGCCATGAGTTGGCTCGTTGATGTTTTCATTTTATTGATGGTAATATCAAGGAGCATAAAAGCAAAACCACCTAAGATAAAGTAAATTGAACTGGTGATAATAGATAAGTTTTTCACACCTTCTGGCACTAAGACTAGTGCAACAGCTGAAAGTAAAGCACCACCAGCAAAGGCGGTAATACTATGCCTAAACTCATTCTCAAACCATGCTGATTTTTTGGTTTTAATGCTTGCCAGTAAGGCTCCTATTGGCATTGCCATACCAGCAAGTAATGTTAAGGTGAAAATTGTCAGTAATGGTGACATCGATAATCCTATTTAATCATAAAAAACAAAGGTATTAGCGAGTGATTGTTCCATTCAAAAAATAAATAACAACATATTTACCCTAGCCAGTTCGAGTTTCAGCTAATAATCCCTGCATAACTAATTTCAAACTCCCTTCTTCTGCGCTAACATTTTAATATCCTATTTTATACGGTTATATTTCTGTTTGTTTTTTACCGATAGTTAAAGTCTATTTGAATGGGTAATTTTGTTTGAATCAAAGTTTAGTTCTAGTTTTCTATTTCTAGTGTAGATTCATTTGCCTTAGCAACACCAAAATCATCCAACACACAGTAAAGACACGGAATAACAAAAATAACTAAGAGTGTTGAGGTCGCTATACCAAAAACGATACTAGTAGCCAAAGGAATCAAAATTTGCGCTTGAGTACTTGTTTCGAACAACAGCGGTGTCATACCCGCAATTGTCGTGATTGACGTCAGCAGTACCGCCCTAAAACGGTCATGGCTCGCTTTTGCTGCCGCTTGATGTACCGTTAACCCCGTTTTCACACGTTTTTTTACAAACTCGACTAACAATATTGAATCATTAACGACAATGCCCGCCAGTGAAATAAAGCCCATCATTGAAGGCATAGTAAATTGTAACCCCATTGCTAAATGTCCCCAAACAACACCAATCATCGCTAAAGGTATAGCCACTAATACTACAAAGGGTTCAAGGTAACTTTTAAATTGAAAAGACAATAATATAAATACGCCAAACAAGCCAACCACAAAAGCTTTCATCATTGACAGTTGCGTAGTACCCGCATTTTTAATTTCACCTTCAAAGCTCAGTGTTAATTTTGGATAACGCTGATTAAAGTGCGGCAACCAACGCGCTCTAATATCGGCAAGTACTTTTTTGGTGTTATTTTTATCAACATCAATGTCGCCATAAATAGTAACACTGCGTTGATTATTCACTCGACTAATACGCGCATAGCCTCTTGATGGTTCAATATTTGCAACACTAGATAAAGGAATAATCGCTTTAGTTTGTGGGTGTATTAATGAAAAGGTATCAAGATCTTGAAATTCATCCCGAGAAGAAACATCAAGCTTTACCGTTACCTCAAACGTATTTAAACCGACATTAGTTTCTAATACTTTAATCCCTTGAAAAGCACTACGCATTTGGCTAGCAATAGTTTGTGCGTCAATTCCCAAGTTTGACGCCCCTGCTTTTAATGTAATTGAAAACTCTGATTTACCCGGTCGTAAATCATCAAATATATTTTCAACACCGTCATAGCCTGCAAGCCAGGCTTGTAAGTCAAAAGAAGCAAGTGATAATTGAGTAAGATCATCTCCTTTAAGTCTGATTTCAATGGCTTTACCGCTAGGTCCTATCACCGGTTCTTTAAAAGAAATAGATTTTGCATTCGCAATAACACCGGCACTTTCTCGCCAATAATTAATAAAAGGCTGGGTACTCGTTTGGCGTGACTCTGCCGTTAGTAAATCAACTTTAATGGTAGCTAGGTGTGGTCCTAATTCGTAAGCATCTTCATTTTCATTGTAACTAACACTAATCGACTTAATGAGCGTTGCTTTTTCATATTGTTGAAAATGCTCTGACGTTCTGTCTAACGCATCTAGTAAGCGTTGCACTACCACTTCGGTCTGCTTTAATGGCGTACCTGATGGCATTAATACTCGTGCCTGTACCATATCACCTTCAATATTTGGAAAAGAAGAAAATTTTAAAATCCCTGAGGCTAACATGCTAATAGAAAATAAAAACAAGGCGACTATACACCCTAAAAAAGCATATCGAAAACTAATTAGCAACTCAACTAACTCACCAACTTTTCCTCTAAACTGTTCAAACTTTCGTTCAAATTCAAGCCTAAATTTAGAAATACTTTTATCCTTAGCATGAGACAGCGAGTGATTTAAATGATGAGGGAGAATAAGAAACGCTTCAATCAAAGAAACACTAATGACGGTGAGTAACACAATAGGAATAACTTTTAATACTTGCCCTAAATCACCTTCAATAAAAATCAGACCGGTAAAAATACATGCTGTCGTTAAAAATGAAGAAATTACTCCTTTGGCAACTATTTTAGTGCCCGCTATCGAAGCTGATAAAGGTGATAAGCCTTTTTTTATTTGACTACCAATCGATTCAGAAATAACAATTGCATCATCCATTAATATGCCTAAAGATAGCAGTAACGCCACCATAGAAAACATATTAATAGAAATACCAAAAATATTTAAAAAATACATGCTAGCAATAAATGAAACGGGTAAGCCCATCACCACCCAAAAGGCATAACGAAAGGTAAAAAATAACCACATCACGCCAAACACTAAAATAAGCCCTTGCCATGCATTAGTCGTTAATAAGCTAATTCTGTCTTTAACAATACTGGTGGCATCTTGAGTGAGTACTAAATCAACCCCTTTCGGCAGTTTAGTACGCTCTACTATTAGCATTTCCTCTACGGCTTCTAACACACGTAAACTATCATCGGTGGTATTTTTACTAATTGCTAGAATGGCAGCCTCTTTTCCCGAAAACGTTAGCTTATCTTCAGGTAATTCAAAGGTATCAATGATATTAGCAACATCACCTAGTAGTACATCATTACCATTTTCACCGCTCATCACCACAATACTGGCTAAATCGTTCACCGTTCTTCTTTCATCTGAAAAGCGTAATTGGGTTTCTTGAAAATACGTTTCAATGGTACCAACAGGTAAATCTACATCTTGCTTAGCAATAATATTAGCAATATCTTGCAAGCTCAGCCCGTAGCGCCTTATATTATAACTGGGTACTTCAACGAGCAACTGACGGTCTGAAAACCCTTGAATATCAACCAATGGAATATTAGGGTGACGTAATAACCGTTGCTTTATTTGCTCTGCTAAGGTTTTTAATTCAGCTCGGGGAAGATCAGCGGTTAGCGCGATAGATATCACATTTTGCACTCGCCCTACTTCGCTCACGATAACCTGCTCTGCCTCAGTGGGAAAGTCACTAATGCCGTCAACCGCACTGTTAACATCGTCTAAAAATTTAGTGAAATTTCCCTGTTCAAACATTTTTACTGTCATAATGCCAATATTTTGCCTCGCTTGGCAGACTTTTTCTTCGACAAAACTAATGCCATCTAGCGCCCCCTCTAACGTTAAACAAATGCCTTGCTCAACATCAAGTGGTGTAGCACCAGGGTATGGCACTTGTATTTGCACTGAATACGCTTGAACCTGAGGAAAAGTTTCACGTTTTATTTGTGGGAAAGTGATTAAGCCTATAACTAACAGCACCATCATTAATAAATTAGCCGCCGTTGGGTGAGCCGAAAAAAAGCGGATCATTACTTAGCTCCAACTGTTTTAGCTGGTGCAGATTTACTATCAGCTAAATTGCTATCTGCTGACTTAAGAGGCATCAAATTATTTCCTAGCCACAGCTTCATTTGTTTAGTCGCAATATCATCAAATATCGGCGTTACTTCCATACCATTAACCGCAGGAAAAACATCAGAGGTAATGACTTTATCATTCGCTTTTATTTTTTGGTCTTTTGTTGGATCCACCAGTAATAAATCACCGTGATATTGTAGGTTTTCAAGGGGAACTCGCTGTAATAAGTACTTATCATCAATAATAAAGACATGCTTGTTGTGTAAAGCAAAACGCGGTAATGTCAGCATATTTTTTAATTTTCCTGCCAATATCACTTTCATATACATACCTTCAAGCAAAGGCGGCCTAGTGCCGGGCAGTACCTTTTTATAACTATCGCTTACGCTGACCATAATGCCCACAGTGCGACTTTTTGCATCTAAATTATCACTAAAGCGTTCTACTGTTGCTGGCCAAGGTTTAAAAAGACCCCGAGGGTCTTCAATCATTACGGTTAAGCCTAACGACTGTAGAATATCTTTCATGTCAGTAGAGTTTTCATTATTCGTAAAACTCTGTTGGTTAAAGTTTTGTGCAAAAAGTCGAAATTGCGCTAAGGGAAATTGTGCATTAATAATAACTTTATTCAGGCTAAATACATCAAAAAGCTGTCCTGCACTGGATAATCCTCCCGCGGCAACATACTGATTTAACTCTGTATATACGTTACTAATTCTGCCATCAAACGGCATAGTGATAAGCGTGCGTTCTAAGTCGCGTTGGCTTTTTTCTAATTTAGCTTTGGAGATATCAAGTTGAGCTTCCATGACAGCCAACATTGAAGGCAAGGTTGTTTTTTTATTTTTAAGTTGTTGAACTTCTTGCTTTTGTCTTAATAAATTTTGCTTTTCGCCATTTAATGATGATTTTGAAACTACGCCTGTATGACTCAATTTCAGCATACGGGCATATTCGGCATCTCTGACTAATAATTTTTCAAACGCTAGCGAAAGCTCTAATTTATTATTCTCTATGGTTAAGGTCATTTCTTGCAAGTTTGCTTTATTTACTAATAAATCCGCTTGGGCTTGCTTCAATTGCAACAGGTAGTCCTTATCATCAATGGTTAATAATAAAGTGCCTTGCGAAAATATTTCTCCTTTTTTAAGCTTTGGGTGAATATAGGTGATACGCCCTGAAACTTCAGCTTTGGCTTGTAATGTCATGTCTGGTTTAATAACACCGTAACCAATAATTTCAGGTCTAATTAGATGAGGCTTCACTTCAATATAGTTAACTGGAGTAATTAAACTGGTAACAGGTTTATGCTTCATATCCGGCTGTAGCTTAACTATCAATACCATTACAGCAAGCCCAGCAATGGCAATAACAGGGAAAACAACTTTAGTTTTTAACCATGTATTAATTTTCACTTGCCCTAAAAAACTCATTATTGATTTTCCTTTTTTATCAACATTACAGTGATGTGAATTTCCATCACTAACTTACCACGCTTATTGACGAATATATTTATGAATATAATCATAAATAAAGCGCATTATACCCAAACCACTTAAAGATGTAGGATTCAGCGAGAATTTAAAGGCTTATAGGCACGGCATTGATTGAAGAGAATAGTTATTCTATTATCAAAATGAATAATGCGGTATATACGCCTTGATCATTAATTGCTCTGCAGTCCTGAAACTCGCACCTTAAAGTGGCTTGGGTATTTAAGCATTGTGACTAGCTTCATGATAGTGTTCGAGCTATGCAATGAGGTGGGGAGCCTATCTACAAACGAAGTCAGATAAATCTGCTTCAAGGTTGGGATAGCTTCCCCAGTAACTGATATTTATTATCAATAATCAGTGGCATTAATCATACAGGTTAGATTTTAGTCCGGCA
>Ga0105357_10001812_pt1 | contig 11442 bp, 9 predicted proteins | sample GOMGulsemesocosm_4_FD_83660 | JGI IMG/M metagenome (GOLD analysis project Ga0105357, IMG submission 83660) | Methane-oxidizing microbial communities from mesocosms in the Gulf of Mexico - GOM15B Gulf of Mexico | ecosystem: Environmental > Aquatic > Marine > Cold seeps | place: USA: Gulf of...
AAGTTGCGGATCGAGGTTTTATAGCCCTCGTGGTCAAACAGGTTCCATTTGACTGTGATGTCCGGGTTGGCGGCTTCAAAATCGGCAATCAGCGCTTCAAAGGCCGCTTTGGGGGCCGGATCGGATGTGTCGGTGTTGATCACCAGCTCACCCGCGAATGCAGATGTTGCAAGAATTGTCGACGCAGCAAGCGACGCAATTGTTGTTTTGAATGTAGTGACCATGATGTCCTCCCAGAACGGTTTCACTATTTGAAACTTGATTTCACATATTGAAAATATAAACGCAACTCGCTATGACTTGTCAATACTTTCGTCTAGGTCACTGAGCGGAAGTTACCGGAGGAGACAAGAATGGCAGAACGGCAAGCAGGTGATGGCACCGTCGGAAAAGCACTGGAAGTGCTTGATATGGTGGCGAGCTTTGAGCGTCCTGTTCGGTTTTCTGAGGTCCTGGATGGCAGTCCTTATCCCAAGGGGACGCTGTATCGATTGTTTCAGACACTCACCAATCAGGGCATGTTGGCCTATGATCCGGATCGCCAAACCTATGCCTTGGGTGTTCGGTTGGTCCGTCTGGCGCATGCCGCCTGGCAGCAGAGTTCGCTTGCGCCCATCGCGCGATCCTACATCGATGCACTGTCTCAGACCACAGGCGAAACTGTGCATCTGGCCCAGCTTGACCATGCTCAGGTGCTCTACCTGGATAAGCGCAACGCTTTGAACCCAATCGAGATGTACTCGCAGGCTGGCAAAGTTGGCCCGGCCTATTGCACCGGTGTTGGCAAGGCGATGTTGGCCTTTCTGGGTGACGAGGAAGTTTCCCGGATTATTTCACAGCAAAGCTTTCACCGGTTCACCGAACACACACTGACAACCGAGGCGGCATTGCGCGCCGATCTGGCCGATATTCGCACCAAGGGATTCGGCATGGACCGCGAAGAGCACGAGCCAGGCATCATCTGCATCGCCGCACCAATTCTGACGCCTCGCGGGCGGGTGTTGGGGGGGCTTTCAGTCACCTCAACGACAGCACAAAAATCACTGGCCGACCTCGAGGCGCTGGCGCCTCAGGTTCAGGCCGCAGCACAAAACATCGCGGTCGAGGCGCAAAGCTGGCGCTTTCCGGACCAAGCCACAGACACCAATAGAACGGGGGCATAATCTATGTCGGGACTGACACTGAATAACGTGGTCAAGAAATATGGCGACGTGCAAGTTATCCATGGCGTTGATCTGGAAATCGAACACGGCGAATTCTGCGTCTTTGTCGGCCCATCGGGCTGCGGTAAATCCACGCTCTTGCGCATGGTTGCAGGGTTAGAAGATACCACCGAAGGTCAGATCACAATCGGCGACCGCGACGTCACTGCCATTGATCCTGCCGAACGCGGTGTGGCCATGGTGTTCCAGACCTATGCGCTCTATCCGCATATGACGGTCGAGGAAAACATGGGCTTTGGTCTGAAGATGACCGGCCATCCCAAGGCGGAAGTGAAGGAAAAGGTCGCCGCGGCGTCGAAGATCCTCAAGCTCGACGACTATCTGGCACGCAAGCCCAAAGCTCTGTCTGGCGGCCAACGGCAGCGAGTCGCCATTGGACGTGCTATCGTGCGTGGCCCCGAAGTGTTCTTGTTCGACGAACCTCTGTCCAACTTGGATGCCGAGCTGCGCGTCGACATGCGCATCGAAATCGCCCGCCTGCACAAAGAAATCGGCGCTACCATGATCTATGTGACCCACGATCAGGTCGAGGCGATGACCCTCGCCGACAAGATCGTGGTGCTGCGCGATGGTCGTGTCGAGCAGGTCGGTAGCCCAATGCACCTGTACAAAGACCCCGACAATAAATTCGTCGCCGGGTTCATCGGCTCACCCAGCATGAACTTCATCGAAGCTGTCGTTGAAGGTGGCAGGGTCCGGGTGCCGTCCTTGGGGAACATTCTGATCGAGGCGCCAGTCTCCCTGCCGGGGGAAGGTCGTCCCGTTTACGTCGGCCTGCGTCCGCAGCATCTGAACATCGAAGAAGGCGAATCCGATATCACGCTCGATATCCGCGAGCGTCTGGGCGGTGTTGCTTATGACTATCTGACAGCGCCGGGTGGTGGTCGAATCACTGTCGAAACCCGTGGTGACGAGACAATTCCCGAGGGTTGTACCGTTCGCCTGAATTTTGATCACTCCGATGTGCTGTTCTTCGATGGTAAGACTGAACAGCGCCTGCGGGGCTAGACATCAAGCGTTCCTTGCCCCCTTGGATTTCATCTTGGGGGCAGGGGGCGTCAATTCGGCTAGTTCAGATCACTCGGCGATGATGAACCTTTTGACTCGCTCGCCGATGATCCGCGCAACATCTGGATGCTTGCGAATTTTGGTGTCTGTGACCAGCGCGTCCATCTGTTCAAACCGGCAGTAGCGGTAGTTGCCACTGGCCGTAAATTTGGCAGCATCCGCTAGAACCGCATTCTCGCGGCTGTTCTCTAGCATTGCGGTGGCCACCTCTGCCTCTTCTTCAACTGCATTTACAGCGCCGTGCTGATGGTCGATCGCCGTCGGCGAGGCAAAAGCTAAATCAGCCTGAACGCGCGAGATCTCACGAATGGTCTGCTGCCCCGAAGTCGCAAAATCAAAAACCGACATATTGCCGCCCAGCAAGGATACCCGGCTGGAACTGCGATTGGCGTGATAGTCCTTTTGCAACTGGCTGGCAGCTTCCAGCGAGTTGGTGATGACATGCAGCCCATGAATGGTCGCCAACTGACGGGCCAGAAATATGGTGGTGCTGCCGGTATCAAAAAAGATCACCTTGTGGTCGGTGATCAGATCGCAGGCGGCACGGGCAATCGCCTGCTTTTCCTTGACGTGTAGCTTGGATCGCACATCCAGCGGCGGCTCGGATCGGGCGTCGGCCGAGACCGCACCGCCATGTACTCGCTGCAACAGTCCCAGCGCCTCCATGTCCAGCAGATCCCGGCGTACAGTTTCTCGCGAAACTGATAGCTCCTCCACCAGATCATCGGTGGTGACGCTCTGCAGCTCTTCCAGCCGCCGGTAAATTCTTTGGTGTCTTTGGTTTTTCCACATACCTTTTCTTTTGTCAGGTATCTCGCAACAATTCCAGCGCCGCGCGATGCAATTGGGGCGTTGCGGCAGCAATGACCCGACCATCCGAGCCTTGGTGCAACCGATCCCCCGTCCAGTCGGTGATAATGCCTCCGGCGCTTTCGACCACAGGGATGAGGGCAAAATAGTCATAGGGCTCCAGCTGAGATTCAACCACCAGGTCCACATGGCCCGAGGCTAGCAATCCGTAGGAATAACAATCGCCGCCAAAGCGTGGCACCGCTGTCGCCTGCAGTAATGTTTCGATCTTTTGCCGGTCGTCGGCCTCGAAGTACAGAATGTTGGTTGTGTAAAATCGGGCCTGATCCAGTGTTTCGCAGGTTGAGACGTGACAATCCTGCTGCAGGCCGCTGTGATCCACAAAAGTACAACCTTTTCCACAAATACCCAGCCATCTCTCCCGAATCGCGGGCATGTCGATCAGCCCTATCTCGGGAAGTCCTTTGTGTAGCTTAGCCAGCAGAGTGCCCCAAATGGGCCAGCCAGTGATAAAGCTGCGGGTTCCATCAATTGGATCAACCACCCATAAATCGTCCGCATCCCGGTTCAAAGAGGGAAATTCCTCGCCCAAAACCCCATGAGATGGATAGGTTTTGCTGACCATATCTCGAACGAACGCTTCAACACTTCTGTCGATTTCAGTGACCGGGCTTTGGTCATTTTTCTCAATTATTTCAATTTCTTTTCGAAATCCAGGAAGCGATACCAGTCTAGCCTGGTCTGCCAGGTATCTGGTGAATTCCACGGTGCCGTTTGGCACAGTATGGGTGTCGGTCATGGCGGTTCTCAAGTGTGACAGCTTGGGGCGTGTTTGAATACGCGCGCCTTGCCGTGGGGTTAAATTGCATCAGAGTTCTAATTGTGTAGGTTCTAGACAGAAAAGCACAATTATGCAAGAAAGCATAGAAAAGCACAGAGTGACATCCTAAGGTGACGCGATCGGAGGTTCAATTTTCTAAGTGTAACAGGCCTGGTTCTGTCCCGATCGCAAAGCCGTGAGATTTGGTAGAACGGTCAGTGACAAACGTGATGAGGGCTCGCAACAGTCCCTTCCGTGAATTTGGAAAGCTAAGAGGCGATGGAATATTCGATCATAAGTCGCGCTAATGAAGTTGTAGGTTTAATCGATTTTTCTTGTGTAAAAATCCTGCCAAACTGATTGCGGCTTCACACAGATCTTACAAAGGAGTGATCAACAACTCCGCACAACAATCTTGAAGACTAACAGAGGAGACTACAATGAAACTCAAAGTATCAACTCTCACATCTCTGGTCGTGAGCGCATTATTTGCCACATCAGTCGCGGCGGAAACAGAGCTGACCGTCTACACTGCTGTCGAGGCTGAAGATCTCGCCCGCTATGCAGCGACATTCAACGAGACGCATCCGGACATCACAATCAATTGGGTGCGTGATTCCACTGGTATCATCACCGCCAAACTGCTGGCCGAGCGGGACAATCCGCAGGCCGATGTTGTCTGGGGACTGGCCGCGACCTCGCTGCTTCTGCTCAAGGCCGAAGGCATGCTAGAAGCCTACGCCCCGGCTGGTGTTGAAAAGCTCGACGCTAAATTCGTGGACGGCGACAATCCACCGGCATGGGTTGGCATGGACGCTTGGGTGGCCTCGATCTGCTACAACACTGTTGAAGCTGAGAAAATTGGCCTGACACCACCAACGTCTTGGCAGGATCTGACCGATCCCCAATATGCTGGCCATCTGATCATGCCAAACCCGAACTCCTCGGGAACCGGTTTCTTGGACGTGTCTAGCTGGCTGCAGATCTTTGGCGACAAAGAAGGCTGGGAGTATATGGACGCGCTACACAACAACATTGCGCGCTACACCCATTCCGGTTCCAAGCCTTGTAAACTGGCCGCCGCGGGTGAGATCCCAATCGGTATTTCCTTTGCCTTCCGCGGTGCTAAATCCAAGGCAGCTGGCGCGCCATTGGAAATCATCGTGCCAAGCGAAGGTGTTGGCTGGGATATGGAAGCCACGGCGATTGTAGCTGGTACAGCCAATCTGGAAGCCGCTCAGAAACTGGTCGATTTCACCGTAACTCTGGATGCCAACAAAATGTATAACACTGGTTATGCAGTTGTTGCTTATCCCGGCGTTGCCAAGCCGGTCGAGCATTTCCCAGCGGGCCTGCTGGACAAGATGATCGACAACGACTTCGAGTTCGCTGCCAACAACCGGGCTTCGATCCTGGCCGAGTGGCAGTCGCGCTACGACGGCAAGTCCGACCCTAAATAGTTTGGATCAAGCCGGGGGACAGTTCTGTCCCTCGGCACCCCAATTTTCAAATTTTCCCGGCACTGCGTGGTTGGCCACGACCATGGATTGTAGAGCCGTGTCGACTTAGCAGACCAAAGGACTATGCCCCGTGACGCAAACAGCATCTGGCGATCTCTACCTGAGTATTTCGAACCTTTGGAAAGCTTTTGGCGACTTTATTGCCCTCAAAGACATCTCTCTGGACATTAATGAGGGCGAATTCATTTGCTTTCTCGGCCCATCAGGCTGCGGTAAAACCACCCTGCTGCGCGCCATCGCCGGGTTGGACCTGCAGACCAAAGGGTCCGTTCAGCAAGACGGCAATGATGTGTCGAACCTGCCGCCCTCTGAACGTGATTTTGGCATTGTGTTCCAATCTTATGCGCTGTTTCCGAACCTGACGATTGAGAAGAACATCGCCTTTGGCTTGGAAAACACTGGCCGCAGTAAACCCGAGATAACCGCGCGGGTAACTGAGTTACTGGAACTGGTTGGCCTGCCCGAACAGGGCCGTAAATACCCGGCGCAATTGTCCGGTGGGCAGCAGCAGCGGATTGCGCTGGCCCGCGCCATTGCCACCAAACCTGGTCTTTTGTTGCTGGATGAGCCGCTATCCGCACTAGATGCCAAAGTACGTGTACATCTGCGCCACGAAATCAAGGAACTGCAGCGCAAGCTGGGTGTCACCACTGTGATGGTCACCCACGACCAGGAAGAGGCCCTGACCATGGCCGACCGCATCGTGGTGATGAACCAGGGGGTGATCGAACAGGTCGGCTCACCCACTGAAATCTACCGCGAACCGGCCAATCTGTTTGTTGCAGATTTTATCGGCGAGATGAACCAAATCAACACTGCCGTGGCACCGGACGGGCAGCTATGGCTGGGCTCGGAAAGATTGTCCTGCAATGGCCACGGATTTAGCCAAGGTAGTTCAGTTGTTGCCGCCATCCGCCCCGAAGACATCATCCCGCACCAGGCCGGATATGTTCCGGACGCAGGAAACAACAACTGCATCGAAGTGCTGCTGCACGAAATGGAATTCCTCGGTTCTTTCTGGCGCTGTCATTTGCAGAGCGACCGCTTCGGAGCCTCGGAGCTGATTGCTGATTTCTCGATCAATGCTGTCCGCCGACTGGAACTGGGCGAGGGCAAGGGGATGGTGGTTGAACTACCGGAAAACCGCTTGATGGCCTTTGCTCAGCCGGAGGCAAACTGATGAGCAGCGAAGCCACGGAACTCACCAAACTGCCGCCGGGACCGGTGATTAAACGCAAGCTGAGCCGAGACGACATCGCCATGCGCAGCGGCATGGTTGTGATCGCGCTGTATCTGGTGGTGACGCTGGCGTTTCCGCTCTATGCGATGCTTTCCAAAAGTTTTTCGACCTATCAATTCGAGCTGTCTAACTATGAACTGCAAGTTTCAGATCGGGATGGAGTGTTCGACGGCACCATCCTGAATCCGGCTGTTCTGAACACCAGCACAGGTGCTTATTCGGACGCGGATTTCAGCACCAGTTCAGATGGCCGCCTGCCACTGACCAAACTGTTCCCCGACTTTAGCTTTCGCAGCCCGGTGATGTACCAGATCCGCAATGCCCAACCCGGAGGTCGCTTTCTGGTGGGCTCCACCCTGCATGACGACAGCACTTGGGTTGAGCTGGACAGCAACACTTTCCGACGGGTGCAACTGCGGCCCGTGAAATCAACCGGCATTGACAACTTCGTCAACTATTTCTCGACCCCGGCATTGTCCAACTCGATCAAGAACTCACTGATGATTGCGGTGATCAGCACCGTGATTACAGTCACGCTGGCCTTCTGGTTTGCCTATGCGCTAAACCGCAGCTGTATGCGTTTCAAGGGGATGTTCCGCCTGATCGCCATGGCTCCTATTCTGGTGCCGTCGCTGCTGCCCGGTATTGCGCTGGTCTATCTGTTCGGCAATCAAGGCATGCTCAAGGAACTGCTGTTCGGCGCCAGTATCTATGGTCCAATAGGCATCGTGATTGGCTCGGTGTTTTTCACTTTCCCACATGCCTTTTTGATCATCTCAACCGCGCTGGCGATTTCCGATGCCCGCCTGTACGAGGCTGCAGTTTCTCTGCGTGCCTCCCCTTGGCGCACATTCTGGACCGTGACCATTCCCAGTGCCCGCTATGGTCTGATCTCAGCTGGATTTGTGGTGTTCAATCTGGTGATCACCGATTTTGGCCTGCCCAAAGTGATTGGTGGCCAGTTCAACATGCTTGCGGTGGATATCTACAAACAGGTGATCGGCCAGCAGAATTTTGAAATGGGCGCGGTGGTCTCGGTGGTGCTAATCATCCCCGCCATCTTTGCCTTCGCGCTGGATCGCTACGTGCAAAGCAAACAGGTCGCCACGCTTTCGGCGCGATCGGTGCCGTTCCAGCCCAGCCCGGACGCCAAAATGGACCGGATCTTCCTGATCTATTCCAGCCTTGTCGGCCTGTTCATCATCGGCATTCTGGCAGTCTGTCAATTCGCCGCTCTGATCAAGTTCTGGCCCTATGATCTCAGCCTTAGCCTGAACAATTACCAGTTCGACAAAATGGACGGAGGCGGTTGGGGATCGTATTACAACTCGATCAAGCTAGGCCTGCTGACTGCCGTTATCGGTACCTCAGTGATCTTTTTCGGGGCTTATCTGGTCGAGAAATCCAATGGCTTCCGGCTGGGGCGTTCCCTGTTCCAGATGATCGCCATGCTGCCCATGGCGATTCCCGGCATGGTGCTGGGTCTCGCCTATATCTTTTTCTTCAACAACCCAGCCAATCCGCTGAACTGGATTTACGGCACCATGGCTATTTTGGTAATCTCGGCTGTGACCCACTTCTACACAGTATCCCACCTAACGGCGGTCACCGCGTTGAAACAGATGGATCGCGAGTTTGAATCCGTCTCAGCCTCGCTAAAGCAGCCAACCATGAAACTGTTCAGCCGCGTTACGGTGCCGGTCTGCCTACCGGCGGTGCTGGACATCTCGATCTACCTGTTCGTCAACGCCATGACCACGGTATCAGCGGTGGTGTTTCTGTATTCTCCCAAAACCTCGCTGGCCTCGATCGCAGTGCTGAACATGGATGACGCCGGCGATATCGCGCCGGCAGCGGCGATGGGGATGATGATTTTCTACACCAATGCTGCGGCACGCATCCTGCACCTGATTGCGTCAAAGGGCATCCTGCGCCGCACCCAAGCCTGGCGCGCGCGCTAAGTCACAGCTTGTTGTTAACGAGTGCTCTCCCTCGCATGTGTCACCACTTTGCGGGGGATTTCCTTATGACTGCACGGCCCTGGCGCAGTCCATGAATGCGCGGATCACTTTGACATCGCGGCGCTGCGATAAATGTACCAGCGATTCACTCATAGAGATGTCGATGCCAGCAAGGGTCAACGGCACCAGTCTTTCATCCTGACCAAACTCTGCCCGTGAAACAAAACCAATTCCCGCCCCTGAAGCCACAACCTCACGCACCGCCTCGCGCCCCTCAGCCTCAATTGCGGGTCGCAGGGTAATGCGCTGCTTCATAGCCTCCTGAACCAGTTTCTCGCGGGTCTTAGATCCGACTTCGCGGAAAATGAGTGGTATCTTCGACAGCTCCCGCAGCGTCAGCGAGGTCTTGCCCGCTGGTAGCAGGTCTTTGCTGGCAAAGCCGATAATCTCAGTCGCGCCCAGATCCATCGCGTCCATGTCCTTGCCGGGCGAGGGGCTGCCAGCGACGCCTATCTCGGCGTTATAAGCGCGCAACTCTTCCAGAATTTCACCGGTGTTGCCAACCCGTAGATTGACGGTAACATTGGGATAACGCAGGCGAAAGGCGCGCAGGATGTCGGTGACGTGATGCGCAGAATCGGCAATGATCCGCAGGGTTCCTTCAATCGCTGCACTGGTTTCAGACAAATAGTCCCGGATGTGCTGTTCAACCTCGAAATACTGCTTGGTTCGCAAAAACAATTGCTCTCCGGCTTCGGTTAACTGCACTCGTTTTCGATCCCGGCTGAACAGTAACACGTCGTGCTGCTGCTCCAGCTTGCGCACCTGTTCTGAAATTGCAGGCTGGGTCAGGTGCAGCGCCTCAGCTGCGCGCGAGAACCCCCCAAGTAGTGCGACATGATGAAATGCCTTGAGTTGGCTATGGCGCATGGGCTGGTTTCCTTGTGTATAGGTCAAACCTATGGATTGATCGTTTTTTGCAATTTTACATATAGATGGGAATGCCGCAATGCTTGCCGTGAAAAGAGTGTTCGGAGACAACTATGACCAGCCGAAGCAACACCATCGAATCCCCCCGACTTGGCGAGCCCTATCTGCTGACGCCGGGACCGCTGACCACTTCATACGCCGTCAAGCAAGCAATGCTGCGCGACTGGGGGAGCTGGGACGGTGATTTCCGCGCCATGACGTCCGAAATGCGCAGGCGTCTGCTTGATATGCTAGGGCAGGGGGCAGACGAATTCGACTGTGTGCCGATGCAGGGCAGCGGCACCTTCTCGGTCGAGGCAATGCTGGGCACATTTGTGCCGCGCAACGGCAAGGTTCTGGTCCTGGCCAACGGGGCATACGGTCTTCGGTCGGGGCAAACTCTGGCCTGTTTGGGCATTGATCATGTGGTGCTGGACAAAGGCGACTATCTGCCGCCACGCGGCGATGAGGTGGCGCAGATCCTGGCAGATGATCCTGCGATTACTCATGTGGTGGCAATCCACTGCGAAACCAGTTCGGGCATCCTCAACCCGATCGAAGAAATCTCGCAAGCCACCTATGCCGCCGGGCGTAAACTACTAATCGACAGCATGTCGGCCTTTGGTGCGCTGCCGCTGGAGGTGGCAAAGATCCGATACGAGGCAATGGTCTCGTCCGCTAATAAATGCATCGAAGGCGTGCCCGGATTTGGCTTTGTCATCGCCCGCAAAAGCGAGCTGGAGGCCGCCAAAGGTAACAGCACTTCGCTAAGTCTGGATGTGCATGCGCAATGGGCGACGATGAACAAGACCGGCCAATGGCGGTTCACACCGCCAACCCATGTGGTCGCGGCGTTTCTTGAGGCCCTGCGGGCGCATGAGGCCGAAGGCGGGGTCGAGGGTCGCGGTGCGCGATATACCCGAAACCGTGACGTGATGGTGGCTGGTATGCGCGAGTTGGGCTTTGAAACCCTGCTCAAGGACCGCTGGCAATCTCCGATCATCGTCACCTTCTTCTGCCCCGCTGACCCAAAGTTTGTCTTTGCAGACTTTTACGAGATGATGAAGGCTAAGGGTTTCATCATTTACCCGGGCAAGCTGACAGTGGTGGACAGTTTCCGCATTGGGTGCATTGGTCAAATGGACGAACATGTCATGCGGCAGGTGGTTGCCGCAGCCAAGAATACTCTGGACGAGATGGGAGTGCACGACGCTACCCCACCGGCCCAGGCATTGATAGAACGCGCCAAGCTGGCGGCCTGAAGACACAAAGGAAGACCGATGACTATTCAATCCCCCATCGAAGCCAATGGCCGCATTTATCCGGTGCCCAAGGTCTGTGCGATTGCGATCTGCCTGGACGGTTGCGAGCCTGAATATCTGGACAAGGCCATCGCTGATGGCTTGATGCCAACGCTGGCCCGCATGCGCGAGACCGGTACCGACCGGCTGGCGCACTCGGTGATCCCGTCGTTCACCAATCCTAACAACCTGTCCATCGCCACCGGTCGTCCACCAATCGTGCACGGTATCTGCGGTAACTTTCTGTACGAGCCGGAAACTGGTGAAGAAGTGATGATGAACGACGTGCGCTTCCTGCGCGCACCCACCGTGTTCTCAAAATTCTACGAGGCCGGCGCTAAGGTCGCCATCGTCACCGCCAAAGATAAGCTGCGCGCACTGCTTGGCGCGGGCCTGTCGTTTGACGACGATCGTGCCCGTTGTTTCTCGGCTGAAAAATCGGACACTTCCACCGCTGCCGAGCACGGTCAGGACGCGGCCAGCAAGTGGCTGGGCATGGCCCAGCCCGAGGTCTACTCGGCTGATCTGTC
>Ga0105357_10001817_pt1 | contig 11437 bp, 5 predicted proteins | sample GOMGulsemesocosm_4_FD_83660 | JGI IMG/M metagenome (GOLD analysis project Ga0105357, IMG submission 83660) | Methane-oxidizing microbial communities from mesocosms in the Gulf of Mexico - GOM15B Gulf of Mexico | ecosystem: Environmental > Aquatic > Marine > Cold seeps | place: USA: Gulf of...
ACGCAAGGTAAAGAAATTAATAAAACTCGCCCTTGCGTTATTATTTCTCCCAATGAGATGTCAGCATTATCTACAGTGCTTGTTGCTCCAATGACAAGTAAAGGTTTTGATTTCCCTTGTCGAATTGAGTGTGACTTTAAAGGTAAAACGGGGTTAATACTGCTAGATCAAATTAGGGCGGTTGATAAAACACGCCTAATAAAGAAGTTAGGTACTCTTGATACAGGTACTCAAGTTAAATTATGTGGTTCACTTCAAGAAATGTTTGTATTTTAACAATCAGCTAACCAACAAACCCAGCTGACCATTTAAAGCGTCATTTTTTTTGCAAAAGAGCCGCAAAAAAACTGCCACTTCAAATGGCATCTGATTTGGTCGTTAGGATTAAAGAAACTAATAGAGATAAACGAATTATGGATTGGACATCAATTATTCAAACAATTGTTGCCGTTGTCGGCTTTGCCGCAGTGGTTTATCAATTGAGTCAGGTAGAAAGAAGTGTCAGAAGCGCTACGAGATGGAGTATTTATGATCTTGCTGCACGAGTTAAACAAAATATTATTGATAACCCTGAATTGAGGCCGTATTTTCACGAGTCAAAAGAAATAACAGTAGAAGATGCAAATTACGAAAAAGTAATGGCTGTAGCAGATTTATTTTGCCTATATCTAGAAAAAATTACTACGCAGGGAGAAGGCATATCAGAAAAAAATAGAACCGCATGGGAGGAGTATGTGCGTGACGTGTATCAAAATTGTCCAGCGATTCAATTGTACCTAAAGGGAAAGGAAAGTTGGTATTCAGAGGAGTTTTGGAAAATTATCAATGATAAATCCTAACAAAAAATTCCAAGGGAAGCTCCCCCACTTTTGCAAAAGTCCGCAAAAGCCCTGCCACTTCACATATTAGAATATTGCGATATATTTCAGTGCGTTTTGTTTCTCATTGAATAAGGGTATAGTCAGAAATAACTTATAATTACCCCGCTCTAATTCAGTAAGGCCACACCATGAAAAAGCTTATTACCCCACATTCATTTTTGCATGGGAATGAAGATAACTCATTCCGGCTTTTATTAGGGCCTAGGGTCATATTGGCAGCTATTGTAGTAACATTCAGTATCAGCTTAATCACGCTGTTCGCATTGCAATATGCCGAGAGGCATACTAGGGAAAGAGCCCTAGACAATATGCATTCGACGCTTAATGCAACACACTCAGCTATCAAAGACAGCTGGGTAAGAGGACGCATTAATAGCGCTGTCAGCTGGGCTGCCGAAGCTGTTGTTGTAGATGCTATTACTGAATTGGAAGCCATCAACAGCGATAAAAACACCCTGCGAGACCACCCTTTACAACAGAAACTACGAAATTATTTTTCCGAGCGTCTGCATCAACATGATGCCCTAGGTATCTTTTTAATTGATCAAGAATTCCGTAACCTAGTCTCGATGAAAGATAGTAATCTAGGTGAAATTAATTTAATTGCTAAACACAAAAAAAAATTATTAGAACGTGTTTTCTCAGGCATACCTCAATTTATTCCGCCCATTCCATCTGATGTGCCTCTAGCAGATGAGTCAGGGCAACTACAGAACTCATACCCGACGATGTTTATCGCTGTTCCAGTCAATAATAAATATGGCAAAACAATCGCTGCATTTACCATCCGTTATAACCCATTAAAAGAATTTAGCAGTATTGCACAAAGCGCACAATCAGGTCGAAGCGGTGAAACTTATATATTTGATGAAGAGGGAGTAATGGTCTCTGAAAGCCGTTTTGATCAGCAGTTACACGCTATGGGTCTGATTGGAGCTGGCGAGCTAAGTATATTAAACATTGAAATCCGTGATCCAGGCGTAAACTTACTGTCAGAAAAGGCTATCAATACTAACAAAAAACCGTTAACTAAAATGGTTCAACATGCTTTAAAACATGGCTATGGTGAAAGTATTTCTGCATACAGGGGTTATAGAGGTGTACCTGTTCTAGGTGTCTGGCTGTGGGATAATAACCTGAACCTAGGGTTTACTACAGAAATGGATGAAGCGGAGATACTGGAAAACTATGAGCTAGGTCGTAACAGTATTCTTATTGTTTTGAGTGCTTCTTTTATACTAGTGATCTGGTTCGTTATTATCCTCAATCGAACTCATGCCCGAATTGAAAAAACAATTTTAGGAAATGCTACTTACTTAGACGCTGTATTGAATAGCGTTCTGGATGCAATTATCACCATTAATGAAAAAGGGATAATTGAATCTTATAACCAGGCTGCTGAAAAACATTTCGGCTATAGCGCAGAAGAGGCCATAGGTAAAAACGTTAATTTCCTTATGCCTGAACCTTATCATTCAGCGCATGATTCTTATCTCAGCAACTATTTGACTAGCGGGACAAAAAAAATCATCGGGATTGGACGAGAGGTGGTTGCTCAGCGCAAGGATAGCTCTACTTTTCCTATACGACTGGCAGTCAGTGAAACTGTCATAGACGGGCGAAAAATATTTATCGGTATTGTTCACGACATTTCAGAGCGGAAACTAGCCGAAGAGGAATTGCAGAGCTATCGATTATCTCTTGAGAAACTGGTTGAGAAAAGAACCATTAAATTAACTGAAGTGAATGATGATTTATTACTAGCCAAAGAAGAGGCGGAATCAGCTAATCATGCCAAAAGCAGTTTTTTAGCCAATATGTCACATGAGATACGTACACCTATGAATGCAATTCTAGGTTACACACAAATATTACAAAGAGATAAAAGCATTGCTGCTGAACAACAAGATCAGGTCAACGGTATCTATCGTAGTGGTGAACATTTATTGATGTTGATCAATGATATTTTAGAAATGTCTAAAATTGAAGCAGGTAAAGTTATCGTTAATGCCGATAATTTTGATTTATATGCGATGCTTAAAGATTTGAACACCATGTTCAAAATCCCTGCAGAGAAAAAAGCTCTAACGTTGACGATAGACTACGACTCAAATGTACCCAACGAAATCATTACAGATGAACAAAAGCTCAGGCAGATTCTGATTAATTTGTTGGGAAATGCAATCAAGTTCACTGAATCTGGCGGTGTCAGCTTACATGTTTCCTGTACAGACATTGAAGGAGATGAATTTGTTTTGAATTATACCGTGTCAGATACGGGGGTTGGAATTGCCGAATCTAAACTAGAGCAGATATTTAAACCGTTTGAACAAACAGGTAAGACAGTTGGGCTTTCTGGTGGCACAGGGCTAGGACTGGCCATCAGCTATAAATTTGCCCAATTAGTGGGTGGAAATATTTCAGTAAACAGTCAGATAAACCAAGGCAGTAGCTTTTGCTTTTCGGTAAAAACCAGTACAGGTGTTTGTGAAGAGATTAACTGTGTAAATACAAATTCACGTGTGGTTGCTGTAGAGCCGAGTCATATCAATATGCGAGTATTGGCTGTGGATGACCATCCATTAAATCTGGATGTATTGCAGAAGCTGTTAGAGCCACTTGGTTTTCAAATGAAGCTAGCTGATAGCGGTGAGAAAGCGGTTGAAATTTTTCAACAATGGCCGGCTGAAATTGTGCTGATGGATGTTGTTATGCCAGGCATAGGGGGACCAGAAGCCATCAATCAAATCAGAACATTAGCTGGGGGTAAAGAAGCCAGTATTTTTATAGTAACTGCCAGCGCCTTAGATGAACAAATCCAAGAGATTAAAGCCAAAGGAAATGTAGATGCGGTGATTAAGAAACCCTTTAAGATTGATAATTTATTAAATGTAATTGCCAAGTATAGCCAAGTCGAATATATTTATGAATCCGTCGAAACTGCATCGGAAGATTTGGGTGCATTAAATAAGAGCATGTTATTCAGTATTCCTGAGGAGCTACTTGAGCAGTTACGAGCCGCACTGTTAATAGGAGATACTAGGCAACTGGAGCAATTACTAGAGCAAATTGAGCCGCATGCACCGACAGTTGCCAAAAAGCTTGCTGAATGTATAAAAAACTATGAATTTGATATTCTGATGAAGCTTTTGGAAAAGGAGACTGAGTGATGCTAGATGACAACGATACTTTAGCAAGCATACTCATTGCAGATGATAACCCTGATAATTTAAAAGTTCTGGGAAGCATGCTTGAACAATATGGTTATTCAATTCGGGTAGCAACCAATGGCAACCAGGCATACAGTAGCATTAAGGCGTTACCGCCAGAATTAATCCTGCTTGATATTCATATGCCTGGACTAGATGGCTATGAATTATGCGAAAAACTAAAACAAGATACCCAACTTGCTGATATCCCGGTGATTTTTATTAGCGCTTTATCTGAAACCTATAATAAAGTAAAAGGCTTTGAGTTGGGCGCTGTTGATTTTATCGTTAAACCATTTGAACTTGAAGAAGTTAAAGTACGGGTAAATACGCATATGAAGTTACGCCAACAAATGCTGGAAATACAATCTAGCAATAAAAGTATGGTTAACAGGGAGTTACGAATTATCGAGCTTAAAAAAGAAGTTAATAATTTAAAAGTGGAGTTAGGAGAGAACCCCGCATATCCTAATATATGGGACAGCTAGAAAACAAATGAGTAAATTAAGCAACAACTAAAGAATCCTTTCGTTATAGGCGAAAGGATTGCCATGAACAATTAACACGCCAAAGAGGTGGTTATGAGCCTGTTAAACCCTATAAGACAGAATATTCGGTCAGCCGCTTCCTTTTGCTGCAAAGCACTTGCTGTACCTGTTATTCTTTTAGCCATAACACTCGTCACTTTATATCAATTACATCTTGTTGAACAACGTATCCGAGAACAAGCGGTTTATGATTTAAAAATACCGTTAGATTCTGTGTATAGCTTGGTAACTAAAGACTGGTTGAACAAAACATACATAGCTGCAAACAGCTGGGCCAATAATCAACGAATTATTGATAGCACTCAAGAATTACTACTGTTTTCTAATACCCCCCTTTCACTAGCAAAACAGCCTGCTCAACAACAGTTGCAAAAATTTTTCTCAGTGCATTTACAGCACCACCTCATTACAAAGTTCAAGTTAATAGACAAAAATCTGATGACTCTAGCATCAAGGGACCAACAAGACATTGGCCTAAGTATTGTTTTATCAGAACAAAATAAGAAGTGTTTGCAGCGTGTTTTTAGTGGAGAAAACCAGCTTATTAAGCTTGCGGAAAATAATGGTTTATTTCATCAGGGACAAGCTGATTTTTTTATCACGGTACCTATTAAAGATAAAAATTCCCATGTTATTGCCGCTTTTGCCATACAAACAAACCCATTAAGCCATTTTAATTATGTTGTGTCAGCTCAAAGAGTCGGACAAAGTGGTGAGCTTTATTTATTTGATAAATCAGGGTTACTGCTTACCGAAAGCCGTTTTACCGAGCAGTTAAGACAATATGGCTTAATTGCAGAAAAAGAAATGAGCGCCTTTAATCTTAAAATCGCTGACCCAGGCGGGAATTTATTAGCGGGGTATAAAGCTGTTACTCCCATTAAAGAATGGCCCATGACTCAAATGCTACAGCAAGCCTTTGCGGGGGATATATCAGAAAGTTATCAGTCATATAGAGACTATAGAGGTGTGCAGGTACTGGGCGCTTGGCAATGGAATGAAACCTTAGGCTTGGGTTTTGCCGTTGAGAAGGATGAAGCGGAAATTTTAAGTGTCTATTATCATGCCAGGAATGCCATTTTTATAGTGCTGACAGCCGTTATTTTAGTGTCTATCTGGTTTATGCTCATGCTACACAGGACTCATAAAAAATCAGAAACAGAGTTATCGCGAAAAGAAGCCTATCTACGGATGATCTTGGGAAATGCACTTGATTCGATTATTACTATAGATCAGAAAGGAATTATTGAGTCTTTTAATCCAGCAGCTGAAAGGTTGTTTGCTTATTCATCTGCTGAAGTCATTGGAAAAAACATCAAAATGCTGATGCCTGAACCTTATCGTCACCAGCATGACCAGTATTTAACTAATTATCTCACCACCAGAAAAGCTAAAATTATCGGTATAGGACGTGAAGTTGAAGGCTTGCGTAAAGATAACACTACATTTCCTATGAGATTAGGGGTTAATGAATCGAAGATAGAAAACAGACCTGTTTTTGTCGGTATTATCCAAGATTTGACCGAAGAAAAGAAAGTATTATCGGCCTTACAGGAAAGTGAAAAAAAATTTCGCAAGATGGCGGGAGCCGCTCAAAGTGCCATCGTGATGATTGATTCAAAAAGTTTAATAAACTTCTGGAATAGTGCTGCTGAACGTATTTTTGGCTGGAGTGTTGATGAAGCAATCGGACTGAATGCCCATGATTTATTATCTACAGAAGAGTCTCTGGAGGCAGCAAAAGAAGGGATGCCGCATTTTCTATTGACTGGCGAAGGCGCTAAGGTAGGTAATAATCGTGAATTACTCGCTAGACGCAAAGATGGCAGTGAACTATCTATCGAACTGGCTTTATCATCAGTTAATATCAGTGGTGAATGGCAAGCGATAGCGGTCATTAATGATATATCTGACAGAAAACAAATTAATCAGGAGCTTCATTCTCGAGCCGATCAACTGTCAGAAATGAATGAAAACCTGAAAAATTCGCGTAAGGCTGCTTATAGCTTAATGCAGGATATCGATATACAAAGACAACGTGCAGAAACCGTTGTTAGCCAACTGGAAAAATCTGAGTTAGAACTGAGGGAAAGTAAAAACCATTTAAGCAGTATGCTGGATACTGCCCCCATTATTATTTTTGAGAAAAATACTGAAGGTAAATACCTGTATATAAATCCTGCTTTTGAAAAGGCTACGGGATTAGCTTCCGAACAAGTTATCGGTAAAACAGATCAGGAATTATTTCCTGCAGAGATTGCTGAAAAATTTATTGCGAATGATCGCTTGGCATTAGAACAAAAAGTCCCCTTACAAATTGAAGAAACGCTGGGGTCAGAAAAAGACTACAGTCACTTCTTATCTACCAAATATGCCTTAACAGACACCAATAATAACATTTATGCCATGGCTGGCTGGGCTATGGATATTACCCCCATGAAACGGACTCAGGCAGCGTTAGATTATAAAGCCCGTTTTGAAGAACTTGTTTCTGAGTTATCTACTCGCTTTATTAACATTGAGTTTGAGCAGATTGATACCGGTATAGAACAGAGTCTGCGTCGATTAAGCCAGTTTATCCATGCAGATGCCGGTTATGTTTTTTTATTAGAAGCCAGTAATCAACATTTCGACATGAGTCATGCCTGGTTTGAGGTTAGTGAGAGGCTGGATAAAGAAGGTTTCAAACGGCTTGATATAGATTCAGTTCCTTGGTCTATGAAAAACCTTCTACAAGGTAAGCCTGTATTAATTGATACCATGGAACGTCTTCCACAAGAAGCAATAAAGGAGCAGGCTGTTTTGCAACAGCTAGGTATACATGCAGTAATTGATGTACCGATGGTCTTTCAAGACAAAGTAATTGGTTTTGTTGGTTTTACTTCAACACAAACTAAGCATAAATGGACAGAGAATGAAGTACACTTGCTTGATACAGCAAGTAGAATAATAGTTAATGCCTTACACAGAAAAGAAGTTGAGCACAATTTAATTATTGCCAAAGACCAGGCCAATAGCGCCAATGTGGCTAAATCAGAATTTCTAGCCACCATGAGCCATGAAATTCGAACCCCGATGAATGCAATTATTGGTATGTCACACCTGACCTTGCAAATGGAGCTACCGCGAAAACAACGTAATTACATAGAAAAAGTTCAACATTCAGCGGAAACATTATTAGTTATTATTAATGATATTTTAGATTTTTCAAAAATTGAAGCAGGACAATTAGAAATAGAAGCAATAGGCTTCCAGCGCGATAGTATGCTGGAAAATGTGGTGAATTTATTAGGCTTAAAGGCAGAAGAAAAACAATTAGAATTTATTCTGGATATCGACCCCAGAATCCCCAATAACCTAGTCGGCGACCCTTTACGCTTAGGGCAAGTGTTACTCAATTTTGGTGGAAATGCTGTTAAATTTACCGAATACGGTGAAATAATACTCGCTATTAAGGTTTTAGAAATTGATGGCACACAAGTAAAACTACAATTTTCAGTACGTGATACCGGTGTTGGAATCAGTACTGAACAACAAAAACTACTTTTTCAACCTTTCTCACAAGCGGATACATCCATTACCCGAAAATATGGGGGGACAGGGTTAGGTTTGGCAATATCTAAGCAACTGGTCGAATTAATGGACGGAGAGGTATGGCTAGAAAGCACCCCCGACCAAGGGTCAACTTTTTACTTCACAAGCTTATTAGCGTTTAAGCCAGAAAGAGAACGATTAGATACTGTCATGTTTGATAATTTTTCTGGCACCAAAATACTGGTGGTCGAAGATAATTTCAGTAGCAGTATGATCTTACAAAAAATGCTGGAGTCATACGGTTTCGATGTCACTGTGTTACATACAGGAACAGAAGCGATTAAAGAAGTGACAGAAAAAGCGACAACTGATAATGCTTATCGTTTAATTCTAATGGACTGGTTAATGCCGGGGCTGGATGGTTTAGGTGTTGCTCATATCATTCAGCAGAATACCCCGTCTCCACCGACCATTATTATGTTGACGACTTATGGGGTTGAGGAAATGTTAAGCCAGGCTGATGATGTAGAATTAAATGGTGTTTTAATTAAGCCAGTCACCCCTTCTTCATTATTAGATTCTGTCCTACTGGCATTAAAAGGTGAAGTCTATTCAGACTCCCCGAACAAGTTGAAATCTGATGCCGATATTGCGGCCTTAGCAAGCTTAAAAGGCGCTATGATCTTATTAGTTGAGGATAATGAGATTAATCAGGAGTTAGCTATAGAATTGCTGACTAACGCCCAGATATCAGTACAGCTTGCAAATAATGGCTTAGAAGCCCTACAGTTGTTAAAAGTCGAATCTTTTGATGGAGTATTGATGGATTTACAAATGCCGGAAATGGATGGTATTACTGCAAGCAAAGAAATTCGAAAACAAGAAAAATTTGCTGACCTACCCATAATAGCCATGACTGCCAATGCCATGGTTGGAGATAAGGAAGCCGTTCTTGAAGCTGGTATGAATGACTATATTAGCAAACCGATTAATGTCAGTGAAATGTTTATAACAATGGCCAAGTGGATTAAGCCTGCCGTGATTATTGACGCTGTCGATCCCGGTCCCATTGAAGATACTAGAGTAATAGCCGATATTTCAGGAGTTAATATTAAAGAGGGCTTAAGTAGGGCTGATAACAATAAAAAACTTTATCAAAAACTATTAGCAAAATTTGCATTGAATTATGAAAATTTCAGCTCAGAATTTAAAAAGGCGTTAGCTGATAAAAATAAGGAATTGGCAAAACGCCAGATTCATACACTAAAAGGAATCGCAGGGACTATAGGTGCTGAACAAATATATAAAGAAGTATCAGAGCTGGAACAAGCCTTAATAGACGATGTAGATTTTTCTGTTATGTTAGGTAAGCTGGATAAAAGTTTGCAAACTGTGATAAAAAGTATCAACAAACTAAATCATCCTGAAATAATTACAACAAATGTCCCCTCCCTCCCAGTTGATTATGAGCTCACAGTAAATACTTTTACAGAGCTTAGCAACTTGGTAAGGCAGTATAATACTGAAGCGTCAGACTTTATTGAGCAGCATGCTGATACGCTAAAACCTTTTTTCAAAGGAAATGATGAAAGTAAAATCACAAAAGCAATAGAAAGTTATGATTTTGATAAAGCTCTGGAAATTTTGAATAGAATTGTACAAAACATAAAAAAAAGTTAGACTTATGGCGCACTTAGTGCTTTTAGTTCTATCCAGTTCTTGGTATTAACAATAAATAAGCTCATTTAATCTTTAAATTAATAACAAACAAAATTGGAGGGAATGGTGATAAAGTCAAAAAAACAAACTATTTTAATTGTTGATGACACACCTGAGAACATTGATGTTTTGGTTGGTATTCTAAAAGATGAATATGAAATGATTGCAGCCTTAAATGGATCAAAAGCTCTAAAAATAATCCAATCGGGAAAACAGCCAGATCTTATTTTACTTGATGTGATGATGCCTGAAATGGATGGTTATCAGGTATGTAAAAGGCTTAAAGCTGACTATACAACTCGTCATATTCCTGTCATTTTTGTTACCGCAAAAGTTTCAGTTGATGATGAACTGAAAGGCTTCGCCCTTGGTGCTGCTGATTATATTTCCAAACCTTTTAGCCCTCCTGTTATTAAAGCTCGAATTAAAACCCACCTGGCTCTGTATGACCAAAATAATGAATTAGAGCATAAAGTTATTGCCCGTACAGAAGAGTTAAATAACACCCGGATGCAAATAATTCAACGACTAGGGCGTGCAGCTGAATATAAGGATAATGAAACCGGAATGCATGTTATTCGAATGAGTCATTATTCTCGTGTTTTAGGTTTGGCTGCCGGGATGAACGATGAAGAGGCTGATATGTTGCTCAATGCAGCGCCCATGCATGATATTGGTAAGATTGGTATCGAAGATAAAATCATTTTAAAACCAGGTAAACTTGATGCAGAAGAATGGGCAATCATGCAAACGCACTGTCAAATTGGTGCTGAAATTATTGGCGATGATGCTAGCGAATTATTAAAAATGGCCAAAATTGTCGCCATGACTCATCATGAACGCTGGGATGGCTCTGGCTACCCCAAAGGCTTAAAAGAAGAAGAAATCCCAAGAGTTGGACGTATTATAGCCATTGCAGATGTATTTGATGCCTTAACCTCTAAACGCTCTTATAAACAAGCCTGGTCAGTTGGTGATGCTATTGAACAAATAAAAAAGGATGCAGGTAAGCATTTTGACCCCTATCTTGTTAGTTTATTTATTGAGGCATTGCCTGAAATTTTAAGCATTAAAGGAAAATATCAAGAAAACTAATAAAACTGCATAAAACCACAACGTAGATCGTGGGGTCAGGTTTGTATTTTTGAATGCTAAGCTAGTATGCTTCACGTGTGGCCGGGCCTTTACGAATAGAATTTGCAGGCGCTTTGTAGCATGTTACTTCTAGGGGGGATGGGCGAGAAGATATTTATCTTGATTAGGCGCGCCATCCTAGTTTGTGAAATATAGGGCCCCCCTGTCACCAATATTCACTCACCTACGGAGCGTTTATGGGAGCCCCAGTTCGTCCTGCGTTCGACTCAACTACGCAAAAAAACACTACTTCGTTAAGCCTATCTCAAATGACTTGACGGTTGACGAGATAAAATTCTTGCCTCCCGAGCGAACTTACAGTTTACTTCGGATTGGCGAATTTCCCTGTCACCTACTGGGGACTAAAAATCATCACTTCGCAAGCTCCGTGGTGAGTAGACCAATGGAACCT
>Ga0105357_10001818_pt1 | contig 11434 bp, 17 predicted proteins | sample GOMGulsemesocosm_4_FD_83660 | JGI IMG/M metagenome (GOLD analysis project Ga0105357, IMG submission 83660) | Methane-oxidizing microbial communities from mesocosms in the Gulf of Mexico - GOM15B Gulf of Mexico | ecosystem: Environmental > Aquatic > Marine > Cold seeps | place: USA: Gulf of...
ATACTAACACTAAATATAGTGATATTGATATAGCTTATAAATTAGATTATGAACAATTTTCTAAAAGATATATTGGTGGATTTTCAAAACTTATAAGATTAGATGAAATTAAAGAAGAATTACAATCAATCTTTAAAAAAGAAGTTGACTTTGTATCTGATTCAAATAAAAAGATTATGAAAGGCTTAATATATGTCTAAACAAATCAATAAAACAAATATTCTAAACTATTTAAAAGAGCATTATTCTGAATTTAAAAATAAATATAATGTAGAACAAATAGGACTATTTGGAAGCTATGCAAGAGATGAAGCAACAGAATCTAGTGATATAGATATTTTTGTAAAGATGAAACCATCTTTATTTGATATGGTAGCTATTAAAAATCAAATTGAGCATGACTTAGATAAAAAAGTTGATATCATAAGAGAACATAAAAATATCAAACCTTTTCTACTTCAAACTATAAAAAAAGATTTAATTAATGCATAACAAAGCATTAATTCTTTCTACACTTGAAGATATTCAATATTCACTAAAACTAATTCAAAATAGAGTTAAAGATATAAACTCATCAGATGACTTTTTAGCTAATGAATCTGGTTTAGAAAAACTTGATAGTATCTCTATGAGATTAGTAGCTATTGGGGAAGGTTTTAAAAATATTGATAAACTTTCTAATAACACTCTTTTGCAGAACTATCCACAGATTCCATGGAAAGAAGTAAAAGGAATAAGAGATATATTATCTCATCATTATTTTGATATGGATGCAGAAATTATTTATAATGTTTCAAAAAATGAAATTCAAAAACTAATGGATATTGTTAATAAGCTTATTCTAGATATAAATTAAAAATCTAAAAATCTATATATCATTCTATATTTTAGGGTACTTTTTAGGGGTACTATTATAAAATATACTCTTAAAGACCCATATACTAGATAACTTTAATCCCGGACATCTCCACCAATATACAATCCAAACAAATCTTATAAAGTCTATCTATTGAAACTGTTACTAATTTACAGAACTATGATTTATTAACTTACTTAGACAAAGTTAGAGAGAAACAAAACTTATCACTTAAAAATAAACATATATATGAGGTTGCTTTGAAAGAAGCTATGAAAAGAGGATTGGTATTAGATATTAGTCCTCATGAAGCTAACGATTAGAAAGGATAAAAAGATGAATACTTTTTTGAGAATAAAAGAAGTTGTGAAAAAGACTGGTATTGCTAAAAGCACCATATGGCTTTGGGTTAGTGAAAATAAATTTCCTAAACCTATTAAATTAAGTCCTAGGATTACAGTTTGGGAAGAAGAAAAAATTAATTATTGGATGACAAAGTTAATAAAATAATTTATATAGAAAGAGTGGATAAATATCAACTCTTTCTAGTTTCTTTAAACAGCTCACTTTAAATACTAAAAAGTAGTTATTAAAGAACATTTTCTATCATATTCCATAAAATCAAGTAATAATTCCTCTATGGGTTTACTTTTAATTTCATCTGTTTTAAAATTTTCTTTTAAATCATTTCGTTCATTTAAATTTACATTTAAAGTATCACTTAATCGAACAAATTCACCATTAGATAAATCTGTAATTCCTCCAATATTAAAACCTACTCCAAAAAGATTTAACCCAAGAAACTTACTTGTAACATCTTGTTTTATGAAGTTGTATTTAAATCTCTCAACAAAAGTTTTACAATTTTGATCAGAAATATACATTAACTCATTTATCATTTTTCTTCTATCTGTACTTTCTTTATAGACATTTTTAATATTCTGCACACTCATTGTTGTATATTTGCTACACTTAAATATATTAGCATCTTCTACGGATTCAGGTTCCTCTTCATAATCAAGACAAACGTACTTAAGAACCATATCAGTACTTACATCCCTCTTATCTATAAAGGTTGTAGGTTTAGTTCTTAATATTTTTTCACTATAACAACCAGTAAACAATAAACTTACCACAGCAACAATCATTATTTGAACATTAAACATGAATTACTCTTTTTATAATAATATAACTATGTAAATTATATCTTATTATTTTTTAAAAAGGAAATTTATAGTTTTCCTCGTAACTATAAATATTTAATTCTTATTAATAAAGATAGTTATCACAATTTAATTTTAGGGTACTATTTATGGATATATTATTAAAAAACTTATCTACTAAGAATAAACATATGTATGAGGTTTCTTTGAAAGAAGCTATGAAAAGAGGATTGGTATTAGATATTAGTCCTCATGAAGCTAATGATTAAAAAAAGAGATTAATTTCCGCTAAACATATAGAGAAAGGAGAGTAAAGATAATGTGTAATTTTTTGGGAATAACAGAAGTTATGAAAAAGACGGGTATTGCTAAAAGTACTATATGGCTTTGGGTTAGTGAAGATAAATTTCCTAAACCTATTAAACTAAGTCCTAGGATTACAGTATGGGAAGAGAAAAAGATTAATTACTGGATGAAGGAAAAGTTATAAAATGTTTTATGATATAATTATTATTATGAATAAAGAAGAAATCTTAAATAAATTAAAAGAACTAAAACCAATATATCAAAATGAAGGCTTAGAAATACTTGGAGTATTTGGAAGTTATGCTAAAAATACTAACACTAAATATAGTGATATTGATATAGCTTATAAATTAGATTATGAACAATTTTCTAAAAGATATATTGGTGGATTTTCAAAACTTATAAGATTAGATGAAATAAAAGAAGAATTACAATCAATTTTTAAAAAAGAAGTTGACTTTGTATCTGATTCAAATAAAAAGATTATGAAAGATTTGATATATGTCTAAAGCAATAAATAGGTTAAATAAAATACTAGAAGCTATTGAAGATATAGATTTTATTATCAATGACAGTAATCTAAAAATTACACAAGCAATAAATGATAGAATCATAAAACCTGCAATAAGAATGAATATAATAAGAATTGCTGAACAATTTTCTAAATTAAAAGACGATAATGAATTTAAGATATTAGAAAACTTTTCAAATCATGACTTAAAAGGTATTAGTTCAGTAAGAAATTACATAGCACATGACTATGATAGTACCAATGACAATATCATTGAAGAAGTTGTAAGGTACAATTTACCTATTTTCAAAAAGACTATTCTAGATATTAAAAAAGAATTTTAGGGGTACTTTTATAAAATATACCTTTAAAGTACTATATATTAGATAACTTTAATCGCGGACATACCACCAATATATTATTATCTAACCCTCTATATCCTAGGACCTGATGACAGATTCAACCGTTTAAGGTTTATACAGGTGACACTTTTCTATCTAATTTATACTTAATTCACTTTTATCTAAAATATATATATTTATTATAAAGGGGAAGAATGCATAAGTTTTTAAGTAATGGAAATGACAGCATTAGCAAAAAGTACGATATGGCTTTGGGTTAATGATGTGAGTATTTTAAATTTACGAATCATTTATGATGTATAAAAGTTCATTTATCAACTCATTTATGTTATACTATTAAATCAAAAATGATGTGTAATAACTTTAAATACGCATCAACTACTGATTTATTAAAAGAAAAGGACTTGTTTTGCATAAAAAAAGATGGATTTGGGAACAAGAGAAATACCCTAATTTCACATATGCTAGAGATTTAATAGAGAGTTTACACAATAAAGCATCATTTAAACAAGGCAAAGTGAGTGGTTATTTGTCAATTCTTGACAACAAAAAGCTTGAAGAATTTAAAGAAGAAGCAATAATAGATGAAACTATGAGTACTTCTGCAATTGAAGGTGATTACTTAAAAAGAGAAAGTGTTAGAAACTCAATAAGAAAAAAACTTGGATTACTTGAAATATATGAAAATACTGAATACAAAACAGATAATTTAGTATCTATTCAATTTGATGTTAATTCAAACTATTCACAAGAGTTAGAGATTGAAAAGATTTATTCTTGGCACTCTTCTATATTTCCTACTGGATATAGTGAAGGAATTAAAATTAATGTTGCAAGCTTTAGAGATGAAGGTGAAATGAATATTGTAAGTTCAAGAGGAACAAGTAGTGAAAAGCTATATTATACTGCTCCTCCTAGCGATATACTAATAGATGAAGTACATGAATTTTTAATCTGGTTTAATAAAACCGATGATACATTAATTAAATCCGCCATTGCACACTTATGGTTTTTGATAATTCATCCCTTTGATGATGGTAATGGAAGAATTTCTAGAGCTATTGGAGACCTTATATTATCAAGAATTGAAAAGACGCCAGTTTCAAAGATTTATTCTTTTTCAAAATCAATCAATAAAGATAAAAAGAACTATTACAAAGCATTAGAAGCAACGACAGGCTTTAAAAAGAAAAATGATCCTTTAGACATAACACAATGGCTTATTTGGTTTTTAGAAACATTTATAAAATCAATAGATGAAACACTTAATAAGTTAGCATATATTTCAGTAAAAACTAATTTTTGGGATATTCATAAAAATGACAATTTAAATTCAAGACAACAAAAAGTATTAAATAAAATATTAGATATTGGAGTTGATAATTTTGAAGGTGGATTAACTAAATCAAAATATATAAGTATTAGTAAAACTAGTTCAGCAACAGCAACAAGAGATATAAAAGAACTTGTGGATAAAAAATGTATTTATCAGATAGAAAATACTGTAGGAAGAGGAACTAAGTATTTAATATTAATATTGCCTATAAATTAGATTATACTAAATTCTCTGAAAAATATATTGGTGGATTCTCAAAAGTTATACGAATAGATTCAATAAAAGAAGAGTTACAATCAATCTTTGTATCTGATTCAAATAAAAAAATTATGAAAGATTTAATAAATATCTAAAGTAATAAATACATTCTAATATTATATTTTAGGGTACTATTATAAAATATACTATAAAAGTCCTATAAAATAGATAACTTAAATCCCGGACATCTTCTCCGCCAATATATAATCTTATAAAGTCTATATGGGTAGCAAATTATCGATACCTTGACAATTCTTTCAATTAATACTATTCAAGAGGCAAGTACTGAAAAAGATGGATTTGGGAACAAAAGAAAAAAGAAGGTATTTTAGAAATAAGTTGTAGCTAATTTAAGCTATTAAGTGGTGCATAATTACTTTGCATATTGGTACATTTTTACTTTGCACTTGACAATAAAAAATGTATTTATCAAATAGAGAATACATTAGCTAGAGGAAGGGAGTATTCAATACTAAACTTAAAAGTTTATTGAACTTTAGTGTCTTTACCTATATATTTTTGCTGACATATGATTAATTTACACTCTCCTAATCTTTGATTTTTAATCTTAAATAAACTTTATATTTTAATTTATCCAATTTAACTGATAATTCTTCAATATTTTCAGCTTCTAAATTTACTAACATTTTTTTGTAATTTCTAATTTCTTCATCAGTAATATCTACAATTAATAAATCTTTACTTGAAAATGATTTACTATTAACAGTATTAATCATTTCTTGAATACTTTCTTTATTTACTTTTTTATACAACTTACCATTTCTATGGTAAACCTTATCAAAAAAACCTTGTTCTTCAAAACTCATATTTTTTCCTATTCTTCTAATTATATTATTGTATTTATTCTAGCAAAAGTGCACTAATAATAAGCCTAAAGAATTAAGAAGAATGGATATACGAAAGAAAGAATCATAATTATTTTATATTTGTAGAATACAACTAAAAGTTAACTATCTGGTTACGCATACTCGCGTTAATAAATAGCTAATAATACGTAACTTCTTAAATAATATTTTCTTCCATCAAACTCTTTGACTTCTCGATACACAAAATAAAATATTTTTTACAATGAAGAATATATATTAATGTAAAAACAACTAAACATACAAGCAAACTCACTATATAATTTGTATCTAAAATAGCATTTAATTGATTTCCAATTGGCTTAATATTTGATAATAATAACAAAGCACTTAGTGACACAATAAAAGGTAACACTACTTTCCAATAAATAGAAAATGTACTTGAAATACTAATTAAAAGTTTTATACTAGCGTAAAAATCACTTTTTACATATTCTAAAAGTCTTTCATGACTTTTAATTGTTTCAATACCTAAGGTAAAACTATCAATTTCTTCATCTGTTTTATTAAACATTTTTTCTCCTAAATTACTTTTAAAACTCATTTCCATCAATACTATTATAAGAAAGCCCAATAACTACGCCATTTTCAACACCATAGGATATTTCTATTGGTCTACAGCACACTTCACAATCATCTACTAATGTAGTATATTCATAAACACCAGTATCTACTAATACTGTTATTGCTTGTAAACAATACGGGCATTGTAAGTTCATTTCTTCCATATTAATCCTTCGTATAATACATTAACCAACCAAATAGTATAAAATGGTTGAGTTCATTAAAGACTCATGGTTTTCACAAAAGCTAACTATAAACAAGTTTTTTCCTTTTTGGACTATTTGTACCAACATATTAAATGTCTTGTGTTAGCTTTATAAAATCATCTATAGGATGCTTGGGAGAATTTAATACTTCTACCCCGTATAACACGAAGCTATGAGATCTTAAAACTAAAACAGGAGTTTATTATGTACTATGTAGGAATAGATGTAGCCAAAGAAAAACATTATGTTTGTGTCTTAGATGATACTAAAGCTACGCCACAAAAGTTGACTAAAATATTTAGACATATCAAAGGTAACAACTTTAACGATGACGGGGTGCCCCTTGAGGGTAAAAGGCTAAGTTACTAATAGAACTTTCCAAATCTTCCATCTACGGTGGTCGTGCTTGCGAATCAAGAGCTTTAATGATTAGAACTAATATTAAGATATTAGAGCTTATTTGTCAAGAGAAAGATGAAATTGAAGTTCAAATAAATAGTCTACTATATAATAAAATAGAAGAGATTGATTCTTCAATTGAAAACATTAAAACTATTCCAGGAGTTTCTGATAAAACTATATCTGCTGTTCTTGGAGAATGTGGAGATATTAAAAGATTTCCATCTGTGAAATCTTTTATAGGCTACTTAGGACTTTATCCTACTCAATATCAGTCTGGTAACTCTATGAGAGTTAGAAGACTTGCGAAAAGAGGAATACCAATAGCCAAACACTCTCTTTATATGGCAGCAGTTGCATCTGTTATTCATAATGAACAACTCAGAAAAATATTTAGAGATAAAGTATCTGCAGGTAAAAGTAAAAAAGAAGCTTTAATTATTATCTCTAAAAAATTAGCAGCTATTATTTATTCTGTCTTTAAATACAATAAACCTTATGATGTAAATAGAGTATTTATTCCATACAAAAGATAATACAAAATTATTTAGTTTTAGCACTTGTGAAAACAATGGGTTTTTAATGAACACTGACCTTATAATGTATTTATTTTTTATTTGATCATTTGAATATTTTTAAAAATACTCAAAAAAGCAAACAATAAAGTAATGCCCAAAAGAATAACTATTCGTTTAAGCTATTCTTTATAGGATGGTTTATTTATATTTATAATATCATTTTGGATTAGAAGTATTTTTATCATACTTCCAACTGATCTATACTCTTCTTTTGCATTCTCTTCCAATAGTAGTTAATGCTATTATTAAAGATGCAAAAGATGCATTTGATTCTTCTTTTTTACTCTACTCCCATTTGGATGACCTACTTTATTTATTGTAAATCTTTATGAGTAAAAGTATCTTTATTATATATAATTGTTTGCAACATATTACAATTGTTTATCTTATTTTATATTTATTTTTTTATAATTAAATATTTTAAAAAAAAGATAAACTATCTCATATTTTGAACTTAAAACTCCTCACTTAACATCTGATGATAAAGGAATTACAATTCTGGATGGATTTGTAGATATTAGTAAAAGACTTGAAGATATACATATTAAAAAGCTTGTTTTTGAACATGAAAAATTTTTAGAGATTATATACAAGATTTTAATAAATAAACATAAGTATTCTTTAAGTACATAATACATAAAATACATAACTTTATAATAAGGATAAAAATATTGGAACCACAATATGAAAAAATCATTGTACTTTTAATAGTACTAATGGCAGGTTTTTTAACTTGGAAAATGGTAAAAGATTTCTACATTACTAAAATGCATAAAATATTTGCTCACTTAATTGCAGTTGCAACTGCATCATTTATGCTTTTATCTACAATGTTTTTATTTATGCCTAAAAATTATCAAAGAGGTGCAGGTCCAGATGTAGAACTAAGCTTCATGTCTGTATTTACAGTATTAGTAATGCTTGCAGTTCTATTTGTATTCTTTAAATTCTCTCCACAAGATACTAAAAAGAAATAGGTTTATACAACCTATTCTTTTTTTGTCTACTCTTTTTTTTAAACTTCTTTTTTATCTTATATATAAATGATATTAATTATATATATCAAATAAATAAAACTTTGTAAAACCAACTGGTTGTACTTGTTAATATAGGAGATAAAAATTTTTAAATATCTACTATCCTAGAAAGTCTTGGAGTAAAGACAATTAATCACTGGGATGCAAGAAAAAAGTTTCCCATAGATACAGATTGTATTTTAACACTTACATCTTTTTTAAATCACAATACTATGATTAAATATAAAAATGAAGCAAAAAACATCAGTATCTTGTGTATCAAGAGTATGTGAAATTATGGGAATAAAAGAATGTAGTGAGTGTTATTGGCAATCTACACATATTCCATATAATTGCATTGAATGATTTGTAATTTTAAACTTATTTTTCTTTGCAATTCTTTCTTGTCTTTTCTCTATTTCTTCATCTAAAAATTCAACTATTTTTCCACATTCAGTACAAATTAAATGGTCATGATGAGATTTTGCATTGCTTTCATATTTTTTACCATCACTACCAAATGTAATTGATGTAATTAAATCTACTTCTTCTAAAAAACCAAGTGCTCTATATACTGTAGCAATACCAATATTAGAACTAGTATGCTTTGATTTTATTTCATTATAAACTTCTTCTGCACTTAAATGATCTGCTGCATGGATTAAAATACTTAATACAATTTCTCTTTGCTCAGTATATTTAAGGCCTTTTTGTTTTACAATTTTTTTTAATTCTGCAATCGCTTCTTCACTATTAATCATATAAATACGCCTCTTATAATTATCTAATTTAAAGCAGTATATCAAAAGTTTTTTTAAATTACAAATAGGAATTATTATCATTTAATAATAATTTTTATAATGATAGTTGATATTAATCAATAAAGTATAAATTAAATTTTGTTATAATAATCATTATTAATTTAAAAAAGGTAACAAATGACTTTAGATAAGTTAAATATCGGAGATACGGCAATAATAAAAGCTGTAAATTGCGAAAATGCATTAAAAAACAGATTTTATTCATTTGGAATGGTAAAAGATTCAAAGATATATATTGAAGAAATTACTCTTGCAAGAAATACAATGGAAGTTAGAATCAAAAACACAAAAGTAGCTATAAGATTCTCAGAAGCTGCAAAAATAGAAATAGAGCTTGAGAATGAATAATAAAATTATAAAAGTAGCACTAGTTGGCCAACCAAATGTTGGAAAATCAATGCTTATTAATTCAATCTCAAATGCAAAATTGAAAGTTGGTAACTTTTCAGGAGTTACTGTTGCAAAAGAAGAAGTTTTTTTAGCATACAAAGATTACAGAATTGAGATTACTGATTTACCAGGAGCTTACTCTTTAAATGAATATACAATTGAAGAAAAAGTTACAAAAGAATTTTTAGATAATTCTCCTTATGATATTATTTTAAATGTCTTAGATTCAACAAATTTAGAAAGAAACTTATTTTTAACATCAGAATTATTAGCCTTAGATAAAAAGATGATTATTGTATTAAATATGATAGATGAAGCAGAAAAAGAATCTATTGAAATTAATGAAAATCTATTAGGAAAAATTCTTGGGAAACCTTGTTTAAAAACAAGTGCTGCAAAAAATATTGGTATTAATGAAGTTATTAAAGCAATAGTTAAAAAATACGAAGATAAAAAACTTCCTACTAAACTTATTTTTTCAGATGTTATTGAAGAAGAAATAGAAAATATTTCCGATTTATTTAAAGATACTGGTTTTAAAACTCATTGTACATATAGAGAATTAGCAATTAAACTTTTAAAAGAAGATAAGCAAACTTATAAAATATTCCATAATGAGCCAGTTTGGGTTAAATTACAACCTATTTTAAATAATGCCTTTAAACATTTATATATTCATTACCATACAAAAAATATGGAAGATGTTTTTAATGACGAAAAATTTGCATTTTCTAAAGGTGCAGTCACAGAAACTGTAAAACAAAAAATTTCTACGAAGAAGACACTAACTGAAAAGATTGATGGACTTTTAATTCATAAAATATTTGGAATTCCAATTTTTCTTTTTCTAATGTGGGGATTATTTCAATTAACTTTTGTACTTGGAAACATTCCAATGGATATGATTGATAGTTTTTTTGCTAGTTTAATTGATTTAACAAAAGAAATACTTGGAGATAATGAGTTCGGTTCAATTGTTGCCGATGGTGCAATAGCGGGTGTTGGAGCTGTTATCTTATTTCTTCCTAATATTGTGATTTTATTCTTTGGAATTGCATTACTTGAAACAACAGGATATATGAGTAGAGTTGCTTTTTTACTTGATGGATTCTTTCATAAATTTGGATTACATGGAAAATCATTTATTCCTTTAGTTACAGGTTTTGGATGTTCAGTTCCAGCTTATATGGCAGCACGTACACTTAAAAATGAAAAAGATAGACTACTTACTTTATTTATTATTGGATTTATGTCTTGTGGTGCAAGATTACCTATTTATGTTCTATTTACTGGGGCATTTTTTTCTGTAGAAAATGCAGGTAATATAATATTTCTAATCTATATTTCTGGTGCACTTTTAGGATTAATAGCTGCAAAAGTATTAAAAATAGTAGTATTTAAAAGTGAAGATGAACCTTTTGTAATGGAAATGCCTAAATATAGAATGCCATCATTTAAATTAATTTGGCATACTGTTTCAAATCAAGCATTAATGTATTTGAAAAAAGCAGGAACATATATATTAGCAGCATCACTTTTAATTTGGTTTGCATCAAACTATCCAAAATATCCAAGTATAGAAGAAAAATACTCTGTAAAAATTGAGCAAGCAATAAGTGAAGAAGAACAAAGTTATCTTTCAGGAAAACTTGCTTTATATAATTTAGAAAATTCATATTTAGGTAAAATAGGTAAATTTTCAGAACCACTTTTTGAGCCTTTAGGATTTGACTGGAAAATGTCTGTTGCTCTTGAAGCAGGATTAGCTGCGAAAGAGATAGTTG
>Ga0105357_10001819_pt1 | contig 11430 bp, 6 predicted proteins | sample GOMGulsemesocosm_4_FD_83660 | JGI IMG/M metagenome (GOLD analysis project Ga0105357, IMG submission 83660) | Methane-oxidizing microbial communities from mesocosms in the Gulf of Mexico - GOM15B Gulf of Mexico | ecosystem: Environmental > Aquatic > Marine > Cold seeps | place: USA: Gulf of...
AAAGCTGCCGCGAATTCCGTTATGGTCTACAAACTGTCGTAGCGCCGTGACGGGGAACTGTACACTCCTACCATCTCGTGTTTTGGCGTTTACATTACGAATGGCCTGGCGGTAGAGTTTTTGATACTGCTCGGGGCTGATTGTGATATCAATAATAAGGTAGTTCATAAATTGTTGTGGTGAAGCGTACTTATCCTAGGGCTACATAGACATTAAATCGATACATTCTAGAAACCTTTACAGTTCCCTTAAAAATTATAGCGATAAGACATCTACCGACTAACTTAATTAAAAGACACATCGATGAATCTTGGTTACCGAGTAAAACAAACGAAATATCGAATATAAGTTATTTTGCCAAAACAATATTTATCTGTCTATATTATTGATGGGTATCGAAGATATCTAGGCGTGTAGGATTAATCGCATTACCGCCCTATTCATTCTGTAGAGTGATAAAACCGTTCAAGTTTTGGCTCGCCCCGCAAACTATTTCTAGGATGCAGGGCGAGTCTCTTAGCTTAACCCTTAAATTAAACTGCTTCAGGCTCCGCATCAGAGATATTGATTGCTTCACAGTGTTCGCTCGCCTGAGCTAGGTCGAGCAATTCTCTTAAGGCGACTGAAAACATTGCAAAATCCGCGGTTGGCGTATTCTGTAACTCGGTGATCATGTTCCTCCAGCGGTCGACTAACACTCGGTGCTCCTGGTGCCAGACTTCCAAGACTTGAGCTACGGTCATGCCCTGGGGGCTTAGTCGTATAAACGACATTGCCAAAGAGCGCATCTGCTGCTCAAGGTCATCCATAAAAGACTCCCGAGCCATGGCTTGCCAGTAGTTTTGCGGTTTAACTTCTTGAATTCGGCGCGCAAAATCATGCAAACCTAAGTGCTCGCCCAAATTGAAATACACCTCGGCAATTTTTTGAGGTTCAGCCTTAGCCAAAGACATGGCGTGAACCAAGTCTAATCCGGAATAAAGGTTGGCTTTTATTGCAGCATCAGCTGCAAGTTCAGCTGGAACACCAGCTTGCTCTAAGGTTTCACAACGGTCTTGCCACTCCTGTGCCGAATCGCCGTTCATGGCATTGGGTAATGCCGCAAGAATCTCACTCAATGAGCCGGCAAACTCCTGCACTTCTAGACCTGGGTTCAAACGACTACGGCGGTGGCGCAATAACCATCGCGCTGCGCGCCTCACTCGGCGGTTCATATTATCAAGCAATTCAAACTGTAAATTGGCCGGAACCACAAAATCCAATTGAGCAACATCGGTACGGTAGGCCGGTAAATTGTAAATGTCACGAGCGGCAACGTAAGCTTTAGCAACCTGACCGGCATCAGAACCTGTCGCTTCCATCAATCGATGGGCAAATGTAATGCCCATGTTGTTCACCATATCGTTTGCAACCTGCGTGGCGATAATTTCGCGACGTAAACGGTGGCCATAAATTTGGTCTTTAAATTTTGCTAACAATACCGGCGGGAAAGCGTTTTCAATAAACGATTCCATGAAGGGGTCTTCAGAGATATCTGAGTCTGCTAGGGATTCCTTCAGGGCAACTTTGGCGTAGGATATTAAAACAGATAACTCAGGACGAGTTAGGCTCCCGCCTTGGCTCTGTCGTTCCTGTAGTGCTTCATCTGTCGGAATATATTCTAAACTGCGTACCAACCTGCCCTCAGTTTCCAAGCTATTAGTCATGCGGCGATATTCGTCCATCCGCGATGGTGCTTGAAATTCAGCAAAACTAATCGCTTGAGTTTGGCTGTAGTTGTTACTTAAGACCATTTCTGAAACAGTATCGGTCATCTCTATCAATTGCTGGTTTCTTTGTTTGTTGGTCATATCGCCATTAGCGACAAGATCATCCAGCAGGATTTTAATGTTCACTTCATGGTCGGAGCAATCTACCCCAGCAGCGTTATCGATAAAGTCGGTATTACACGAGCCTCCGCTTAGGGCAAATTCAACACGCCCAAGTTGAGTTAGTCCAAGGTTGCCACCTTCGCCAAAAACTTTACAGCGAAGCTCGCCGCCATTAACGCGTAAGCCGTCGTTAGCTTTGTCGCCAACGTCTGCATGGGCCTCAGAAGAGCCTTTAACATAAGTGCCGATGCCACCATTCCAAATTAAATCTACAGGCGCTTTGAGCAGTGCATTAATTAAATCATTGGGGGTCATTGAGTCAGCGGTTAAGGCAAATGCAGCTTTCATTTCTGCCGATATACGTATCGACTTGGCCGAGCGTAAAAAGATACCGCCCCCAGCTGAAATCAAGCTGGTCTCGTAGTCGCTCCAGCTTGAACGTGGTAATGCGAAGAGTCGCTCACGTTCGACAAAGCTCGCAGCTGTATCTGGACGCGGGTCGATAAAAATGTGTAAGTGGTTAAAGGCCGCGACCAAAGCAATGTGCTCAGAAAGCAGCATGCCGTTACCGAATACGTCACCGGCCATGTCTCCAATAGCAATTACATTAAAGCGTTCTTTTTGTATATCAACGCCACGTTCTTTGAAGTGACGCTGGACCCCGACCCAGGCACCTTTTGCCGTTATGCCCATACCTTTGTGGTCGTAACCTTGGCTACCTCCAGAAGCAAAGGCATCACCTAACCAGTGGCCATAATTGGCTGAAATTTCATTGGCTATATCTGAGAATGTAGCCGTGCCTTTATCAGCGGCAACCACCAAATAAGGGTCGTCCTCATCGCGGCGTACAACATTTTGAGGCGGAACAATATCGCCATCAACTAGGTTGTCGGTAATATCCAAAAGCCCTTGGATGAAAATTTTGTAGCATTCTACGCCCTCTTTCAAGAACGCTTCGCGGCCGCCTTCAGTCGGCGGTCGCTTCGCAACAAAACCGCCCTTAGCACCGTTGGGTACAATAACGGAGTTCTTAACTTGCTGGGCTTTAACTAAACCCAGAACCTCGGTGCGGTAATCCTCATGTCTGTCAGACCACCGTAAACCGCCGCGGGCAACTTTGCCTCCACGTAAATGCACACCCTCAACCTTAGGTGAGTAAACAAATATCTCAAACATGGGGCGTGGTTCTGGAATGTCGGCGATCTCACGCGGGCTAAATTTGAAGGATATATAAGACTTATGGGACCCCTTCGCATCTGTTTGATAGAAGTTTGTTCGTAAAGTACCGCGCATTAAATCTAAGAAGCGACGGATAACGCGATCTTCATTCAAGTTGGCAACGTCATCCAGTGAGGTCAGAATTTCAGCCTCAATATCTGCGGCCGCAGCCGTATTATTAGGTTCGAAATAAGCCGCAAAGAGTGAGAGTAGCTGCTTGGCGATAGCCGTGTGATTAGCTAAAGTATTCGCAATAAAAGTCTGGCTGCTGCTGAAGCGTGTTTGTTTCATATAACGAGAATAGCCGCGCAATATCGCAACTTCTCGCCAGCTCAGATTAGCGCCGATAATTAAACGGTTGAAACCATCACTCTCTGCCTCACCGCGCCAAATTGCTGAGAAAGCTTCTTGGAATTGCTCGCGCACAACACTAAACTCAGCTTCCACGGGTAAGCTATAGTGCAGATGGAAATCATGCAGGTAAATGGCCTGTCCATTGGCTCGGTCTATTCGGTACGGGTGCTCCATGATCACCCGAAAACCCATCCGCTCTAGAACCGGGATGGCATCAGAAAGCTCAAGCAACTCGTCCAAATGGAAAACTTTAAAACGCACATCGTTTTTACTCGAGCCAATTGGCTGGTAAAAGCTCATGGCAATTTCAGACGCGTCTTTTAGCGTATCTAAGGTTGCGATGTCGTGAACAGCTGTGCGAGCATCGTAAGCAGCTTGGTAAGCTGGTGAAAAGGCTTGTTCAAAATCTTCATACAGCTTGTGGCCAACGCCCTCGCCGTTTGCATCATTGAGCGAACGCAGCAAATGGTCGTCCCATGAGCGCGCCAGTTCGGCCACCCGCTCTTGCAAGCTGTGCTTATCAAAATCCAATCTTTTGCTCGGGTCTACTTTAAATACCATATGCACGCGAGCCAAAATAGATTCACTAAAATGTGTAGTGAATTCGTACTCAATAGCGCCTACTGCGCTGGCAATAACTTCTTGTATGGCATGACGAACACGTGTGCTAAACATGTCGCGGGGTACATAAACCAAGCAACTGACAAACTTCCCATAAGCATCTTGACGCATGAACAATCGCACCATGCGACGCTCGTTGATGTGCGCAACGCCGATTACGGTTTCAGCTAAATCCTGCGGGCTACTCTGGAAAAGTTCATCGCGCGGCAATGCATCAACCACCAGGTTAAACATGCGAAAGCTATGGCTGCCAGGCACAAAGTCAGAATTGGAAACTATTTGCGCCATTTTTTGGCGTATTAATGGAATCTTGTTTGGGCTTTGGGAGTACACTTCTGAGGTAAATAGACCGATGAAGCGAGCCTCACCGCAAGCATTACCCTGTTCATCAAAGCGTTTAACAACGACGTAGTCGGAGTAAGCATTACGATGAATCTTGGAGCGCATTGCTGATTTGGAAAACGAAATAAGTTGGTCGCTGACATAGAACTCTTGCATGCCCGGGTTGAACTGTGACCAGTTAAGACTGGTATTTTCTTTACCGTGGCGACGAAACAGGCCGAGTCGACAGTCCTTTTTCTCATGAAGAACCTTGTTTTCGCCCTCACCGGTGAACTCGTACTCAGAATACCCCAAGAACGTGAAATGATTGCTGAGCCAGTCGAGGAATTCATTCCCCTCCGCCAAAATAGCTTGGTCAAAATCGTCGCCAGCCTGATTCAGTTGAGCTGCTGTTTTGGATAGCTGGGCTGTTAGTGGGCTGTAATCAACCACGACAGATTCGACATCGCCCAATATATCGATCAGATTTGCCTTCATCTCATTGAGGCTATCGATGTCTATTAAGCGGTTTATTTCTAGATAAACCAATGCTTCTTGATGGCTTTTATCATCGTTGTTGTTGGCTGCATCGAAATTGCTAAGGCTGCCATCGCTGTTTCTACCGATGTTGGCGATGGTGCTTTTAACTGAATGAATCGCTATATTTTTACGATTCATTTCCATGCGAATAGAATCGACTAGGAAAGGCATATCTTTCTGCAATACGACAACAATGGTATGGGGGCTGAGCCAGCCATCTTCTTCAAGTGTAGGGTTGTAAACTCTGACCTTGGGGCTGCCAACCTCCTTTTGTTGAAGGTAGTGCCAATTGGAATAACACGCGCCATAAACATCGGATATTTTACGCCCATTCAGTTCAAGCACGGGGTACTGATCGTAAAACAGATCCACAAATTTACTTAAACCCTCAGCCTCAGCACCTTTTGTATTTTTGTTGATGACTTGCTGAATCTGTTCGATAAAGCTCGCTTTATCGTGAATGGCCAATACGCTCATATCCGTGTCCATCGTCGCTGTTAGAAAAAGGGCCTAGCCCTATTATTGTTAGAAGTCAGAGGGCAATGCTGCCCTAGTGGTGCGCAATTTTATCGTTAATATTTACGACTATCTTTATTGCGCAGGATACGCTCTTTGAGACCAAATATTCTATCGAAATCAGGCGCTCGAGCAGCGATTTTATGTAAATTAATTGTAAATACAGAACATATCCTCTAATAAAGGTGCTTTCACTAATGAATATGTACTAAGTTGTGATTAATAATTTACATTAAGCATAGTTCAGTCAGAATTATTTTCGGTATTTTATTGGTTTTCTGTAAATTTTATTATCTGATACAAGCCCTTAGGGAACTAAGTTCATGGAAACTATGTCTACTGGCACGTCAAAGTTTATTGACGCCCATACTGTCATGGGTACTGAGCTGTACAATAAATAAGCAAGCAAAAGATAAGCTAGATCACCTCTACGCTAAACGATAAAATACTTGTAATTCTTTGTTTAGACTTGAAAAAGTAAGCAAAGCCACAACATCAAAGACAACGTCTTTTAAAGTAAGGCTAAAAACCCAAGGCTGGAAATAACAGCACAGCGTAAAGGCGCGCTATCGTTTCTTATAAAGGGCGTGTTAGACCGGCCCATGATGCTATGCCTTTGCTTGCCAATACGTTTCAAACACGTGCTGTGCGGTAGTTCGGATAATGCCGACATCGATTCCCCAATTGTTGTCGAGCATTCTCTAATAACCTCGTCTAAGAATGTTTATAAAGTGATTAATAGGCCCAAAAAATGACCATCGAGACCAATAGCGCCAACCATGCAAAGATTCAAGAACTGTATCAGTGGCTAAATAATCAAATTGTTGGCCAGCCACATTTGATAGAACGCCTATTAATAGCCATCTTAGCGAATGGCCACCTATTGGTAGAAGGTGCTCCGGGGCTGGCTAAGACCAAAGCCATTAAGACGTTGTCATATGGTGTTGAAGGCGATTTTCAGAGGATTCAGTTCACTCCCGACCTGTTACCCTCTGACATAACGGGAACGGATATTTATCGGCCACAGACTGGCGATTTCAAATTCCAGCAAGGACCAATTTTTCATAACCTAGTCCTAGCGGATGAAATCAACCGAGCACCTGCCAAGGTCCAGTCAGCCCTATTAGAGGCCATGGCCGAAGGCCAAATCAGCGTGGGTAGCAACACGTATATTTTACCACCGCTATTTCTCGTGATGGCAACTCAAAACCCTATTGAACAAGAAGGTACTTATCCACTTCCTGAGGCTCAGCTCGACCGGTTCTTAATGCATGTCGAAGTCGGTTACCCCAACGCAGAAGCCGAAAAATTGATTTTACGCCTTACCCGTAACGAAGAGGCCAATACCGCGGTAGAACCGATCGAGGCCGTTAGCCAAGAATCTATATTCGCTATGCGCCAAGCGACGCTTGATTTACACATGGCAGATGCGGTGGAAGATTACATCGTGCAAATCACCATGGCGACTCGACACCCAGAAAAATATGACGCTGAATTAGCCAGCTGGATTGAGTTCGGTGTTAGTCCTCGAGGCACAATTGCGCTGGATCGCTGCTCTCGCGCACACGCTTGGGTTACTGGGAATGAATTCGTAAGCCCTGAAAACGTAAAAGCGATAGCACATGATGTATTGCGACATCGTTTAATTCTAAGCTTTGAAGCTCAAGCCAATGGCATTACGGCAAATCAGGTAATCGATAAGCTACTTAGCTTAGTCGCTGTTGCATAGGCCTAGCCATTGATCTTCGATATTCAGGCAATAAAGTAATGAGTGTTTATAAATCAACAACTTGCGATAACAGCAAGGCCGCTCCGAAACTGGATGGCGCTCGAAGTCAACTCGAGGAACTGTTATTTCTTCGCTATAGCGCTCGCGATCTTAATATATACAGCCGCCGTTATAGTCGCTCCCACTTAGTAGGCCAGCAAAAAACTATGATGCGTGGCCGTGGCATGGAGTTCGAAGAGGTCAGGCAGTATCAGCCGGGTGATGATGTGCGTAATATTGATTGGCGGGTTACTGCGCGCACTCAAATACCTCACACGAAACTGTATCGGGAAGAGCGCGAGCGCCCTGTCCTCATCATTAGCGACCTACGGGCACCGATGTTTTTTGGTAGCCAAAGCCGATTTAAAAGTGTGCAACTTGCGAATGTAGCCTCTTTGTTATCGTGGGCAGCATTGCAGCATAAAGACCGTGTCGGAGCGCTAATATTTGATTCCCAAAGTCACCACGACATAAGACCTGCACGTAGCAAAAATAAAGTCATGCAAATGTTACAGCGTCTGTGTGAAGTCAATAACGATATCAAACCGCCAATTAGTGCCACCGGAGATAACAAGCTGGCTGACATGTTGATGGATGTTCGAAGAGTGACTCGACCAGGCAGTGCGGTTTTCATATTAAGTGATTTTCATGACTTTGATGATGCCAGTGAAGCTCAGTTGCATATGTTGGCTCGACATAATGATGTGTCGGCAATAAAAATATCCGACCCGATGGAAACAAAGTTGCCTCAGCTTTCAGGCCTCAGCATCAGTGATGGAAAATCGAAAGCCACACTGAACCGGCGATCCAAACAACAGGTTCAATTCGCTCAACTTGCTGACCAGCGGCAGGAGCAGTTACTACAAGCTTGCCGAAAAAGTTCAGTGGAACTTATCAGTATCAATACCGGGGACGACCCGATTGCCTTTATGAATAATCGTTTTAACGAAAGGCCAAAAGCTCGCGCCCAACGAGGCCGCCCCAATGCCTAAGAACTCTAACTCAATACCAGGAACATTTGTGGTCGACAGCGTTAGCGCCAAAAATGTTAGGCTTGGGCTCAATGATCGTTTCAAGTTTTCGAATTTATTGGCAATTCCATTACTTGGGGTTTCAACTATTGGTTTCTCCCAGGCGCTACTGCCCTCGCAGCCCTCACCTGTCCCTGCGGCCAAAAGCGCCGAGGAACTATTGGCGCAATTAAAACCACTACATTTACCGGAGACGGTTTCTTCGATACCCGCGCCTGGATGGTGGATCTCAACTGTTGTCTTGATCATTGCCGCTTATTTTTTACAGCGTTTCATCAAAGCATCGCTTTCCAAGCGTCAGCTCATAAAAGCAACGCAGCGGTATCGAAGCCAGGCTGCCGAACTTATAAAAGAGCTGGATGACAAAGGCTTAGGTGCCGTTCAATGGTTGGTCGAATTAAATCAACTACTCAAACGCGCTGCGCTGGCTGGACATTCATCATCTTCGGTAGCCTCTCTTGACGGTCAGGCATGGTGTGATTTTTTGGTTAGTAGGCACCGTTCAGCTGACGCGGAGGTGTTTCAATTATTGGCAGATGTACCTTATTTACCACCGGAACTAGCGATAAAGAAAATTAGCCCTAGCAGTCAAGACCGCCTTCGTGCGGCAAGTTTGGATTGGTTGGCTAGCCATCAGGTGGAGGCCAATCATGTTTGAGTTTATTTGGCCTTGGATGTTTTGGCTGTTGCCGTTGCCACTGCTGAGTTGGGTGTTGATCCCCAAAGCTGAGAAAAAACTTCCGGCATTGCTGGTGCCTTTTTATTCTGAATTAGAAGGTCGTCAGCTTGATAATGATCTCGATCCATGGCGCTGGGTGAAGCTTTGTCTTCTCAGCCTAATCTGGCTAACGTTGATTACTGCCAGCGCACGGCCTTTATGGATAGGTGAGCCCGTTAGTTTGCCGGCTAGTGGACGAGATTTATTGCTCGCTGTTGATATATCGGGCTCCATGAAAACAGCCGACATGATCGTCGAAGACAAACAAATTCCTCGCTTACTTGTCGTTAAAGCCGTCGTTGGAGAGTTCGTAAATCGACGTAAAAACGATCGACTCGGCTTAGTTTTATTTGGCAGCCAAGCTTATTTACAAGTACCACTTACGTTCGATCGAAAAACGGTAAAACAGCTGCTTGATGAGGCTCAATTGGGTTTTGCCGGTGAAAAAACGGCTATTGGCGATGCGATAGGCTTAGCCATCAAACGATTACGTGACCGTCCAGCAGAGTCACGAGTTCTTATTCTCTTAACGGACGGCGCGAACACTGCCGGCGAAGTTTCGCCACTTCAGGCTGCCGAGCTTGCCAAGCAAACAAAGGTTAAAATTTACACCATTGGTGTGGGCGCTACCGAGATGAAAACAGCTGGTGTGTTTGGGACTGGCTTTGGCTCCCGTACCATTAATCCCTCCGCCGATTTGGATGAAGAAACACTGCAAACCATTGCTGATAAAACAGGCGGGCAGTATTTTAGGGCCCGAAACCCGGAAGAGTTGGCAAAAATTTATCAAATACTCGATAAGCTCGAACCTATAGAGCAGGACCAAGAAACCTTTAGGCCGCAAAAGTCATTGTTTTATTGGCCTTTGGGAATAGCCCTGTTTATTACGCTTGGGCTGTTAAGTTTCTACGCAATTAGATCACTCTACACTCGGGTCCGCAGTAATCTAGATGACGCTGGCGATAGCGACACATTAAAAGAGACAAATTTATAATATGGAAAGCGCCGGCCTTCTCAGCGAATTCATTGCAAACTTTCATTGGCAGCGCCCTATAGCGTTGCTGATGATTCCCGCGGCCTTAGTATTACTGTTAGTCATACGGCAAAGTAAGCAGCAAGTGAACCGCTGGCACCAGTACATCGATAAAAACCTCTTAAGCCATTTAATGATCGATGGAGAGAAACAAGGAAATAGTCTTTGGGTTTGGCTACTGTTTGTCGCCTGTATTATTGGCGCAATTGGTTTGGCAGGGCCTGCTTGGGAAAAAATTCCTCAACCGGTACATAAAAAAGATGATGCCTTGGTGATTCTTTTTGATCTATCACCATCGATGATGGCTGAAGATATAAAACCATCACGACTAGTACGAGCGCGTTACAAGTTAATTGATTTGCTAAAGCAAAGAAATGAGGGTCAAACCGCATTAGTAGCCTATAGCGGAGAGGCTCATATCGTTAGTCCGCTTACCGATGATATCGACACTATCATTAATTTATTGCCCGCATTAAGCCCTGCTACCATGCCCTTGCAAGGCAGCAACACCGAAATGGCCGTACGCTACGGCATCAAGTTGTTAAAGGATAGCGGTCGAAATTACGGCAATATACTGCTTGTTAGCGATGGCATTGTTAACGCCGCGGTCGACGAAGTAAACACACTCCTGTCAGCTTCCAATTACGGCTTTTACGTGTTGGGTGTCGGCACTCCCGACGGTGGCCCGATACCAAGCCGATCTGGTTTCGTAAAAGACAGCTCCGGCGGCATCGTCATTGCCAAGCTTAATCAGAACATCCTTAGTCGCCTAGCATCCTCCAACGGTGGTCGCTATCAGCAACTTCAGCAATCAGATCGTGATGTAAATAATTTCGTTTCCGACTGGGAGAGTAGTTTGTCTCGAGCCAATAATACAGCACCCTTAAACAATAATGGGGGCGATGGGCTAGACGGCGAAACCGAACGAGAATTCGATCAATGGCAGGATCAAGGTTTTTGGTTCGTCTTTGTGTTAATACCGTTTGCACTGCTTGGATTTCGTCGGGGTTGGTTGCTGGCGTTGTTCCCCGCGATATTAATGTTAAGTGCCGTACCGGATACTGCAATGGCACAAACAAGCCCTGCCCCCCATAGTTCGTCACCTTCGCCTTCCGGATCTTCTGATGAAGCTGTTGAGGCAGAGACTAGCGTATGGCAAGACTTGTGGAAAACACGTGACCAGCAAGCAATGGACGCGTACGAGAAGAAAGACTTTAAACGTGCAGGACAATTGTTCGAAAACGGTGATTGGCGTGGTGCTGCCAAGTACCACTCTGGTGAATTCGACTCGGCTGAAAAGCAATTTTCCAACAGTGATAGTAGTCAGAACCATTACAATAAAGGTAACGCCCTCGCCCGAGCAGGTAAAATAGATGATGCGATTGACGCCTACGGCGAGGCCTTAAAGGCCGACCCCGAGAACGAGGATGCTAAATTTA
>Ga0105357_10001822_pt1 | contig 11423 bp, 10 predicted proteins | sample GOMGulsemesocosm_4_FD_83660 | JGI IMG/M metagenome (GOLD analysis project Ga0105357, IMG submission 83660) | Methane-oxidizing microbial communities from mesocosms in the Gulf of Mexico - GOM15B Gulf of Mexico | ecosystem: Environmental > Aquatic > Marine > Cold seeps | place: USA: Gulf of...
CAGCATGACGCTCGACTACCTTGGCGTAGCACGCCAGGGCCAGTGGCTTGAGGTCCGTGCCGAGGTGCTGCGCACCGGCGGCACACTGTGTTACGCAGCGGCGCGGATCTATGCCGACGCGCAGTTATGCGCCTCGGCCAGTGCGGTATTCAAGGTAGCGCGATAACCCAACGGCAGATAAGAGGCAGGCTCTCATGCAGCACAACCAACAAGTGCAGGACAAGATTCAACAGATACTGCCTATGGCCGCGTTCAATCGCTGGCTGGGTCTACAGCTGATGTCAGCTGCGCCGGGTGAGGTCACTCTGCACCTGCCCTGGCGTGAGGAGTTCGGTCAGTACAGCGGCTTTCTGCATGCCGGTATTCTCGGTGCCCTCATCGACACCGCCTGCGGCTTTGCCGCCATCACCCAAACCGACCGTGTGCTGGCCTCCCAGTACACGGTGCGATGTCTGCGGCCGGCGGTGGCAGACACCTTCGTTATTCGCGGTTGGGTGGTCAAGCCGGGCCGGCAGCAGATCTTTGCGGCGGCAGAGATCTACGCCCTGGGCGATGAGCAGCGCAAACTCTTCGCTGCGGGTGATGCCATGCTGGTGCCGGTAGTGAGCTGATTCACTGGCGGGCGTATGGCGGAGCCGAGCGTCCGTGGTCTTCTGACAGAAGGTCGTGCGTCAGCTTGTCTCTGGACTCGCGCGACCTATGCTTATGGGGCATGCGGATACCCCGGATGCAATATACGGGTCGCCTAACCCAAGGCCTGTAACGCAGGGGAAGCGACGCCAGAGCACAGAGGACAGTGTATGAAAGCTTACGCAGCGGAATTGTGCGGTACCTTCTGGTTGGTCTTGGGCGGATGCGGCAGTGCGGTGCTGGCCGCGGGTTTTCCGGACGTGGGCATCGGTTTGCTGGGGGTCGCGCTCGCCTTTGGTTTGACCGTGCTGACCATGGCTTTTGCCATCGGCCATATTTCCGGGTGTCATCTGAACCCGGCGGTGAGCATTGGTCTCTGGGCTGGCGGCCGTTTTCCGGCGAATGAGCTGGCGCCCTACATTATTGCCCAAGTGCTGGGTGGCGTGTTGGCTGGCGCGGTGCTCTATGTCATCGCCAGTGGTCAGGCCGGTTTTGACTTGGCTGGCGGCTTCGCGTCCAACGGCTACGGTGCGCATTCACCCGGCGGCTATTCTCTGCAGGCCGCGCTGGTGTGTGAAGTGGTGATGACCATGATGTTCCTGCTGGTGATCATGGGGGCCACGGATTCGCGTGCGCCAGCCGGTTTTGCGCCCATCGCCATCGGCTTGTGTCTGACGCTGATCCACCTGATCAGCATTCCGGTCACCAATACCTCGGTCAACCCGGCGCGCAGTACCGGCGTAGCCGTGTTCGTCGGCGACTGGGCGGTGGCGCAATTGTGGCTGTTCTGGCTGGCGCCGATCATCGGCGGTGTGCTGGGGGCGGTGCTGTATCGCTTTATTGCCGGTGGCACGGTCAAGCTGAATGTGCCGGACATAAAAACACCCGCATGAGCGGGTGTTTGCAGTCAATGTCTGCTATCAGGGTCGCGGTCGGCGGCCCATGATGAAGGACACAATGAACAGCACCAGGAAGACCAGGAACAGAATCTTGGCAATACCCGTTGCCGTGCCGGCGATGCCACCGAAGCCCAGTACGGCAGCGATGATGGCGATGATCAGAAATGTAATAGCCCAACTAAGCATGGTGTTTCTCCTTGGTGGCAAGCCTCGCTGCGCTTCCCTGTCAGGTCAGCTGCACTGGCTCTTACTCTGGTTTGTCGCGCCAGGTGCAAGCCCTGGCTAGCGACAATGCTGGTTTACTGCGTTTGTTACGGCGATCGTGATTACTGCGCTTTTTTCAGGTCGCGCATGCGGTCGTGACAAGCACGCACCTTGGGCATTTGCGCCGTAATGTCGGCACGCAGGTCCGGGTTTTTGCTGTCCATGGCATCTTCAAAGGCGTGCAGAATCCGGTCCTCGGCTTCTTCCAGCTGGGCGATGTAGGTCGCACCTTCGTCGCTGGACAGTGCTGCGCGGGTATCGGCGTACACTTGGCGCATCTTGCCAGTGAAGGTTCCGCCGCTGGCGGGGACTTCATGGTTGGCGGCTACCTTGCCTTCGAGTGCGACAATGACGTCGGTCTTGGCCTGCGCCATATCCTTGAACAGCGCCTGCAGCTGTGGGTCCTTGACCTCGTCACGGGCATGCTCGTAAAAGCGCTTGCCGTCACGGGTGATCTCGATCAGATCGTTCAATTCAGCCGTTGTCTTATTGCTCATGATCTATCTCCTTCTGTGCATCTGTTGTCAGTTACAGAGGTGAGGAGGCCGGCCTGATTAGGCCGGCCGGTTGATCAGCTGGCGGTACGCAGGTTTTCTGCAGTCACGTCTTTAACGCCTTTGATGTTCTTGGCGGTGCTGATGGCCAGATCCTTCTCGGCGTCTGACATCACGGTGCCGCTCAGGGCAACTACACCGTTATTGGTGTCGACCGAAATATCCAGACCGCTCAGGTTGCTGCTCAGCAGGTAGCTGGATTTGATCTTGCTGGTGATCCAGGCATCGCTGATCGCTTCGCCAGCGTCATCGGCTGCGTTCTGTGCTTTGGCTGCGGCGGTCGCATCGGCGTTGACCTTGATCTCGTTGTCTACGCGGCGCACACCGTCAGTGTCCTTGGCCAACATGCCAGCCAGATCCTTGGCCGCTTCAGACTGGGCAGTACCGCTCAGGGATACCACACCGTTCTTGGTAGTGACGTTCACGTCCAGACCTTCGGTGTTGCTGTTCCACAGCAGCTTCGATTTGATGGTGGCCGTGGTAGTCGCGTTGCTGAAGCTCTGCGACAGGGTTGGCGTACCATCGTCGTTGGAGTTGGTCTCGACGTCGGGGTTCACCTTCAGTTGGTTGTCAACCTCGGTCACGCCGTCGATGCTCATGGCGACTTCTTCAGCGAGGTCACGGTCAACGTCGTTTTCCACTTCACCGGTCAGTTTGGCAACACCGTTCTCAACATCAACATCGATGCTGAAGGGGTTCAGGTGGCGATTCAAGGCAATCGCAGTCCAGACTGAACCTTCCTGACGTGCTTCGGCCAGATCGCCGTCGTCGGCGTGGGCAGCCAGAGGCATGATGCCCATCAGGCCAGCGGTAGCGGTAGCAAGTGCGATTGTTTTCATCTTGAACATGGTGTTTCTCCTGTAAATCATTTTTTTGTCCGTATTCGGCGCTGTCATTGTGTGCCGATGTAAAAGATATTGCAGGGGCTGTGCCAGCTTTTTGATTTTTAATTTATTCAATTAAATCAATTGCTTGAGTGTTTTGTGTGAGTGCTCAACACTTGCGCTTTGCACGACAGGCCTGTTTGCGTCGTGCAAATTGCAAGAGCTTTCGGCGGGTGTTTGTGTGGTGGGTAGCGGCAATGCCCGTGGGCACGGGTTACACTCAGACATCGTGGTATGCGTTGGCGCGGTTCACTTCATCAGCGGCTACAGCTGGCTGCCATGAAGGGGGTGGTGTCAGCGTCTACACGCTCACTGATCACCCCGTGGAGTGTTGAAATGCGTCGACTATTTATACTGCTGCCCGCTGTGCTCTTGCTTGCCGCCTGCCAGGGCGCGGCGGTGCAGCCTGACTACGATGCCTCGCGCGACTTTTCCGCTTATCGCACTTGGCAGTTCGCCGACCCGGCCGTGTCCTACCGTCCCGAGAACGATCCGCGTCTGACCGGCGAGTTGACTACCGAACGGGTCAAGGCCTCGGTTGCCAACCAGATGGAGCTACGGGGCCTGCGTCCACCGGTTGAAGGCCAGGCCGCCGACCTCCAGGTGAAGACCTATCTGATAGTGGAGAACCGCCAAGACAACGTTACCACCAGCTTTGGCGGCTATTGGGGCACAGGATGGGGTGGTTTCTGGGGTGGTCCGTCGATCCAGACCCAGAGTATTGACTATAAGGAGCTGACACTGCAGGTCGACATGCTCGACAACAGTGACGGCAAGCTGGTCTGGCGCGGTAGTGAGAGCGACACGCTGAGCGAGCGTCCGCAAACGCCCGCCAAGCGAGAAGAGCAAATCAACCGGCTGGTTGGCAAAATCCTCGGCAGCTTCCCGCCCTATTGAGCAGAAAGACTGACTGGTAGGGCCTGCCTTACATAGTGGCGAGCATGGGCTGCTCGCCACGCAGTTTGATTACATCGGCCCGTGGCGGTGCGCCAAACATGCGCCGGTATTCGCGGCTGAAGTGCGAGGGGCTTTCATACCCCACGCGGTAGCTGGCAGTGGCCGCTTCCAGCCCTTCACTGAGCATCAACCGCCGCGCCTCGTGCAGGCGCAGCTTTTTCTGAAACTGGACCGGCGACATGCGCGTTACCTGTTTAAAGGTATGGAACAGGGTCGACTCGCTCATATTCACGTCATCGGCCAGCTCGCGTACGCGCAGCGGCTCGGCAAAGCGATCCTTGAGTACGGCAATCACCTTGGAAATACGATGCGCCTGGCTATCGGTGGCGACGAAGTCGCGCATGCGCCAGCCCATTTCCCCGATCAGCGCGCGGTAGATGATCTCGCGGCGTACCAAGGGCGCCAGTATGCGGCAGTCCGCCGGGGAGTCGAGCAAGGACACCAGCCGTGTCATGGCTTCCAGAATGCCGACGTTGACCGGCGCGACGCTTAGGCCGCAGGCTGCTGCGGGGCAATCGCGTTGCTGATCCAGCGGCGGCAGGGTATCCCCCAGCTCCAGAACCATTTCTGCGACTTCCTGCGGATCGATCGACAGTTTGACGGCCAGATAAGGCTCCTGCGCCGAGGCTTCTATCACGGCGCCGACCACCGGCAGATCGACCGCCGAGATCATGTAGGTGAGCGGGCCGTAGGCAATTTCCTTGTCGCCCAGTTGCACGGTTTTACTGCCCTGGGCGATGACGCACAGCGCCGGATCATAAACGCCGCAATTCAGCGCGCTGGGCTGATCGGCTCGGAACATCTGCAGGCCGGGAATGCAGGTATCGTGTATTCCGTCGGCGGTTGCATGCTCCAACGCCAGCTCGGCCAAGCGGCGACACAGGGGCGCTTCGGGTTGCGCAAGCTGGGCGTTGATGTCGATCATGCGGTAACACCTCGTTCTGGAGTTTCGCGATAGTATACGCAGCTTGTTTGTTTCTCTTGTGACAGCCTGAATGCTTTTGCAGGATAAGGCAATAAGCTTGCAGGATCGCGCAAATCAAAGGCTGCAAGGCAGTGTTTTGCTTTATTGTAGTGCTGTTTCTCAGCTTGCCAGCCCCAAAGTCGCGCACAACGGTTATTGCCTTTTTCTCTGATAAAAACAGAATTAGGCAATTTATGCGCAGTACTACGCTATCGGGTAGCGCGCCTGGCCGCGTATCGTTCCCTCCATACCAAAGCCCTGCCTGAACCGGTTCGCCTCGTGCGCGCAGGGCTCATACGTATTGCCAGGCCAATTTGCACACAGGGAGCAAACAGCATGACTACTTTCGCCCTAAGGAACGTAAAACAACTCGGCGCACTCGGGCTGCTGCTGGCGTTAGTCGCCGGTTGCGATGCCCAGGGTGAGGAGGCTGCTGCAGCGGCGCCGCCGGCGCCCGCCGTACAGGTGGCCACGGTGAGTGCCCGCGAGGTGACGTTGTGGGATACCTTTACCGGTCGCGTTGCCGCACCGGAGACTGTGGCCTTGCGGCCACGTGTCAGCGGTTATATTGATCGCGTGGCCTTTACCGAAGGTGAACTGGTAAAGCAGGGCGACGTGCTCTTTGTAATTGATCAGCGGCCTTATCAGGCGCGCCTGCAAATGGCTGCGGCTGAACTGGAGCGAGCGCGCAGCCAGTTGCAGTTGAGTGACCGCGAAGCCAAACGTGCCGAACAACTGTGGGAGCGCCGCGCCATTTCCCGCGAAGAGCTGGAGCAGCGTAGCGCGGCCCGGGCGATTGCCCGCGCGGGTGTCAATTCGGCCCAGGCGGCACTCGATAACGCCAAGCTGGATCTGGCCTACACCGAAGTGAAGGCTCCGGTGGGCGGTCGCATGGGGCGAGCGGAAATCACCCGCGGCAACCTGGCCACCGCCGACAGCACGCTGCTGGCCACGCTGGTTTCGGTTGACCCCATGTATGTGTACTTCGAGAGCGACCAGCAGACCGCCGACAACAATCCCTACACCAGCGCCGAGCAGAGCGCGGTGCCGGTCAAGGTGGGCCTGGCCAACACCCAGGACTACCCGCACAACGGCCAGCTCGACTTTGTCGACAATCAGTTCAATGCGGCCACGGGGACTCTGCAATACCGCGCCGTGGTGGCCAATCCGCAGGGGCTATTGCGTCCGGGGCAGTTCGCCCGCGTGCAGATGCCGGTAGCCGCGGCCAGCAAGGCGATTCTGATTGACCAGAAAGCTGTGCTGACCGATCAGGATCGCCGCTATGTCTACGTGCTGGATGAGCAGAATCAGGCGACCCGCCGTTTTGTGCAGACCGGCCGGCGCATGGATGGCCTGCTGGTGATCCGCGAGGGTCTGGCCGACGGCGACCGTGTGGTGGTTAACGGCCTGCAGAAAATTGCCTTCCCGGGTATGCAGGTGGCGCCTGAACCGGTCGCCATGGCCAGTGCCGAGCGGGCCAACGCCATAGCGCAGAACAGCTTGTAATCGCGTTTCTCTGATACGCAAAAACCACATCTTTGTTGCCAGGAGGCGCGCTCATGCGAGCGCGCCACAGGGAGAGTCTTGCCGTGAATATTTCACGTTTTTTCATTGATCGACCGATCTTTGCCTCGGTGCTGTCGATCATCATCTTTGCCGTGGGCCTGATCAGCATTCCGCTGTTGCCGGTCAGCGAATACCCCGAGGTGGTGCCGCCCAGCGTGCTGGTCAGCGCCAGTTACCCCGGTGCCAACCCGAAAACCATTTCAGAAACCGTTGCCACACCGTTGGAAGAAGCCATAAACGGCGTGGAAGACATGATCTACATGAAGTCGGTGGCCGGCAGTGACGGCAGCCTGGCGCTGACCGTGACATTTGCCTTGGGCACTGACCCGGATCAGGCCCAGGTGCAGGTGCAGAACCGGGTCTCGCAGGCCTTGCCGCGGCTGCCGGAAGATGTGCGCCGGCTGGGCGTGACTACGCAGAAGCAGTCGCCCAACCTGATGATGGCGGTGCACCTGATCTCGCCGGACGACAGTCTGGATGCCACCTACATCCGCAACTACGCGGTGCTGCATATCCGTGACGAGCTGGCGCGCATTCCCGGCGTGGGCCAGGCCGGGCTGTTTGGTGCTGGTGACTATGCCATGCGCCTGTGGGTCGACCCGCAGCGGGCGGCCTCGCTGGGCGTGACTGCCGGCGATATCAGCGCGGCGGTACAGGAGCAGAATGTGCAGGTTTCGGCGGGTCAGATTGGCGCGCCGCCGATGCCCGGTGGCTCCGACCTGCTGATTTCGATCAATGCCAAGGGGCGGCTGGACAGTACCGAGGCGTTTGGCGATATCGTTCTGAAAACCGGCGCCGATGGGCAGATCACCCGGCTGCGCGATGTGGCGCGGATCGAGCTGGCGGCGCAGGAAGATTCGCTGCGTGCCCTGCTTAATGGTCGTCAGGCGGTTGCCCTGCCGATTTTCCAGGCGCCGGGCTCCAACGCGCTGGACGTCTCCAAGGCGGTGCGCGCCAAGATGGCCGAGCTGGATGACGACTTTCCCAAGGGCCTGAAGTGGGAAATCGCCTACGATCCCACGGTGTTCGTCAGCACCTCCATCAGCTCGGTGATCACCACCCTGCTGGAAGCGGTAGCGCTGGTGGTGCTGGTGGTGATTCTGTTCCTGCAGACCTGGCGTGCCTCGCTGATTCCCTTGCTGGCGGTACCGGTCTCGATTGTCGGTAGCTTTGCCGTGTTGCTGATGCTGGGCTTCTCGATCAACACCCTGACGCTTTTCGCCATGGTGCTGGCCATCGGCATCGTGGTGGACGACGCCATCGTGGTGGTGGAGAACGTCGAGCGCAATATCGAGCAGGGTCTGGCGCCCTTGGCCGCCGCCCATCAGGCCATGCGTGAAGTGAGCGGGCCGATCATCGCCATCAGTCTGGTGCTCTGTGCCGTCTTCGTGCCCATGGCCTTTCTGGACGGCATTACCGGTCAGTTCTACCGCCAGTTTGCGGTGACTATCGCCATCACCACGGTGATCTCGGCGATCAACTCGCTGACCCTGTCGCCCGCACTGGCGGCGACCCTGCTCAAGCCGCACGGCGCTGCGCCGGACTTGCCTACGCGTATTCTTGATCGCAGCTTTGGCTGGCTGTTTCGCCCGTTCAACCGCTTCTTCCAGCGCAATGCGCTGCGTTACGAGCGCTTTGTGGGTCGCAGCTTTGGCCGTCGCGGGCTGGTGTTCGGGGTTTATCTGATCCTGCTGGCGAGCACTGCCTTCATGTTCAATCAGGTACCGGGTGGCTTTATTCCAACCCAGGACAAGACCTATCTGATTGGCAGTATTCGCCTGCCGGAAGGCTCCACCCTGGATCGCACCGAAGCGGTAGCGCGGCGGGTGAGTGAAATGGCGCTGGGCACCGAAGGCGTGGCCGACGCCGCCGCCTTTGTCGGCTTTAACGCGCTGCAGGGCACCAATACGCCGAATATCGCCACTGTGTTTGTGCTGTTCGACGACTTCGCGATTCGCGACCGCACGGCGCTGGAAATTGCCGACGACCTGAACGCCAAGCTGGGCGGTATCAATGAAGGCTTTGCCATCACCTTCATGCCGCCGCCAGTGTTTGGCCTGGGCGCCGGGTCTGGCTATTCGCTGTATATCCAGGATCGCAGCGGGGCCGGTTACGGTGCGCTGCAGCAGTCCACCGATGCGTTGGCGATGGCATTGGCGCAAACCCCAGGCCTGGGCTTCCCGATCACCTCCTACCAGGCCAACGTGCCGCAACTGGATGCCGAGGTGGATCGCCTGCAGGCCAAGGCCCAAGGCGTTCGGCTGGATGACCTGTTCGGCACGCTGCAGCTGTACTTTGGCTCGCAGTACATCAATGACTTCAACCTGTTCGGCCGTACCTATCAGGTCAAGGCGCAGGCGGATGCGTCCTTTCGTGACGAGGCCAGCGACCTGGATCATTTGTACACGCGCAACGCCCAGGGCGACATGGTGCCGCTCAATACCATGGTCAGCCTGACGCAGAGTTTTGGTCCCGATCCGGTGATCCGCTACAACGGTTACCCGGCATCCGATCTGATCGGTCAGTCCGATCCGGCGATGTTGTCGTCCGGTGAAACCCTGGCGACGGTGGCCGAGGTGGCCGGGCAAACGCTGCCGGCCGGCATGAGTGTGGAGTGGACCGACCTGAGTTTCCAGCAGATTACTCAGGGCAACGCGGCCTTGGTGGTCTTCCCGCTGGCGCTGTTGCTGGTGTTCCTGGTGCTGGCGGCGCTCTATGAGAGTTGGGTGATGCCGCTGGCGGTAATTCTGATTGTGCCCATGTGTCTGCTCGCCGCGTTGGTTGGCGTGTGGCTGAGTGGCGGCGATAACAACGTGTTTGTACAGGTGGGCCTGGTGGTGCTGATGGGCCTGGCGTGCAAGAACGCGATTCTGATCGTCGAATTTGCCCGCGAACTGGAAATGGCGGGTATGCAGACCATCAAGGCCGCGCTGGAGGCCAGCCGTCTGCGTTTGCGGCCGATCATCATGACCTCGGTCGCCTTTATCGCCGGGGTGGTGCCGCTGGTACTGGCCACCGGTGCCGGCAGCGAAGTGCGTAACGCCATGGGTATCACAGTGTTTACCGGCATGTTGGGGGTGACCCTGTTCGGCCTGCTGTTGACCCCGGTGTTCTACGTCGCGCTGCGCACCTTGTCGGGCAAATCGCTGGCGTTGACGCCAGCCTCGGTAGCGTCTCCCACGGCGGCTGCCAAAGCGACTCACGAACAGGAGAGTACCCATGAATAAGCGACTGCACAGACCCTTGCAGCGCGTGCTGCCCTTTGCCCTGAGTCTGCTGGTCACCGCCTGCGCAGTAGGTCCGGATTACCAGGCCCCGGCACCGGTGCAGGTCGACCACTTCAGTCAGGCGGCCAACAGCCAGTTGGACCCCGCGGCGGAGCAGCGCTTCTGGGCCGGATTCAATGACCCGATTCTGGCGAATCTGGTAGAGCGCACCCTGACCGGCAACCTTGATCTGCAAACCCTGATGGCGCGTTATCAGGGCGCCGAGGCCCTGCTGCGCGGAGCACGGCGCGATCGCTGGCCGAGTGTGCGCGCTGAAGGTGGAGCCAGTGAGCAGCACTTGGCCGAAGTGGAGCGCAGTACGCCTGACCAGCAGCGAGTTGAGCAATATTCGGCCGGCCTGGTGGCCAGCTGGGAGCTGGACTTTTATGGTCGGCTGGCGCGTGCGGTAGAGGCCAGCGAGGCCGAGCTGCAGGCTTCGGGCGCTGATTTTCAGGCGTTACAGGTGGCGCTGACCGGTCAGCTCGCCAGTAGTTATTTTGCCCTGCGCGGACAGCAGCAGTTGCTGACGGTGGCGCGGCAGAATGTAGCCTTGCAGCAGGAGTCACTGGATATTGTCAGCGCTCGCCTGGATGCCGGCCGCGGTACCGAGTTTGACCGCTTGCGCGCCGCCGCCGAGCTGGACTCGCTGCGTGCGCTGGTGCCGCAACGTGAGGCCGCCGTGCAGCTGAGCATGCATCGGATCGCGGTGCTCAGCGGGCAACCCCCGGCGGCGCTGAATGCACTGCTGAGTGAAGAGCAGCCGATGCCCAAGGTAGTCACCGAGGTGCCGGTAGGCACGCCGGCCCAGGTGCTGCGGCGCAGGCCTGATATTCAGGCCGCCGAGCGCCGTCTGGCCGCCGCCACCGCGCAGGTTGGTGTGGCCACCGCCGATCTGTTTCCACGCTTCACCCTGGGTGCGCTGCTCGGTTCGGTCGCCGGCAGCGGCGGTGATCTGTTCACCGCTGGTGCCGAATCGCGCCGCGTCAGCCTAGGCATCGACTGGGCCTTTCTGGATGTAGAAGGAGTGCGCGCGCGTATCGCAGCGGCCGATGCCCGCGGCGCCGAGCGGCTGGCGCAGTATCAGCAGACGGTGCTGAACGCATTGGAAGAAACCGAGAATGGGCTGGTCAATGTACGTCAGTCGCAGCGCCGCAGTGACTGGCTGCAAACCGCCGCCGAGTCTGCCGAGCAAGCGGTCGAGCAGGCGCGGCTGCGCTACGAGCAGGGGTATATCGAGTACTTTGAAGTGCTGGATACCGAGCAGGCGCTCACAGCAGTGCGCAGTGATCTGGTGCAGAGCCGTATCGACGCGGCGGTGGCCATGGTGTCGGTGTATCAGGCCATTGCCGGCGCGCCGGTCATGGATGCAGAGCCCTTGGCGCAGCGCTAACGCTGCGCCTTCTGCTCAGAAGTTGGCCGGGGTAGTGGCGCTGATCAGC
>Ga0105357_10001823_pt1 | contig 11421 bp, 7 predicted proteins | sample GOMGulsemesocosm_4_FD_83660 | JGI IMG/M metagenome (GOLD analysis project Ga0105357, IMG submission 83660) | Methane-oxidizing microbial communities from mesocosms in the Gulf of Mexico - GOM15B Gulf of Mexico | ecosystem: Environmental > Aquatic > Marine > Cold seeps | place: USA: Gulf of...
ACAACATCATAAGCGGTAATAAAACCACGCACGCCCATCTCAGCGCCGCCGTTTCCGATAATCACTTTGTCTTTTACAATGCGGGGCGCGCCCGTGATCGAGTATGGTTTGCCCTCTGGAGTGGTTAGCACATCCCATTCTACGGTGCCGGTTTTGGCATTCAAGGCGATTAGATGGCCATTAATAGTGCCGACATAAACTCGCCCCTTCCACACTGCAACACCGCGGTTAGCTGGCGAACAACATAGATTGCGTAAGTAGGACTTGGGAACTTTAGGGTCGTAGCGCCAAAGCTCTTTACCGGTTTTTGCGTCCAGGGCGTACACGGCGCTCCACGATGTCGTGGTGTACATAACACCATCAACAACGATTGGGCTAGCTTCCAGACCCTTCTGGTGCTCAACATCAAAAGACCAAGCCAAACCCAGGTCACTTACGGTTTCAGTATTGACTTGTTTGAGCGGGCTGAAACGTTGCTCGCCGTAATCTCGGCCGTGGGCCATCCAATTACCAGGCTCCTCGTCAGCATTGATTATCCGTTCGCCATTGATGCCTGCAATCTGGGCAGGTGCAGCTGCTTCAACAGTAACTTTGGAAGTGGATTCAACGCCGCTAGTCTTATCTTCAGACTGGCCACATGCGACGAGAACTAAAGAAAGTGCAGCGGCAGAAAGTCGCAAAAAGGGTTGGCTAAAAGGTTTCACCGATAGGCTCCTGATATCATGGCTATATTATTATCGCCCTGAGTATCCGCCACGTTAGTCACAAAATACAGCGGTTTCCTTGACGAAATGCGCCATTGGCGGCAATACCCAAATCCACGGTGTTCACGAATCCAGCAATTTAACCGTTAAGTCAGGGTTTCGGGGCTGGCATAAACAGCTGGCATTGTAGAAATAACAGTAATTGCCTACTCTTCACCCACAAAAAAAGCCAATGGGAAACCCCATTGGCTTTTAGACAACACGCATAGCGAATGATCATAAAAAATGCGCTACACGCTTGCTCGGCAGTTTGAACCTTAGAGGCTCAAAATTACTTCTTCAAAATAATCTTGTTGTAGGCAAATAGCAGAATGAAAGCGCCGACAGTGGCGGTAATAATCGTGCCAATATTAAAGCCTGTTACCGAACCGACACCGGCAAAGGCACCGATGTAGCCGCCAAGAAATGCACCGCCTATGCCTAAACCAATAGTCATCAACCAACCCATTTTATCTTCGCCAGGCATTAACCAACGAGCCAATGCACCTGCGACAATCCCTAATAAAATCCAGCTAATCCAACCCATAACAGCCCCTTAAAAATCATTTAATGTTGTCATTGTTCGGCGCCCTCTTGGGGATTGCCTTCAACTGGCGCCAATATCCCAATTTACCGCTGAACCGACGCTTAATCGATTAGTAACTTAAGCCTGCTAGCATCATTATAGATTGCTCCGTACAGAATCATGGCGACGCTAAATTTATCTAAACGACAGATTTTTAGCAGCTGCTTCAAAAGAGGCTTATAACCTTTACAAGTACAAGGGCACTATCTATCATGCTTCACTTATAAGCGTTCTCTAATTCACCACTAGACTCCCAAGGATACTTCTTGATCAACACCGCCAAGCAACTTGCTCGATCGATGACCGGCAGCCTGCGTGATCTACTGCCGATTGTTGGGGTTATTCTTTTTTTCCAATTTGTGGTCCTGCAACAACCCTTGCCGAATGTTGGCCAGCTCATGCTCGGCGTTGTCTTTGTCGTACTGGGTTTAACTTTTTTTATCCACGGCCTCGAACAAGGGCTCTTCCCAATTGGCGAGTCGATGGCCCACGCCTTTGCACGTAAGGGCAGTGTGTTTTGGCTGCTTACCTTTGCCTTCTGCCTCGGCTTTGGCACTACCGTGGCCGAGCCTGCCCTCATAGCGGTTGCTGCTGAGGCTGCTAAGGTCGCGGCTACCGGCAATATGATCGAGGCCTCACAAGCCGCCCAAGATCAATACGCCAACGGCCTGCGCTATACCGTGGCCTTTTCAGTGGGGCTGGCGATTGTTATCGGTGTATTAAGAATACTCAAGGGCTGGCCCATTCACTGGATCATTATCGGCGGTTATTTATTGGTCGTTATTATGACCATGTTCGCCCCCCAAGAAATTATCGGCATCGCCTACGACTCGGGCGGAGTCACCACCTCGACGATTACCGTGCCTCTGGTTACCGCGCTGGGTGTTGGTTTGGCCTCCTCTATTCAGGGACGTAACCCCATGATCGACGGCTTCGGCCTGATTGCTTTCGCCTCACTAACGCCGATAATTTTTGTTATGGCCTACGGCATGGTGATTTAATGGATATTCTACAGCAGCTTATTGATACCACTGTATCGACCGTTACCGATGTCTTACCGATAGCCGCTATTATTTTCGGCTTTCAGTTCGCAGTCATTCGTAAAAAACCCGCCAACCTCGGACAGATCCTAGCGGGCTTTGTCTGGGTGCTCGCCGGCTTGTCGCTGTTCTTACTCGGGCTTGAATGGTGTTTATTTCCATTAGGCCGACTGATGGCCGAGCAGCTTACCGATCCTAATTTTATACACGCCGGTAAAGAAGCGGCCAGCATGGCTGGGCAGGTACGTTGGCAAGATTATTATTGGATCTATATCTTTGCCTTTTTAATTGGCTTTAGCACCACCATTGCCGAACCATCCTTGATCGCGGTTGCCATTAAAGCTAACGAGGTTTCCGGTGGCGCCATCGGCATATGGGGCTTGCGCCTTGCTGTTGCCTTAGGGGTTGCCGTTGGCATCTCTCTGGGCTGCTATCGCATCGTCGTGGGCGATCCGATACATTGGTACATTATTACCGGCTATGTCGTGGTAGTTGCGCAAACCAGCGTCGCCCCCAAGATGATTGTACCCTTGGCGTATGACTCGGGCGGCGTAACGACATCAACCGTTACGGTGCCTCTGGTAGCCGCCTTAGGGCTTGGGCTTTCAGAAACGGTACCTGGTAGAAACCCTTTGATCGACGGTTTCGGGCTTATTGCGTTTGCGAGCCTGTTCCCAATTATTTCTGTTATGGCCTATGCCCAGCTAAGTGAATACCTAGGCAAGGCCCAGAAGAAATCCACCCAGCAAGATAATAAATCTGCTTAGGAGCGTTTCATGCACTTTAAAATGATTGTGGTATTTGTTGAAGACGAAAAAACCGATGCCATTATGGCGGCCGCTCGCGAGGCGGGGGCTACCGGTGCTACCGTAATCAACAATGCCCGCGGAGAAGGTTTAGAGAAGAATAAAACCTTTTTTGGTTTATCACTCACCACCCAAAGGGATGTCGTTTTGTTTTTAGTTGAACAACATCTTAGCCGGCACATACTTGAAGAAATTAATCGTGTTGGCGAGTTTGATGCCAAACCAGGAACCGGCATCGCCTTTCAGATCGATGTAGAAGATGCCGTAGGAATTGCCCACCAAGCCGAGATGCTAACGACCGAAGTAGAGGAGCTGCTCTAATGCATAAGAAAGTCATTCAAGCCCAAGAAGTGATGCACAACAATCACGTTGAGATTGACGGTAAAGCCACAGTACAAGAAGCCATATCCCTAATGAAGGCCAATAACTGTGATGTTTTACTGGTCCAAAAAAGAGACGCTAACGATGCATTAGGCATTGTGCTTTTGGCTGACGTGGTCAAAAAAGTTATCGCTTTGGACAAGGCCCCCGAGCGGGTCAATGTTTACGAAATCATGTCCAAGCCGGTGATATCGGTAGAGCCCGAGTTAGATGTCCGTTATGTTGCCCGTTTGTTCAGCCGCTTTGGCCTGTCCAATGCTCCCGTGGTGGATAACGGTAAAGTCATTGGCATGGTGAGTTACAACGAGTTAGTTTTTAAAGGCTTGTGTGAGTTAATTGATTAGGGCTGACCCGTTTAGCTTACAGCTCTATAGTAGCCACCGAACGCCAGATTAAATTTACCCCAATAAAAAAGCCGAGCTGTAAACAGCTCGGCTTTTTTATTGCTAGCACGGGCAGAATTTAATCAGCCGCCACGCCCACGCTATCTAAGGTCAAATGCTCGCCGCGTAACCTTGCCTTCGCTCGCTCGCCCAACAGGAACAGACCAGGGACCAATATTAACGTTACTGCTGTCGCGAATAAAACACCAAACGATAAAGATATAACCATCGGCACCAAGAACTGAGCCTGGGTGCTGGTTTCTGCCATGATCGGCACTAAACCAATAAAGGTGGTTACCGAGGTGAGAATAATCGGCCGGAAGCGATCTCGACCGGCATTAACAACCGAGTCATAAACGCTCTTCCCCTGCTGACGCAGTTGGTTGATTCTATCCAACAACACTAAATTGTCATTCACCACGACGCCGGCACAGGCGAAGAAACCCAAGAACGACATCATGCTGATCTCGCGCCCCATGATCATATGACCAATGACCGCGCCCATAAACCCGAACGGTACGGCAGTCAGAATTAACATCGGCTGCCAATAGGAGCGGAAGGCGACGGCCATCAAACCATAAATTAAGATCAGTGCCATTACGAAGTTTTTCAGTATTGAGACAATAAACTCTGCTTCTTCTTTCATGCCGTCAGAAACAAAGACCTGCACGCCGGGGTATTGCTCCCGCCACTTTGGCAAATGATCTGTCATTATTGCTTCTACAATTTCAGCCGGTACTGACACACCCTTTTTCACATAGGCTTTAACATTAATAGCCCGCTTGCGGTTCTCACGTTTGATGCGTGAATAGCCAGGCACATAATCTACCAAGGCGACGGCCTCTAGAGGAATCTCTCTTAGGTCGGGCGTTCGAATCCGAATTTGCTCTAGCTGATCAACCGTCTCTCGCTCTTCTTTGGGATAACGAACCATCACTCGGACATCTTCGTTGCCGCGGGGAATGCGCTGGGCCTCTTCGCCATAAAAACCTTGGCGTACTTGGCGAGCAACGTCGGACAAACTTAAACCCAAGCTTTCGGCATAAGGTTTCAAGCTCAGCTGAATATCGTTACGGGCAGAAGACAGGCTATTTTTCACATCGTAAACCCCGGGGTATGATCGAAGCGCCTCTTCTAACTTATTTTTAACATCCTCAAGAATCGCCTCATCATCATTGGGGGCTGCTATACGTAAACTAATATCCGCGCCGACATCGTTGATGGTGGCATCCAGAGTAATCTCTTCAAGCTCAGGCAAGGGGCCAACTAATTCACGCCAGCGCTTAACAACCTTAGTCGACTCCACGACATGGTCGCCGCCACCTGCCAGCGCCAAAGACACAATGATGTTGTTACTCCAACCCCAGGTTTGCATATCTTGGACGATAGCATCGCCGCCATCTGGGCCAAATAACTCTTTGTCTTGTTTCAGTGCCGGAACAGCACCCTCTACACGTTCGATCACCGAACCCATAATATTAAATGACGCGCCCTCTGGAATTTTCATACGCAGGCGAACAAAATCGGACTCAACTACCGGCATAAACGACTTACCTAACCAACCTCCGGTATAGGCTGCCAGAGAAAGCGCAAACGCAATCAAAAACATGCAAACCGTAGCGCCATTATTGTGCAGTAATTTTATCAGTATTTTTTTGTAAATGTGTTCAGCAAAATAATCCATGCTGGCCGCGATGCCCTGGCGCCAAACCTGAAACCGACGCAATATTGCATAACGACTTTCTGTTTCGGGTTTCATATTCGCCAAGTGCGAAGGCAAAATGAACATTGATTCGATCAATGAAAAGCTCAACGCCAGTATGACCACAACAGGGATTCCGTAGCTGATGTCTCCCAAGGGACCTGGGATAAACAACATCGGTGCGAAAAATATAATGGTACTTATAATGGCAAAGAACACCGGCTTGCTGACCATTTTTGCCCCGCCGGTGGCGGCAGCCATGCCTTGAATACCGTCTTGCTGTCGGGAATAAATACTCTCCCCAACGATGATGGCGTCATCCACGACGATACCCAGCACCAACAGAAAGGCAAACAAAGACAACATATTTAAGCTAATACCTGCCGCTGGTAATAGTGATATCGTTCCAATAAACGCTACCGCGATACCGACAGTCACCCAAGTTGCTAATTGCGGACGCAGGAATAACATCAATACGATAAAAACTAAGATGAGTCCCGTTATCGAGTTACTCAGTAATAAATTTAAGCGGCCTTCAAACATGGTCGACCAATCACGCCATATTATTGCGTGCACACCTTCGGGTAACTGTGTTTGAACTTCAGCTATATATTTCCGAACCGACTCAGCGGTCGCTACAACATCAGGATTATCTGTGGCATAAATCTCTAAATAAACGGCCTTCTGGCCATTTAAACGCGCAATCAAATTCCATTCTTCTTGGGTTTCATGAACGTCGGCCACATCGCCAATAGTCAGCTCAGAACCATCTTCTTGGCTGCTAAGAACAATTTTTTCGAAATCTTCTGCTTCATAAGCCTGGGAGCGGGTCTGCACTTGCAGGTCGCCATTTTCAGTGCGTATTGAGCCGGCCGGTAGATTTATTGACGAGCCGCGTATCGCACGAACAACATCTTCAAAGCGAATGCCGTAACGGCGTAACTGCTGCTCAGAGATTTCAATCGCCATTTGCGCTGGACGTACCGCGTCGAGTTCGGCCAAGGCAACATTAGGAAGCAACGACACCTCATCTCGCAGCCATTCGCCAGCTTCTTTTAAAGCAATGTCATCGACGTCGCCGTAAATTCCGATACTTAAGACTTCGATCTTGCGGACGTTTTCTTGAACTTCTGGACGCTCCACATCAGCGGGAAACGTCGTTATAGCATCAACTCGAGTTTTGACATTGTTCAATAAGCGCTGCGTATCATAACCATTTTGCACTTCATCGGTGACGGTACCATTGCCACGGCGCGCTTGGGATTCAATTTTTTTGATGCCCTCCAAGTCAAAAATAACTTGTTCGATACGCTTAACAATTTGTTCTTCGACTTCTTTGGGGCCAGCCCCAGGATAGGGAACGCTGACGGACAAGCTGTCGGGGGCTGAGCGAGGAAAGACCTCGCGATCTAGCTTGGATAAATTTGCCGCACCGGCAATGATAATCAAAACCATCAACAGATTGGCGGCGATGGGGTTTTCGACAAACCACTGAATCAAACGATTCATCTATTCTATTCTCCGCTGGCGGTGTTTGAGGCGCTATCTTCCGAGAGTTCAGCAACTTGTGCTTGCGCGTCTGGAGTTTTAGCCGCGTCAGCTTCAGTTTCAACTTTTGTTTCTACTTCTGCTTCTGCGCTTAGAGTTTTGTTTTCTTTAACTGGGCTTGGAGAGCTGCCCAGCTTCGGATCGACCTTAACCCCAACGGCCAGGAACTGCTGATTGTTGTTAACAATCTGAGCGTCAACATCGAGCTCCGCACGAATCCAAACACGCTCAGCATTGTTCTTCATAACTCGAACAGTTTTTTGAATGAGCTTTTTATCGGCGCCCACAACAAAAATTTGATCGCGTTTGAATACTGCGGTTTTTGGCAGTTCAATAACATTGCTCAACTCGCGACCTTCGATCTCGGCCTCGACAAACAAACCTACCATCAAGGGCGCTTGGCCGGATGTTGAATCAAAGGGGTTGGTTACTTCAGCAACGGCGTAATACAAACGAGACCGAGTATCAATGCTTGCGTCCGTACGCTTAATACGTCCCTGCCACTGATATTGTTCACCAGCAATGGTCGCTATAATCGTAACGGCGGGAGTGTGGTCCGACACATCGGAAAAGCCCAGAGGCAAATCTAATAAAGCCGCCTCAGAATCAGTCAACGGCAAACGAATTTCCGCAACCGCGGTATCATAAGCTTGAGCCACTACGGCGCCGGGGCTAACAAACTGCCCTAGGTCAACTTTAGAGCTGCGAATACGACCATCGAAAGGCAGGCGGATTTTAGTGCGCTCTAGATTTAACTTGGCCTTATCTCGATTGGCTTTGGCTGCGCCTAAATTCGCTTCAGCGGCGGCAATTTGGGGTTTGCGTAAAAATAAATCATTGGCTTCATTGTTACCGAGGTTGCGCCACTCACGTTTCTTTTGACGGGCCTGTCCACGTTCTGTCGCCAAACGCTGCTGGGCCTCTGCGACTTGGGACTCGGCTTGGACCAAGGCGTATTGGTAATCTCGGGGGTCAATTTCAATAAGCGTTTCTCCGGCAGCCACAAAACCACCGTCGATGAAGTTAGGGTTAACCTTCACTATTCGACCTGAGGCTTCGGAGACTAGACTAATCTCTCTGCGCGGCGTCACGGTACCTTGAGTCCTAACACTAAGCCTATGAGTAGCCGCTTGCGCCATTACAATAGAGACCTCTGGGGGCTTGGCCTCTTCCTTCTCTTTCGCTTCGGGTTTGGGCTTCATAGTCGCCACAGCTGCAACGGCAAGACCACCAACAATCAGTATGACTAAGGGGAGCGGAAATTTACTCAATAACGATGATTTTGCACTGCCAGCTGCCACGAACGCACCTCGAACTTTAATGTTGAATGAATTAGGCTTTATTCTTCTATGAATTAAGCTCTAATAAAGGCTTAAGCGTAGTAAAGGGCTAACGCTATCGGCTTAATTTATTTTTGTTTCTATTAACTATGATTCAGAACTATCTCGACAGGTATAAAACACAGTAGCACCTCATCCCTTCTGATAAATTTTCTTTAAGCGCAGGCCAAGTAGAACTTAGGGGCACCAGCGTCAGGAGATGTTTATTATAGTCGTTGATCACCAGAACAAGCACCGTTGAGTGGAATTTAACCCTCACGTACCCGAACAAGACGAGTTGATTGTAACTTGACCACATTTTAATACGGTGTATTTTACCCTTCTTGACACAATATTATTCTCGCTTCGGATTACGGCTCGCTAAATTACTGGCGATAACGTGCCCAGCCATCCCCTATCAAGCTCTCAGCAGGGCTATAAATAAACCCCCGCTGAACGTCGGACTACGCTAGTTATTAGCCACAAAGTACCGTTAAAAACAAGGCTGTTGCCATCGCCCAGATTGCCGCATAATGCGGCGTCGAATTCATACGCCAGCGTTTGAATTTCAACCACTAATGCCCCGCCAAAATCGGACTTGGCTGCATGGGGGGGAAGTAGAACATAGAGATGAAGCTTCATATGATCAGTATTAATGCCCGTATTGCCGAAGAACTCGCAGTAAACGCCCGTCAAGTAGATGCCGCTGTCGGCCTATTGGACGAAGGTTCCACCGTTCCATTTATCTCCCGTTACCGTAAAGAAGTAACCGGCGGCTTGGACGACAATCAACTGCGCAGCCTCGAAGAACGCTTACGTTACCTCCGAGAGCTAGAAGACCGCCGAGCCGCTATTCTTAAAAGTATTACCGAGCAAGAAAAGCTGACTCCGGCACTCGAAGCCGAGATCAATACCGCAGAAACTAAGAACCGTTTAGAAGATCTCTATTTACCTTATAAGGTAAAACGTCGCACCAAAGGTCAAATAGCCAAAGAAGCCGGCCTTGAGCCACTAGCAGAAGGCTTGCTGGCCGACCCCAGCCTTGCCCCCGAAGAAGAGGCGCTTAAATACCTCAATGGCGACGGCGACGAAGGACAAAAAATAACCAGCATAAAGCTAGCACTGGACGGCGCCAAATATATATTGATGGAACGCTTCAGCGAAGATGCAACCCTGCTGGGTCGCTTACGAGAATTCCTTAAAGCCGACGCCAATCTTACCGCCCGAGTTATGCAGGGTAAGGAAGCTGAAGGCGCCAAGTTTTCCGATTACTTCGAACACGACGAACCGTTAAAAAGTGTTCCATCGCATCGAGCCTTGGCCATGCTACGCGGTCGCAACGAAGGCTTTATCTCCATCGCCATTACCGTTGGTGACCCCGACGATAAAACCGCAGCCCACCCTTGCGAAGCCATGGTTGCCGACCACTGGGATATTAAAAGCCAAGACCGAGCTGCCGATAAATGGTTGAGCGAAGTTGTACGCTGGACCTGGCGAGTAAAATTATTAACCCACCTTGAAACAGATTTGATGGGCGAAATCCGCGAAGCTGCTGAACTAGAAGCCATTAAAGTATTCGCCAGCAACTTGAAAGATTTATTACTCGCAGCCCCAGCCGGACAGAAAGCAACGATAGGACTCGACCCAGGTTTGCGAACCGGTGTGAAAGTCGCGGTTGTTGATGCTACCGGTAAAGTCGTTGACCACGGTGCGATATTCCCAACCCTGCCACAAAAGAAAATTCGCGAGGCCGAGGCGACACTGGTCGCGCTTTGTCGAAAACACAATGTCGGTCTTATTGCGATTGGTAACGGCACGGCATCGCGCGAAACCGAAAAATTTGTCGGTGATGTATTGAAAGATCATCCAGACATTACCGCCCAAAAAGTTATTGTGAACGAATCTGGCGCATCAATTTATTCTGCGTCGGAGTTTGCGGCAAAAGAGTTCCCAGATCTTGATGTCACCATTCGAGGTGCTATTTCAATCGCACGTCGCCTGCAAGATCCTTTGTCGGAACTGGTAAAAATTGACCCGAAGTCAATCGGCGTAGGCCAATACCAGCACGATGTATCCCAGGCTCAATTAGCGCGCTCGCTTGAAGCTGTTGTCGAAGATTGTGTGAACGCCGTTGGCGTTGAAGTTAATACGGCTTCAGCACCTTTGCTTGCTGCAGTATCAGGTTTAAACCAAAGTATCGCCAACAACATCGTTGATTTTCGGGATCAAAACGGCGCCTTTAAAAGCCGTAGCGAACTGAAAAAAGTCAGCCGCTTTGGTGAAAAGACCTTTGAGCAGGCGGCGGGCTTTTTACGTGTAGCAAGTAGTGACAACCCACTTGACGCCTCTGCGGTTCACCCAGAAACCTATTCCGTTGTTGAAGCTATTGCCGAACAGAACAAACGTCCGATTCACAATCTCATGGGCGATTCTGGTTTCTTACGCGGTTTGAACGCATCAGATTACATTACTGACAATTTTGGTTTACCCACGGTAACCGACATTATCAGCGAGCTCGATAAGCCGGGTCGCGATCCGCGTCCTGAATTTAAGACCGCTCGCTTTCAAGAAGGTGTCGAAAAGATCTCTGACCTTAAAGAATCAATGATCCTTGAAGGCACAGTAACCAACGTTACCAACTTCGGCGCCTTTGTTGATATCGGCGTACATCAAGACGGGCTGGTGCATATTTCTGCGCTATCCAATACCTTTGTGAAAGATCCACGTGAAGTTGTAAAAGCGGGTGACATCGTTAAAGTTAAAGTAATGGAAATCGACGCGCCTCGTAAGCGTATCGCTTTAACCATGCGACTGGATGATGTCCCGAGTGAAAAGACTTCCGGCCCCGGAAACAACAAGCGTGGGCAACCACGCCAAGACCGAGATAGCCAAAAGCGCTCCTTCGGTGGTAAG
>Ga0105357_10001824_pt1 | contig 11419 bp, 5 predicted proteins | sample GOMGulsemesocosm_4_FD_83660 | JGI IMG/M metagenome (GOLD analysis project Ga0105357, IMG submission 83660) | Methane-oxidizing microbial communities from mesocosms in the Gulf of Mexico - GOM15B Gulf of Mexico | ecosystem: Environmental > Aquatic > Marine > Cold seeps | place: USA: Gulf of...
GCATTTTCGGGCGCGCTTCTGAGCGCTCAGTCAGGTGAGCGCTCGGCGCAGTAGAGCTGTGCCCAGTCCTCGCGTACGGTCGCTTGGTCGCGGCCACCGGCGATCAGCCAGTGCAATTTGCAGAACGCCGCCTCGGGCGTCATATCTCCCCCATTGAGCACGCCTTGTTCCTGCAGCGACGCACTGGCGGCGTAGGTGCCGGGGCTAACGCCGCCGTCCAGGCATTGGCTGATGTTCACCAGCACCTTGTTGCGCGCCCGCGCGCGACAGAGGAAGGCGTTGAAGGCCTGATCGCGGCTGGGGATGTTGCCGGCGCCGTAGCTTTGCAATACCACTGCGCGGCACTTCGGGTCGGCCAACAGCGCGTCGTACAGCGCGCTGGGCATGCAGGGATGCAGTGTGAGCAGGGCTACGGCGCCCGGCTGAAAGTTCAGCTGCGCGGCCAACTGGGGCGCGCGTGATGCTGCGTCCGCGCTCAGCATGCGCTGGTGATGCAGGGTGGCCGTGTTGGTCAGGTTACCCAGCGGGGCTTCGTTCGGGCTGTCGAACGCCGCAAAACGTTTGCTACTGACCTTGCGGATACGGCTACCGCGCAGCAGACGGTCGTTGAACACCAGACTGACGTCGGGAATGCGCGGTCCGACCGCCAGCGTCAGCGCCTGGCGCAGGTTGTCGGCGGCATCGCTGCCCGGCAGTCCCAACGGAACCTGGGCACCGGTGAAAAGCACATTTTTTTTGCAGGCGCCCAGCATGAACGCCAGGGCGCCTGCGCTGTAGGCCATGGTGTCGGTGCCGTGCAGGATGACAAAGCCCTGATAATGATCCCAATGCTCGGCCAGCAGGGCGGCCAGCCGCTGCCAGTGTGCTGGGGTGATGTTGGCGCTGTCGATCAGCGGCTCCAGCTCCAGCAGCTCGAAACTGGGCAGCTCCGCCAGGCTGGCACCGAACTGTTGTTCAATTCTTGCGCGCAGCCCCGGGGTGGGGGTCAGGCCCCGGTCTGTCGCGGTCATGCCGATGGTGCCGCCCGTGTAAAGGACCAGCACCGCCGCGCTCATGAGACCTCCTTGTGCGGGGCCAGCATGGACTGCGGGCTGAGCAACAGGTTCAGCTGTGCTTCCGACATCAGGTTCTCGGCGATGATCAGCGCCTTGACCGTACTGCCGGTCATTAACGCTGTGTGCGCGATGCGAGAGGCATTGCTGTAGCCAATGTGCGGCACCAGTGCGGTGATGATGCCGATGCTGTTGTCCACGTGTGCCGCGCACGCCTGCTCGTTGGCAATGATGCCGCGAATGCAGCGATGTTCCAGCATCTGGCAGGCTTCCTTGAGCATTTTCAGGGAGTTCAGCAGATTGTAGATGATCATGGGCTCCATGGCGTTGAGCTGCAGCTGGCCGGCCTCGGCGGCCAGAGTGACGGCAAGGTCGGCGGCAATCACCTGATAGGCGGTCTGGTTCATCGCCTCGGGGATGACCGGGTTGACCTTGCCAGGCATGATCGAGGAGCCCGGCTGCATGGGCGGCAGCTGGATCTCACCCAGGCCGGTACGCGGGCCACTGGAGAGCAGACGCAGGTCGTTGCTCATCTTGCTCAGCTTGATCGCCAGGCGCTTGAGGATTCCGGAAAAGAACACAAAGGCGCCCATGTCGGAGGTGGCTTCGACCAGATTGGTCGCCGGCACCAGTGGCTTGCCCGAGACCTGCGCCAGACAAGCCACCACTTTGGCCGAGTAGCCATCTGGCGTGTTGATGCCGGTGCCGATGGCGGTGCCGCCCAGGTTGACCTCGCAAAGCAGGGCACAGGCCTCGCTGATGCGGTCGATATCCTCACCCAGAGTGACTGCAAAGGCATCGAACTCCTGACCCAGGGTCATGGGGACCGCGTCCTGCAACTGGGTACGGCCCATCTTCACAATATGTGCAAACTCGCGGCCCTTGTCTTCCAGCGCGGACTTCAGCGAGGCCAGCGCCGGAACAAAGGCGTCGGCGGCGAATTGAATCCCCAGGCAGGCCGCGGTGGGGTAGGCGTCGTTGGTCGATTGTGAGCGATTGACGTCATCATTGGGGTGCAGAAATTGATAGTCGCCGCGTTGATGGCCGAGCTTGACCAGCGCGACGTTGGCGATGACCTCGTTGGCATTCATGTTGGTCGAGGTGCCGGCTCCACCCTGAATCACGTCAACGATGAACTGGTCGTGATACTGATCCTGGGCGATGTCTTGGCAGGCCGAGACAATGGCGTCGGTCTTTTCTGCGCTGAGCAGCCGGTAGTCTTGGTTGGTCAGTGCCGCAGCCTGCTTGACCATCGCCAGCGCGCGGATCAGTTCCGGAAAGTGGGAGATAGGCACGCCGGTGATGGCAAAGTTGGCGGCGGCGCGCTGGGTCTGGATGCCGTACCAGGCATCGCTGGGCACATCCTGATAACCGAGCAGATCGTATTCTGAGCGGGTGTTCATGTCATTTTCACCGAAAGGGAAAAGGCGCCCCGCAGAGGAGGCGCCGGGTCAGGTCAAGCTTGCTGTGGGTTGTTCGGATTGCGCGGCCAGGCTTCGGGGTCCAGGTCCAGATCAGCGAAGTCCTCGGCGCGGAACACGGGCGTCGGGTTACCACCCTTGAGCTGGCGATCGTAGTCCTGCATTACCCGCAGACCTTTCTTCCACAGCATGGCAAGGGCGATCAGGTTGGCCAGCGCGAGCAGCCCCATGGTCAGATCGGCGAAGCCGAACACGGTACCCAGATCCATGATTGCGCCCAAACAGCACAGACAGATCACCACCACCCGGAAGCCATTCATGAGGAATTCGTTGCCCCGTCCGCCGGTCAGGTAGCTGACGCTGTTTTCGCCCAGATAGTAGTTGTAGAGCACGGTGCTGAAGCCGAACAGCAACATGGCGATACTCACGAACACCCGGCCCCATTCGCCAATATGGGTGGCCAGCGAGGCTTGGGTCAGGGCCACGCCCTGGCTGGAGTCAGCAAGACTGGGGTCGTAGGCGGTGCCCATAAGGATGATCAGCGCAGTGCAGGTACACAGCAGAATGGTATCGATAAACACCGAGAACGACTGCACCACACCTTGGTTGGCCGGGTGCGGTACAAAGGCGACCGCCGCCACGTTCGGTGCACTGCCCAGGCCTGCCTCGTTGGAAAACAGGCCGCGCTTGACGCCCATCATGATGGCCGCACCAATACCGCCGCCCACCGCCGGTCCCAGACCGAAGGCGCTGTTGACGATCAGCATTAGGGTATCGGGAATGGCGGTGAAGTTGAGGCCCAGCACGACAATGGCAATCAGCAGATAGCCGCCGGCCATGATCGGTACCAGCACCTCGGCGACCTGCGCGATGCGCTTGACGCCGCCAAAAATGATCAGGCCAACCACCAGCGCCAGACCGATGCCGCTGTAGTAAAGAGGGATGTCGAAGGCGTCCTGCAGGGAGGTGGCAACCGCATAGGATTGCAGCGCAATGAAGCCGATACCGAAGGTTACCAGCAGCAGGATCGAATAGATCACCGCCAGCCACTTCCAGTTCTTGCCCAGTCCGCGCTCGATATAGTGCGCCGGGCCGCCGCGAAAGGCACCGTCGGGCTCGGCGGTCTTGTAGACCTGCGCCAGGGTGCTCTCGAAGAAACTGGTGGCCATGCCCATCAGGCCCACCACCCACATCCAGAAAATCGCTCCGGGGCCACCCAGGGTAATGGCTACCGCCACACCGGCGATGTTGCCGCCGCCAACGCGACCGGCAACCGATAGAATCAGAGCCTGGAAGGAGCTGAGGTGGCGCTTGTCGGCCTCATGGTGATTGGCAGTGAGGATGCCGAACATCTTGCCAAAATACCGAAATTGCACGAAGCGCGAGGCGAGGGTGAACCACACGCCAAGGCCAATCAACAACGCAATGAGAACCTTGCTCCACAACATATCGCTGAGAACGGACAGCATGACTTACTCCTTCACTCGGTTGAGCCGATTTTTATTGGTAAACGCGAAGGCTCATTGAAACGGAGAGAAACACGCTTGAGTAGTTTGTAAGCTGATACGTATTGGCGCTGATTGATGCTATTGGTGCGTCATATAGCATTGTTTTTTATGCTCGGCGAGATTCTAGGGTTGCCGGTTCAGATCAAGCTGATCCAGCATCAGCGGCGCGCCAAAGTGGTAGCCCTGGGCATAATCCACGCCCACATGGGTCACTGTGTTGAGGATGTCCTCACTGCCTACGTACTCGGCGATCACCTTCTTCTTCAGGTAGTGGCCCATCTCGGTGATGGATTTGACCAGCGCGTAGTCGACGTCGTTGGTATTGATGTCGCGCACGAAGTTGCCGTCGATCTTGATGAAGTCTACCGGCAGGCGCTTGAGGTAAGAGTAGGACGATTGCCCGACGCCAAAGTCGTCCAGCGAGAAGCGGCAGCCGATGCTGCGCATTTCCTTGATGAAATCGGCGGCGTCGTCGAGATTGGTCACTGCGACGGTTTCGGTAATCTCGAATACCAGCTTGTTGCGCGGCACCGGGTAGCGCACCAGGGCATCGAAGATGAAGTCGAGAAAAGTCTCGTCATTCATACTGTGGCCGGACAGGTTGATCGAAAAGCCGCCGAACAGGTGCAGATCGTCCATATTCTGATGCATCCATTGCAGCACATGCTCAACTACCCAGCGGTCCACCGCCGCCATGCGGTTGTACTCTTCGGCGACGCGGATGAACTCCGCTGGCGGCGCGGCCTCGCCCTGTTCATCCAGCACGCTGAGCAGCACCTCATAGTGCGGCAAGGTGCGCGGGCTGCCGTTGATCGGGGTGATCTGCTGGCAGCGCAATTTGAGGTTGTCGTTGTCCAGCGCTTTGTTGATGCGGTTGACCCAGGCCATGATTTCGTCGAGCTTTTCCAGCTGCTGGTCGCCGGGCCGCACCATCTGCACATCCTTGTAACCGGTCTTCTTCGATAGGCTGGTGGCCGCCTCGACCGAGCGCAACAGCTCCATGACCTTCTGGTTACCCTGGTTGAAGCCCGCCAGAGCCAGCGCCGTATTGATGACGAAGTTGTGCTCTTCGTAGGCAAAGCGCTGGCTCTCAATCATTTTCTTCAGCTCGCGCGCGCTGTTGTAGCCAAGGGTCTCGGCGTCTTCATTGAGCAGAAGGGCAAACTGGTCCGCGCCCATGCGACCGATCAGGGCATCGACGGGCATAAACTGCTTCAGGCGCTGGGCTAGCTCGCGCAGAAAGATGTCGCCAGCCTCATAGCCACAGGTGTTGTTGATGATCTTGAACTGCAGGATGTCGAGGAAGATCAGGCTGAACTGGCGTTCCCCGTCATCGCTTGCCGCCACTCTCTGTGCCAGCGTGCGGCAAAATTCCTTGCGGGTCAGAAAGCCGGTTAGCGGGTCGTGGCAGGAGTCAAACGCCAGCTTGTCGTAGACCTTTTGCACCAGCGCATCAAGCCCTTGCTCTACCGCCGGCAGGGCGGCGTCGCTGAGCAGCACCAGGTGGCCGTCGCGCAGCAAGGCAGCAACGCGCTCTAGGGGTAGCTCGAGCTTCTGCGTGCCCTGGTGGTTGGCGAACACGTAAAGGCTGTCGTCGTCCGCGATCCAGGCCAGTTGCACCAGTTTTTCCTGCAGCTTGCCGTGGCTGAGCTCGAACCATTGCGAGGTGCGCAAGCTGCGTACCCGTTTGATCCAGCGTTGCCATGTCGGGTCCTCGTCAGTCAGCGCGTCGAGTCGCTCCTGCAGGCTTGGTTCGGCCTGTCCCGGCGGGTGATAGGCGATCAGCTCTAGCTGGCCCGGCGCGGCCTTTTGCATATCACGCAGCTGCTGCAACAGCCGGCCATGACTGAACTGGTCCTCCGGCACCTTGGACAGGCCCTTTTCCAGCAGGCGCAGCATGTCGGCGTCGCTGATCATGCTGTCCAGGCGTGCCAGGCGCTTCGGATCGCCTTGGGCTGCCAGTTGTTCGATCACCTGCAGGGTGATTTCCCAAGAGCGACTGGCGACCCCTTCGCGCAGGTAACTGAGGCGCATCAGGGCGCGCCAGCCGTGCTCGATCAGATCAATCACCGGCTGTGGTACCGGCTCCGCCAGCATGCGCCCCAGTTCATGTTGAATCTGACGGTTGGCGTGGCGCAAGCGCTGTTGGCCGTCACAACCCTGGCGAATGCGCTGCAGATTGCGTTCGATCAGGCGCTTTTCGCGGCTGACCAGTTGATCCAGCTTGTCGATACTCTGGCTGAAGCCGCTGCCCTCTGACTTGTCACCCAGAATGCTGCGAATGGTATCCAGGATGACCGGTGTATTGGCGGCCAGGTTGGTGCTGCTGCGGTCCGATAGTAGCGCGATGTAATTGAGCGCCTGCCGGGCTGGATGATTCTGCGCCGAGAAGATTTCCGGGTCCTGCAACATGGCGCGCAAGAGCGGCACCTGCAGCTTGCTGAACTCCTCGCGCAGCTCGCCGGAGATACGGTCACTTTGCAGGATGCTGTCGAATAGCCCCTCAATGGTGTCGGCGGCGTCCTGCTCCTGATCGGACAGCGCCTTGGTATTGCCCTTGGCCTGCTGGATCAAGTCCTTGAGGGCGCCGGGCTGCTGCAACTGTACGCTGCCGTTGAGCAGGCTCTGTTGCAGCTGGCCCAGTTGCCTGGCGACGGCCTGCTGTTCTCCGGGTGCAGCGCTGGCGTTGTTGCCCACGTGACCACGCGCCTGCCGCCGTAGGCCCAGCAACTGCGTTACCGTGCCATAGGCCGAGGCCCCCGGACTGGCGACGGTTTGGGAATGTGCTCGCGCACCGGCGTTGCCGTTGCTGGTGCTGGTCGAATCCGGACTGGGCATCGACGCAGTGGGCGAGTTCTCGCTTGTGGGTTGTTCGGCTTTTTCTGCGGGCGCTGCTGGTCGTTTCTGCAGGGCCTGCTCGGCAAGGTACTGAGTGACGTCTATCGACGGCAGGATGTCGGCGTCGATGAACACCTGATTCAGTTGCTGATAAAAGCCGTCCAGGTCGCTGAGCAGGGTTTTCTGCAGTACTGCGTACACGACTTCGAGCTGGGCGTAGGGCAGTTGCAGGTGGCGCACTTGATCGAAAAAGCCGTTGCATAGCGCGGCGGGTGAGAAAGGATTGTAGGTGCGTTTGCCGTCACGTTGCCCAAAGGCGGCGTCGACGCGAATCTGCAGTTCTATCAGCGCTTCGCGCAGCTTTAACTCGACCTTGGAAATGGCGACGCGGACCAGCAGCCAGTCTTCGAAATCGTTTTTGGTTACCAGCTCCAGTGGCGAGGCACGTTTGCGGTCCGCACCGGCGGCATGTGGCAGGGCACTGGTTTCGCCCTTGCTGACGGCCATCGCCTCGGCAATCATGCTGCGGCTCAGCGCGGCAAAAATGCCTTGCCGCTCTTTGCGAAATTGGCGGATGGCTACAAAGAAGTGTTGCTGCGCGGCATTATTGGTTTGCTGGTCTGCAGCGCTGAATAATGCCTGCTCCAGCTGTTGGCAAAAGCCGGTGTATTGGTCGCGCAGGTAGTTGTGCAGTACGGTGCAGGCCGCCTGCATAAGCGTCTTGCGGTGGCGGTCGCTGAGCAACGGCTGGTTGCGAGTCAGTGAGCTGCTGGTGTTGTTGTCTGCCTGGGCGGCCGAGAGGTGGTGCAGCACACGGTAGATCGAGGGGTCCGGGTTATGCAGCTGTAAGCCGGCGCTCTGCGCGGTGAAATGCACAATGGACACCGGCAGGCGCAAATGTTGATTGGCCTGCCGAAAGCTGATGCTGGCTTTGCCCTGCTGGGCCGCGAGCTGATTTAGGCTCTTGAGAATGCCGCCGGCAATGGCGGCATCAAAGGTGATCTGTAAACCGCCCTGGCTGTATTCGCTGATGAGGCAGTGATGGCTTTCTCCTTCGGCCATCGACAGCACAGCATCGACTGCACACATCTGGCGAGGGAATTTCCGTTTTTCCATGAACTGCACCCAGATTGACTACATGGTCACTGGCTATCTTATGTGCTGTCTGCGGAAAAGTCTCGCCCTGCGTTTTTCGCAGCCTTCCGGCATTTCTGGTCAGCGCTGTGCCATATACGCCCGCCAGCCGCCCAGGGCGGAAATGTCAGTGCTGCCTGCGAGCCCATAAGGCTCACAGATGAAGCCGCAGACCCAACTACCATCGGCAATCTGCACTTTGCCAATGCCCAGCGGCGCGGGTATGCCGGCAACAAAGCTGCCGAATTCGCTGTTGGGGATTGACCAGATTTCCACCTCGATGGCGACGCCGGTGTCCTCGTCGCGAATCAATCCCGGACGGAAGGGAGGGCCGCCGGCCAGGGCATACATCAGGTAATGCGGCGCGGTCTGTGTGTGACGCTTGAGCACCGCGCCGCGCTCGCGCAACTGCCAGTTGAGCGGCAGGCCATCCAGATGGGCGCCGCAAACCAGCACATCAATGCAGTCCCGGGCGCCGACCGGCTGGCTGCTCAGCGCCGGCTGTGGCTGTTGGCTGCTGCCGGTGGGCAAGGGCAGACGCTGCTGCACGCGGTTGGCGATTGACAGCAGCGCGCGGTCGCTGAACGCCGGGCCAACCAGGGTCACGCCGAAGGGCAGGCCGGCCTGGGTGAAGGCGGTGGGCACGGCGACCGAGGTCATGTCGACCAGGTTCATGTAATTGGTGTAGTAGCCCAGCTGGCTGTTGTGCAGGATCGGCTCGTCGAGCATTTCAGCGATGGTGAACAACCGTCCGGCGGTGGGTGTCAGCAGACAATCCAGCCCTTGCAGCTGGTCATGGCAAGCCTTTTTCAGTTCTTCCAGCCGATACTGTGCCTTGAACAGCGCAGTGGCTGGCGGCTTGCCGCCGGGGGCGATGATCTCGCGCACCACCGGGAAGATGGCCTCGGGATTGTCGTCGATAAGCGGCTGGGCGGCGAGGTAGCGTTCGGTCACCCAGGGGCCTTCATAGAGCAGCAGGGCGGCTTCGTTGAAGGGGGTGTAATCGATGGTGACCAGTTCGATGTCATCACCGCGCAGTTGCTCAAGGGTCTGCGCGTAGGCCGCAGCGTAGTGCGCGTCACCGAAGAACTGCAGTTGCTCGGCGGGCAATACGCCGATTTTCAATGGACCGCTGCGCAGGCCGTAGTGGCGGGCCTGGTTGTCGAAGGGGTTGGCGCGGCTGTAGCCGTCCTCTTCATCAACACCTTCGGCGCAGCTCAGCACGCTATTGGCATCGTCGCTGTTCAGGGCAAAGATGCTGATGCAATCCAGACTGCGGCAGGCTGGCACCAGGCCGCTGGCCGACAGCAGGCCGCGAGTGGGCTTCAGGCCGACCAGGTTATTGAAGCACGCGGGGACGCGGCCGGAGCCAGCGGTATCGGTGCCCAGGCTGAACGTGGCCAGCCCCTTGGCGACCGAGACCGCCGAGCCGGCGCTGGAACCACCGCTTATATAGTCGAAGTCGAAGGCGTTGTGGCAGGGGCCGTAGGGCGAGCGGGTGCCGTTCAGGCCGGTGGCAAACTGGTCTAGATTGGTCTTGCCGACGGGAATCGCACCGGCGTCGATCAACTGCTGCACCACCTGTGACGACGCGCTCGGCGTATAGGCAAAAGCCTCGCAGCCGTTGGTAGTGGGGGTGCCGGCCAGATCAATGTTGTCCTTGATGGCAAAGGGCACGCCCCACAGCGGTGTGGATGCCGGGTCCTTGTCTGCCAGTGCGTCGAGATAGGGCTGTTGCTCGGCCTCGCTGAGCAGATGAATCCAGATGTTGTGGTCAGCCAGGGTGGCGGCTTGCTCGCGGATGCCGGCCAGCAGTTGAGCCGGTGTCAGACTGTTATTGGCATAGGCCTGTTTCAGACCGTTGATGCTCATATCGATTGTCATGCGTTGTTCTCCTGGGCGGCGTCCTGCAATACCACCAGCGGTTGGCCGGCATGTACGCGGCCACCGGCCTGCTGCAATACGTGGGTGACGACGCCGTCGCACGGCGCCTGTAAGGGGATTTCCATCTTCATGGATTCGAGAATCAGCAGGGTTTGCCCTGCCTTGACCTGGTCGCCAACCTTGACTTCGGCCTGCCACAGGCTGCCGGACACGGGGCTGTCTACGCCCACGCTGTCCTCGGGCCAACTGATGTCGTCGTCGGTGCTCTCCAGCTCTTCGCTCTCGAAGTTGAACTGGCCGTTGGCGTGCCACTGGCGGAGCTCTTCGGCGAAGGCCGCGTTGCGCTGCTGCTTGAAGGCTTCGATGTCGTCGGCGTTGTCGTTGATGAAGGCTTCGTGCTCGGCGAGGCTGAACTGGCTTTCCTCGATGCGCAGCGGATAGCGGCCCTGCGGGAAGTCGCGGCGAATCTGCTGCAGCTCCTCGTGGCTGACCTCATAAAAGCGGATCTGGTCGAAGAAGCGCAGCAGCCACGGCTTGCTGAACTCGCGGGTCTGGCGGTAGCGGTTCCACATCTGCAGGGTACGACCGACAAACTGATAACCGCCGGGGCCTTCCATGCCGTAGACGCAGAGGTAGGAGCCGCCGATGCCGACCGAGTTTTCGGCGGTCCAGGTGCGCGCCGGGTTGTACTTGGTGGTCACCAGACGGTGGCGCGGGTCGGTCGGCGTGGCCACCGGCGCGCCGAGGTAGACGTCGCCGAGGCCCATGACCAGATAGGACGCCTCGAACAGCACCTTCTTGACGTCGTCGATGCTGTCCAGCCCGTTGATACGGCGGATGAATTCCAGGTTGCTCGGGCACCAGGGCGCGTTCTTGCGCACCGACTGGGTGTATTTTTCGATCGCCAGTTGGCAGGCCTCGTCATCCCACGACAGCGGGATGTGCACGATGCGCGAGGGTACGGCCAGTTCGTTGAGGCGTTCCGACAGAGCCTGTTCGGCCTTGAACAGATGATCAAGCAGCGCGCTGTGCGACAACTGCTGGCTGTCAAAATGCACCTGCAGCGAGCGGATGCCCGGGGTCAGCTCACGCAGGCCAGCCACCGGGTTTTGCTGCAGCCACTGCATCAGCGCGTGGGCGCGGAAACGCAGGCGGATATCGAGCATCTGCTCGCCGTATTCGACCAGCAGGAAGTGGTCGCCAGCGGCGCGGTAGACGATCTCGTCACCGAACTGCTCGGCTGGCAGGCGCTTGAGGATGGGGCTGTCGACCGCTACCGGCTGCCATTCAACCCGCGTGGCGGCCAGCGCGTCGATCTGCTGGATCTGCGCCGCTTCCAGTGCAACTGCCTGCTCAATGCTGACCGGTACAAAGCGCACTTTGTCGCCGGCGCGCAGCTGGCCGAGTTTCCACAGGTCGGCAGTGATGACGGTGGCCGGGCAGACAAAACCACCGAGCGAGGGGCCGTCCGGGCCGAGGATCACCGGCATGTCGCCGGTGAAATCGACGGTGCCGAAGGCGTAGGCGTTGTCGTGAATGTTGGAGGGGTGCAGACCGGCTTCGCCGCCGTCCTTGCGCGCCC
>Ga0105357_10001828_pt1 | contig 11402 bp, 8 predicted proteins | sample GOMGulsemesocosm_4_FD_83660 | JGI IMG/M metagenome (GOLD analysis project Ga0105357, IMG submission 83660) | Methane-oxidizing microbial communities from mesocosms in the Gulf of Mexico - GOM15B Gulf of Mexico | ecosystem: Environmental > Aquatic > Marine > Cold seeps | place: USA: Gulf of...
AGTTTGTCAGTATTCCCTCGCAGCAGATTCGTGTGGTTGGTGAGGCTGCGAGTCCTTTGAGCATTCCTTTCAGCAAGCATATGACCTTGCTTGATCTGATGATCGAAGTAGGTGGTTTGACGGATTACGCTGATGGCAATCGCGCCATTCTAATTCGCTATTTTAATGGCAAGCAAGAGTCCTACACTCTTCGCCTCGACGATATGCTTGAAGACGGTGACATCTCTGCCAACCTGGCTTTGTATCCTGGTGATATTGTCATTATTCCCGAATCATGGTTCTAGGTTGTATTTACTTTTTTTGGACTGGGAATAGTTTATGCAGGATTTACTAGATCAATTCTATGAGTATTTGTGGGGCATTTGGCGCTATCGTTGGGCTGGCTTGGTTTGTGCCTGGGCCTTGGCAATTATAGGTTGGGTGTGGGTTTCTCAAGTTCCTGAGCAGTATTTGGCTAAGGCAAGAATTCACATCGACAGTAGTAGTATCTTGCGGCCTTTACTTCGCGGATTAGCCATTGAGCCTAATGTTAATCAACGAATCGCCTTGATGAGTCGTACGCTGTTTAGCCGGCCTAACATAGAGAAGCTAATGCGTATGGCTGATCTTGACCTTCAGGTAACAAATGATCTCGAAAAAGAAAAGTTGCTAGAAAAAATAAGTGATGGATTGAAGTTATCAGGGGAAGCGCGTAACTCTTCGCTTTACTCTATTTCTTTCACACATGAGGACCGGGATATAGCTAAGAAGGTCGTGCAATCTGTAATCACGATATTAGTTGAAAATACTCTTGGGGATACTCGAAAAGACAATGCCGGCGCTAGTGAGTTTCTAAGTGCTCAAATAGACGATTATGAAGGGCGTATGCTTGAGGCTGAAACGCGGCTTGCTGAATTTAAACAGCAGAATGTAGGCTTATTGTCAGGTGAAACCAGTAATTACTATCGAAGCCTTGAAGTCGCAAGGTCTGAGCTCGGTTCGGCCCAGTTGGAACTTAAGGAAATGGAAAACCGTCGCCGCGAAGTGCAGCGGCAGCTTGATGGAGAAGAGCCCGTATTTGGATTTGGTGGGGAAGACCTTCCGAGCGCTTCTGGGTTTGATCAACGCATATCGTCCCTGGAAGGTAAGCTTGATAATCTGTTAATGAAGTATACAGAGCGACACCCTGAGGTTGTTCAGATCCGAGCATTGATTGATGAACTTGATGGCGAGCGACAGCAAGACATTGCAGACGTTATGTCTGAACCTGGGGCTTATACTAGTCTCAATCAAAACCCTGTTTATCAGCAAATGCGCACGATGTTATCTGAGTCAGAAGCGAGAGTAGCTGAATTAAAAATTCGAGTAGGTGAATATGCTCGTCGCCTGAAACTACTTGAAGACAAGGTCGATAGTATTCCAGTTGTTGAATCGGAACTAAAACAATTAAATCGTGATTACGCAGTAATCTCCCAACAACACACCGCGCTTTTAAAGCGACGTGAATCTGCGCATATATCGGGAGAAGTGAGCCAAAAAGCAAATGACGTGAAGTTTAAAGTTATTGACCCACCTTTTGTGCCTCTTGAGCCAACGGAGCCAGATAAACTAATACTACACTCGGGCGTATTTATTGTAGCTATTGGTGCAGGCGGTGGAATGGCCTTGTTTTTATCTCTCTTGCGCCCAGTTATTTGTAACCGACGAAGCCTTGAAAATTTAACTGGTTTCCCAGTGTTAGGCAGTGTGAGCATGATTGCTTCAGTAGGTGAAAAGGCAAAAGCACTACACGAGAAACTGTTATTTGCATCTATGGTTTTATTTTTATTTTTGACTTTTGCCGGGGTTAATCTTGGGCAAAGTTTGCTCTCAACTTGAATCTGATTTTGTGGTGGGCAGGGATATCTAATGAGCATAATAGAAAAAGCAGTTAAAAAGCTTGATGCAGTTGATGCTGGACGACAGACCGCACTGCCATATAGTGAACCGGAGTCTATCGGTGATGGCAGTAGTTTAAAGAAAGCTAGTCTTGTAACAAGACAGCAGGCAACTGTTTCAAAAGTTGCTGAAACTTCTAATGTATCAAAAAATATTGAAGTCGAGATTAGTTTTACCGACCTTGCTGAACGAGGCATGGTAACGCCTGATTCTCCTCGCAGTCCCATCGCGGAAGAGTATCGTCCAATCAAACGACCTTTGTTGGCTAATATTGAGGGCAAGGGTGCAGCCGCTATTCGTCATCCGAACTTGATAATGGTGACTAGCGCGTTACAAGGTGAAGGTAAAACATTCTCCGCTATTAATTTAGCGATGAGTATTGCGATGGAACAAGAAAAAACTGTTTTGCTTATCGATGCCGATATTTCTAAAGCCAGTGCCGCGAGCTTGCTTGGTGTCCCTGATAGTAGTCCTGGTTTAATTGATGTACTTGAAGGAGACAGTTTGCATATCGGAGATGTGATTTTACATACCAATATTCCAAATTTACGTATTGTCCCGGCTGGACGTTTGCACGAGAGATCAACAGAGCTACTGGCTAGTCAGAGTATGCGCCAGGTAGCGGAGGAGTTGGCACAGAGATATGCAGACCGGGTAGTGATTTTCGATTCTCCACCTTTGTTATTGGCTAATGAAGCGCGCGTAGTAGCCAGCCTTGTTGGTCAGATCGTATTTGTTATTGCTGCTGAGCACACATCTCAGCGTGCTGTCAGCGAAGCACTGAGTATGCTGGATGGGGACGCAATGGTGGGTATGGTTTTGAATAAAACAAAGCATGCTCTTACCAGTAAATATGGCTATGGCTATGGCTATGGCTATGGCTATGAAAGAACTAGAGACAAAAACTAATTAGTTGTTAGGGATCAGCGATGCACAAGCAGTGGAATCGGGTTGTTAGGTTTTTTATTGTAGCCAGCTTGCCAGGCTTACCCTGTAGTGCACTAGCAACTCAATGGCATGTGAGCTCTGGTGTGGACGTTAGTGAACGCTATAGCGATAATTACAACCTTACTGAAACAAATAAAAAGAATAAGTTTGTCACAGTAGTTTCTCCTGAAATTAGTTTAGTGGGCAGTGGTAGTGGAAGAATTGACTATGAAGTTTTGGCTTCCCTTAATCATTATGAATCTAGCGACGGGCAAAATGGTACAACCCCATCGCTGAATGGAAGTGCTAATACAGAGCTGGTAGATCAAATACTTTTTTTTGATGCCAGTTCTTCTATAGCTGAAAATCGGGTAGACCCTTTCAGCTCTACAGGCGGTGATAATTATTCACGCTCAAACTCTGGAAATACAACAACGACTTATAATTACATGTTGAGCCCCTATTTGGTTGGACGGATTAATAATTTCGCTGATATGGAGTTACGCTATACCTACGATGAGCAGTGGGATTCCGATAGTGATGCCAATGACAGTAGTCGTCAGGCTGTTTTATTTCAGCTTAATAGCGGTCAGGATTTTGGCGCATTTGATTGGGGTCTGGTTGGTAGCTACAGTAAAACCGATGAAGATGAAGATGAAGATGAAGATAAATTTTCATCTGCTGATTTTAACTTTGGTTATCGGGTTAATCGGAAATTACGTCTAAGAGGCTCTATTGGCCGAGAGTGGAATGATTTTGAGTCTCTGCAATCAGAAGATACTGATGGTGAGCGCTGGGACGCGGGTTTAGTTTGGACACCCAATAAAAGAACAACCGTTGATATTGGCTATGGTGAGCGATTTTTTGGTGATGTGCCAACAGTGGATATTACACATCGATGGAAAAAAAGTATTTTTACCGCTAGTTACACGAAAGACCTGGCTGAGGCTCGAGATCTACGTAGCGAGCAGAGTGTTTTTGACCAAGATCTTTTCGGCAACCCTATCGATCTGACAAGTTATGACCCTGCATTTGCAACTGATAATGAGGGTGCTGTTGTTGATGAGCGAATTTCATTTTCCTGGTCTCGCCAGGGAAAACGAACCACATTGACCTGGCGTGGGGATCACTCAACTCAGGTACCCCAGAACACCTTAGGCGAAGAGGTGTTTATTACATCCAACCTGGAATTGACACGTAGCCTAACCAGCAAGTTAAGTTTTGATACTAGTGTCGATTGGGAAAGTCAGGAAAATGAATTCGACGAAGAGTTTGAAACATGGCGTTTTAATCTGGGCTTGAGTCGGTCTCTCAGTAGTAAAAGCAACGTCAGCTTACGCTATACCTACACGGACAGAGACTCTGACTTGCCTGATGATGTCTATAAGGAAAACCTGATTGTTTTAAACTGGAGAACGTCTTTACTTTAATCTGAACATGCAGCACCAGGACGATGCTGGCGCATTCTAGCGAGTCGTTAAAATGAATTATTGATTGTTGGCAAGATGAATTGAATGACGTTTTAAAGCAAGTGGAATGTTGATGGAAATTAAGGAGATATTAATGTGTTGTTTGTTCTTTAGATCAAAGTTGTGCAGGTGCTTCGCACTGTGAACACCGAAGTAACCTCAATTCGCAATGCTATGACCGTCGACGTAGAGGACTATTTCCAGGTCTCTGCTTTTGAAAATCATGTGTGTCGAACAACATGGTTAGATTTCGATCGGCGGGTCGAGTCTAATACTGACCGAATACTTGAGCTTTTTGACGAGAAGTCTGTAAAAGGAACATTTTTTACACTGGGCTGGATAGCCGAGCGACATCCAGAGATGGTTCGTAGAATTGTTGAGAATGGCCATGAATTGGCTAGCCATGGCTGGGATCATCGGCGTGTTACTTCTCAAGAGCCAAAGGACTTTAGAAATGATGTGGTTAAAACGCGTGTGCTGTTAGAGGATGTCTCTGGAAGAGTTGTGAAAGGTTATCGAGCTGCCAGTTATTCAATTGGTGCTGAAAACCTCTGGGCATTAGATGTTTTGGCTGATGCCGGTTATGAATACAGTTCGAGTATTGTACCTATCCGTCACGATCATTACGGCATGCCAGATGCACCACGTTTCGCCTTTCGTGCAGCCGAGAACCGAATTTTAGAAATTCCGATTAGTACTATTCCAATCATGAAACGTAATATTAATTGCGGAGGTGGCGGATGGTTTCGGTTTTTCCCTTATGCTTTTACACGCTGGGCACTTAAACAGGTAAATGAACGAGAGCAAAGTGCGTGTATCTTCTATTTTCATCCCTGGGAAATTGACGAGCATCAGCCAAAAATAGACGATCTCGGGCATAAAACGCGCTTTCGTCATTATATAAACCTACATAAAACTCACTCCCGTTTGGAGCAATTGCTTGATGATTTTAGCTGGGGGCGGATGGACGAAATCTTTCTTGGAGAAAAAGCATGAGTATTACCCTGGGGGAGACTAATTGTGCTTAAGGTTAGTGTGTTAGGTGATACGGAATTTTCTCGTTGGGATGTTTTTGTTGAAGCTTGTCCGGAGGCGACTTTTTTTCATCGTGCAGGGTGGAAAACGGTCTTGGAGCGTGCTTTTGGCCATCAAACCTATTATCTATATGCGGAGCAGGGTGGTGAGATTGTCGGTCTCTTGCCACTCGCTCAGGTAAAAAGCTGGTTGTTTGGCAATACTCTAGCATCGCTGCCATTTTGCGTTTACGGGGGGATTATTGCGATTAATGAAGCGGCGAAAACAGCTCTTCTAAAAGCCGCCTGTGAGCTTGCCAGCCAACTGAAAGTTGATGCTCTGGAAATGAGAAATATTCAGCCATCAGGTCAGGGCTGGCCGACAAAGAATTTATATACAACATTTAGAAAAGAAATCGATGCTGACCCCGATACGAATATGAAGGCTATACCACGCAAGCAGCGAGCGGTAGTGAGGAAGGGTATTAAAGCGGGTCTGACGAGTGAGGCTGACCCCGGTTGGGAACGTTTATACCGTATCTATTCAGAGAGCGTACGTAATCTTGGTACGCCGGTTTTTTCAGTCAATTATTTTAAGATACTACGCGAAGTTTTTGGCAGTGACTGTGGTGTCTTGATGATCTCTCATCAGGGTAAAGATATTGCAGGCGTGATGAGTTTTTATTTCAAAGACCAGGTCTTACCTTACTACGGTGGTAGTATCACCGAGGCCCGTACTTTAAAAGGTAACGACTTTATGTACTGGGAATTGATGCGGCAGTCAGGTGAACAGGGCATTAGGATTTTTGACTTTGGTCGCAGTAAAGAAGGTACTGGGCCCTATAGCTTTAAGAAGAACTGGGGGTTTACGCCTGAGCCACTATGCTATGAATATTTTTTAGTAAAGTCACAGGAGATGCCAGATCTTAATCCGATGAATCCAAAGTACCGGTTTTTTGTTAATAACTGGAAGAAGCTACCCCTGCCAATTGCTAACACCATCGGCCCTCTGCTTGCAAAGAGCCTGGGTTAATAGTGTCTTTTCCGCCGGCTAACACCTCGCTAAAGCCCCCTTTACTGTTTCTTTGTCATCGCATCCCCTTTCCTCCCAATAAGGGCGACAAAATTCGTTCTTATCACTTGCTGCGTTATCTTAGCGCTAATTATCGAGTGTATCTTGGTGCTTTTGTTGATGATCCAGAAGACTGGGCATACGCAACAAAACTTGAAGACCTTTGTGAGGGGCTATGCTTGATAAAGCTCAATCCAAAACGTGCTCGCATAAAAAGTTTGTTTGCATTGATTAAGTCCCAGCCATTGTCACTCCCTTATTATTCGAGTAAAAAAATGAATCGCTGGGTAAATAGCGTATTAAGCCAGAATAATATTGAAAGAATTGTTGTTTATTCAGCAGTCATGGCGCAATTCGTGGTTGGTGAAAAATCAAGCCGTTGTACAACAATTGCCGATATGGTCGATGTTGATTCGGAAAAATGGCGAGAGTACTCGCAACAGAAAACTTTTCCGATGAGCTGGGTTTATCGACGTGAAGCTGACTATTTACTTAACTATGAAAAATATATTGCCGATAGCTTTCATCACAGCCTTTTTGTATCCAGGGCCGAGGCGGCGAAGTTCTTAGAGCTGTCTCCAGAAAGCGCGGGTCGAGTAGATAGCTACAGTAATGGGGTTGATACGGAATACTTTTCTCCCGACCACACTTATCAATCGCCGTATAAAAAAGATGAGAAGATATTGGTATTTACCGGGGCAATGGATTATTGGCCCAATATCGATGCTGTTAGCTGGTTTGCTGAAACCGTTTTCCCCCAGATTCTTCATGAAAACCCAAAAATACAGTTTTATATTGTGGGGAGCAACCCCTCAGCACAAGTTCAACAGCTGGCAGAATTGCCAGGAGTGGTTGTAACGGGGCGTGTTGAAGATGTACGTCCTTACTTGAATTATGCTGTTTGCGCGCTTGCACCAATGCGTATTGCACGAGGCATTCAAAACAAAGTGCTGGAAGCCATGGCCATGGCTTTGCCCGTCATTGTTAGTGAGGCGGGCTTAGAAGGGATTGAGGCTGAGCACGGTAGAGATGTTTTTATAGCGAAACAAACAAAAGACTATGTCGACTTCGTCCGCGATATTTTTAGTAAAAAGAATAATATAGGCTCCGTTGCACGGGTACACGTTAAAAAGAATTTTAACTGGTCAAATAACTTACCTCTGGTTGGGCATTTGCTTGAAGAAAAGCGTGTTGTACAAAAGCATAGTGGACGGAATACTTGAATAACGCTAAAACAACGGTAGACAAGCCATACTACGGTGCCCATAAGCCCTATTTGCTAAGCGCATTAGCGTATTGCATTACGCTTAGCCTGGTGTTTTATCAAACCGTATGGTCAATGGTGTCTATTTGGGTTCGCTCTGACACCTTTGCGCATGGTTTTTTAATAGCCCCCATTACCTTGTGGCTGATATGGACTCGCAAAGACGAGCTTTCCCTACTTCCCGTATCACCTGAAAATCGAGCATTACTACCTCTGGCTGGCGCAGCGACACTCTGGTTGTTGGGTTATGCGATTGATGCTCTGGTGGTACAACAGCTTGCCTTCATCGGGCTTTTGGTGAGTGGCCTATGGGTCATTTTAGGGGGCTCACTGACATGGGGCATGGCTTTCCCACTTGCCTTTCTGTTTTTAGCAGTGCCAATGGGTGAGGGTCTGGTGCCCTCGTTAATGGAGTTTACTGCGACCTTTACAGTAAGCCTGCTGAAACTAACAGGTATTCCCGTCTACCGAGAAGGGCTTTATTTTTCCCTACCCTCTGGCAATTGGTCTGTGGTCGAGGCTTGTAGCGGTGTTCGTTACCTCATTGCGTCGTTCACGCTGGGCAGCTTATTTGCCTATTTAACCTACAACAGTTTATTAAAAAGGGCCGTCTTTATTGCGGCGTCCCTGCTTGTGCCCGTCTTTGCCAACGGCTTTCGTGCTTATATTATTGTGATGTTGGGTCATCTTAGTAATATGAAGCTGGCAACCGGTGTTGACCACCTGATCTACGGCTGGGTCTTTTTTGGTCTGGTTATGTTTATTCTATTTAGTATCGGCTCTATTTGGCGAGACAAGGCTACTGAGCAAGTGTCTGCTGAGGAAAATACTCAGAACGGGATCAACAAGTCCCCCTCATTTTTGAAGGTATTTATTGCGGCAATACTCGCCTTGCTGGTGGCAATAACAGGGCCACTGATTGCCTTAAGTGTTGAAAGTCGTCAATTGCCTGTGGCGCAATCTGCACCTGAAGCCCCGCTGGGGGCAGATGGCTGGCTAGCAATGAGTGAGGAAGCGTGGACGTGGAAACCCCTTGTTCATGGCACTGATGGTGAGATAAATCAAAGTTATCAAAGAAACGGAGCAACTGTGAGCATTTATGCCGGGCAGTTTCTTTCGCAATCGCAGGGACGAGAGCTGATTAACAGCCAAAATGTGTTTGTCGCCGAAAAATCCAAAGCGTGGCGAGTCGTCTCGCAAAGTAAAGTATCCATCAACTTGCAAGGCAAGCATGTTGAAGTCGATACAGCCGTTATAAAGGGTGCAGGGCAGCGGTTACAAGTACTGCGCTGGTATCGTTTAGGTGAGGATTACACAGCAAACACCTACCATGCAAAGCTGTCCTCTGGTTTAGCTAAATTGAATTTCTTAAGGCGGGATGCTGCTTATATCACGCTAGCATCACCTCTACCGTTGACCGATGATGCCACTCAAAGCATGGAGGTTTTACAGAGCTTTGTCGATTCTATGCTGCCACAAATTGAGTCAAGTCTTGACCGGGTTGTAGAGGGCGTAGAGCCAGTTGAGGTGCCTCATGGCTAGCAAGTCACCACCCCTGATAGCTCATATTATTTACGCCCTGGGCACTGGCGGCCTGGAAAACGGGCTAGTAAATATTATTAATAGGGCGTCACCTGAGCGTTACCAGCATGTGATTATTTGCCTCACTCGTGCGGAAGGCTTTGAACGTCGCATTACCGCACCCAATATTGAAGTCATTGCTCTGGAAATGAAGCCTGGCCATGATTTCGGCGTGTACTGGCGTTTATGGCTTACTCTTTTAAAGTTACGCCCAGCCATTGTGCATACCCGTAATCTTGCCGCACTCGAAATGCAAGCGATTGCCTTCATGCTACCGGGCACCAAAAGAGTACACGGAGAGCATGGCCGGGATATTCAAGATCTTGACGGGTTGAATAAAAAATATAACCGGCTACGAAAAGTAATGCGATTATTTGTACATCGTTATATTGCCGTTAGCCAGGACCTGGCAACCTGGTTGCGTAACATCGTGAATGTCTCACCTGAAAAGATAACTCAAATTTACAATGGTGTTGACCAGGAAAAATTTCAACCAGGTGTGACTGATCAAGTGCTTCTGGTACCTGACGGGTTTTTACCGGATAAAGCTTTCGTTATTGGTACCGTGGGCCGCCTGGCTGAAGTCAAAGACCAGCTCACCCTGGTAAAGGCTTTCACCCTGCTACTTGAGCGGAAGCCCGAGCTAAAAAAGCAGCTTCGCTTATTGTTGGTTGGCGATGGTCCTATGCATGAAGTGATTCAGGATGAAGTGATTGCGCAGGACCTTGTTGAACAAGTGTGGATGCCGGGTGATAGAGACGATATTCCTGATCTGTTGGCAATGATGGACATATTTGTTTTGCCCTCCCTGGCAGAAGGCGTATCGAATACAATACTGGAAGCCATGGCGAGTGGCCTTGCTATTATTGCCACCCGTGTAGGAGGCAATTTAGAGTTGGTTGAAGATGGCGAAAATGGCCACCTTGTCACCCCCAGTGATCCAGCAGCCCTGGCTGATGCTATCGACACAATGTTCAATAATCCCCAGCAGCTTCGCTTAGCAGGCGAGCTTAGCCTGAGGAGAGTCAAGGAGTCCTTTGACTGGGACAGAGCAGTAGAGGAATACCTCACGGTATACGATCAGCTCTTAGGCGTACGTAAGTCAAATACTGGACGACGAATACAACCGACAGCAGGGAGTTCTTAAGCAAACCATGTGTGGCATAGCAGGGATATTTGATACCAGAGGGCAGCGTGATATAGATCGCGATTTACTGGCGCGGATGAATCAATCGCAGTTCCATCGTGGCCCCGATGAGGGTGGCCATCACTTTGAGCCGGGCCTTGGACTCGCCCACCGACGCCTTTCAATTATTGACCTCTCAGCAGGTCAACAGCCCATGTTTAACTACGACCAAAGTGTCTGCGTGGTCTATAACGGCGAGATTTACAATTTTCCAGCACTAAGGAAAGAATTGGAAGCAATGGGTTTTGCATTTAATACCCACTGCGATACAGAGGTGATTGTCCATGGTTGGACAGCCTGGGGCGAAGCTTGTGTAGATAAATTCAGAGGCATGTTTGCCTTTGCCATTTGGGATCGCAATAAGCGCTCACTGTTTCTGGCGCGAGACCGCCTTGGAATAAAACCATTATTTTATTCCATGCTGCCAGATGGCCAGTTTATTTTTGGCTCGGAACTGAAGGTGCTTAAATGCCATCCCGGTTTACCGAGGAAAATGGAACCCACCGCTGTCGAAGACTACTTTGCACTGGGTTATATACCAGAACCCAAAACCATCTATCAGGATGTATATAAACTGCATCCTGGGCATACCCTCATTATCAAGCAAGGCCAGGGCCTGCCGCCATCACGTGAGTATTGGGATATCCCTTTCAGTCCCATTCAATTCAGCTCAGAACAATCGCTTAAGGAAGAACTGATCGAACGCCTGCGTGAAGCCGTGGATATTCGCATGGTTGCCGAGGTTCCTCTTGGTGCATTTTTATCCGGCGGAGTAGATTCCAGCGCAATCGTTGCAATGATGGCGCAATTGCAGGAACAGCCTGTTAATACCTGTGCGATAGGCTTTGATGTAAAACAATACAATGAAACTGAGTTTGCTCAACAGGTAGCGGATCAATACAACACAAATCACCATAAGGAAGTGGTCGATAGCGATGATTTTGATCTGCTCGATAAGTTGGCGGAATTGTAC
>Ga0105357_10001831_pt1 | contig 11396 bp, 11 predicted proteins | sample GOMGulsemesocosm_4_FD_83660 | JGI IMG/M metagenome (GOLD analysis project Ga0105357, IMG submission 83660) | Methane-oxidizing microbial communities from mesocosms in the Gulf of Mexico - GOM15B Gulf of Mexico | ecosystem: Environmental > Aquatic > Marine > Cold seeps | place: USA: Gulf of...
CGGCTTCAGGCGTGCGGCGCAGGTTTCAAAGTAGTTGCGAAAAAACTCATGCCCTACGGCTTCAACCATCTCGATGGACACCAGTTTGTCGTACTGGCCCTCCAGCTCGCGGTAGTCCTTGAGCAACAGGGTGATGCGGTCTTCCAGGCCCAGCTCGCGAATGCGCTGCGCAGTGAAGGCGTATTGCTCGTCAGACAGTGTCGTGGTGGTGACCCGGCAGCCGTAATGAGTGGCGGCGTAGATAGCCATGCTGCCCCAGCCGGTGCCGATCTCCAGCAGGTGGTCATCTGCACACAGCTCCAGTTTGCAGCATATGCGCTTGAGCTTGTTCCACTGCGCCTGCTCCAGGTTGTCTTCGCTGGGCGGGAAAATGGCGGCGGAGTACATCATGCTGGGGTCGAGGAAGTTCTCGAACAACGCATTGCCCAGATCATAGTGCGCCTGAATGTTGCGTCTGGAGCCACTGAGAGTATTGCGGTTGAGCCAGTGTAGCCATTTCAACGCTGGTGCGCCGAGCCGGGCGAGGCCGGTCTCCATGGCGTCCAGCACCTCCAGGTTGCGCACGAACAGCCGTGTCACAGCGGTGAGGTCCGGTGTTGACCAGTAGCCCTGAATATAGGCCTCGCCTGAGCCGACGCTGCCGTTGCTGGCGATCATGCCGTAGGCGGCTGCATCGTTGACACTGATTTCGGCGTGCAGCCCATCGTCGTCGGGCTGACCGAAGTGCAGGGTTTGTCCGCCGTCGTGCACTGTCAGAGTACCGCGTGTGATAGCGCCCAGTTGGCGCAATACCGCACGGCGGCTGAGCTTGGTCAGCCAGCCGTTCTGCTGTTTGGATGGGCCGCCATCGCGCAGCACCGGGGCAGTACGCGGCGGTGTCTTCGGGCGGTTGGCGAGCGCATCATCTGGACTGCTGGGTTTCATCGGGCTGCTCCTTGACGATAGCGGCTGAAGACGTTTGCAGGCCTTGGTCGGCTTGCTGGTGATCGAATACCGGTGCGCGTTTGAGCAGCAGGCGCAAGGCCTGCCAGTAGATGGCGCTCACCGTTTTCAGGACCATGAAGGGAAAGGACCAGGTTTCGCTGCGCAGCAAAGCACCGCTCAGCGGTGTGCGCTCAAGGCTTAGCGTGGCATCGAACAGACGTTGCTCTCCTTGCCAGTCTTCCATGTGCACGCGCAGGCGCTGGGCAGGCGAGCTGAAGCGCATGCGGTAATCCAGGTCCGCAGGCAGGAAGGGCGAGACATGAAAGGCCTTGCGTGTTTCGACCCGCTGCTCGGTGTTGTCGGGGTCGGCCTTGATCAGGTAGCAAAAGCGTTCACGCCACGGGGTATTGGTCACCTCCGCGATGATGGCCTGCAGTTTTCCTGCCTGGTCATGGCAATAAAAAAATGACACTGGATTGAACACCATGCCAAAGCTGCGTACCTGAGTCAGCAATTGAATGGCGCCATCGGCGCAGACGCCAAGTTGCTGCTGCACCAGCCGCTGCGCGCAGGCTTTCAGGGTTTCGTCAGAAGTCCGCTGATCGCGCAGATAATCCTGTTCGCGAAAACGCATGGGCGAATACCAGCGCCCTGACCATAACCAGCTGAGCCCAAACACCGCTTGCTGTTCATCCAAGTCCAGCAGCAGCAGGCTGGTGCTATAGGTGAATGCGTGCTGACGCGGGGCGTGGCGGCGATGCCGTACCTCACCCCGGTAGAGCGCGCTGGTGAGCGTCATTACAACGACTCCCCAAAGGCCGCGGCCACGCGCAACGCACTGACCACGCCGTCTTCATGAAAGCCGTTGGCCCAATAGGCCCCGCAGTAGAAACTGTGCTGCTTGCCCAGCAGTTCTTCCCAGCGGGCCTGCGCCTTGACTGCCGCCAGGCTGTATTGCGGGTGAGCGTAGGAAAAGCGCTGCAAGATTTTCTCCGGAGCAATCTGCTCCGTCTGGTTCAGGCTGACGCAAAAAGTCTGCGGCGCATCAATGCCCTGCAGGATGTTCATGTTGTAGGTGACGGCGGCTGGCTTTTCGCTGGGGCCGCCCAACCGGTAATTCCAGCTGGCCCAGGCCAATTTGCGCTGCGGCAGCAGACGTGTGTCGGTGTGCAGTACGACCTCGTTGCTGGCATATTGAATAGCGCCCAGAATCTCTTCCTCGGCACTGCTGGGGGTATCGAGCATGGCCAGCGCCTGATCGCTGTGACACGCGAACACTACCTTGTCGAATCGCTCTTCGCCGGCGCTGCTGTGGACGGCCACATCGGCTCCGTTGCGTTCCACTCGATGCACCGGGCAGGCCAAGCGTATGTTGTTCCTGAAGGGTTCTATCAGCGGTGCTACGTAGTTGCGCGAGCCACCACAGACCACCCGCCACTGTGGGCGATCCTTGATACCAAGCAGGCCGTGATTGCGGAAGAAACGCACGAAAAACGCCAGCGGGAAGGCCAGCATCTGTTCCAGCGGCATTGACCAGATCGCCGCTCCCATGGGCACGATGTAGTGGTCTCTGAAGCGTTTGCCGTAGCCGCGTGAGTCAAGATAGCTGCCCAGCGTGGTGTCGGCGTCCAGAGTGCCATCGCGCAGGTCCTCTTGCGCTTCGCGGTTGAAGCGCAGAATGTCGCGCAGCATCAGCAGAAAACCAGGTGAAACCAGGTTCCGCCGCCGGGCGAACAGGGTTTTAAGCGTATTGCCGTTGTACTCCATGCCGCTGCGTGGATCGCTGACGGAAAAGCTCATTTCGGTTGGTTGCGAGGCGACGCCCAGTTGCTTAAGCAACTCGAGGAAGTTGGGGTAGGTCCAGTCGTTGAACACGATAAAGCCGGTGTCGATGGCATACGCTTTGCCGTCCACTGTCACGTCGACTGTATGCGTATGGCCACCGACCCAGTCGGAGGCCTCAAACACGGTCACGTCGTGGCGACGCGACAGCAGGCGGGCGCAGACCAGCCCGGAAATACCTGAGCCAATGATGGCAACGCGCATCAGCAACCTCCTGTGGTGGTAGCCGGGCGGGCGAGGCGCCGGGTGAGCATGACGCGCAGTGCCGCTGGCAAATGGCCGACCAGACATAACAGCGAGATAAAGGGGCCAGGAAAGCTGATCTCGCGCTTGCCGCGTTCAATACCTCGAATAATTGCCTTTGCCGCCTTTTCGCTGCTGATCTGCATGGGCATGGGAAAGTCGTTGGCCGCGGTGAGCGGGGTTTCGACAAAGCCGGGACTGACCAGGCTGACCTTGATGCCGTCCTGCGCCAAGTCCAGTTCCAGTGACTGGAACAGATAGCGCACGGCGGCTTTGGAGGCGCCGTAGGCTTCGGCGCGCGGTAGCGGCACGAAGGTGACGCTGCTGCCGACTCCGACCAGGCGCGGTTGTTGCCCTGCCCGCAGCAGCGGCAGAGCGGTTTCAATACACTGGGCGGTGCCCTGCACGTTGACTTGCATGACCCGGCCAAACAGGGCCGCATCGAAGGTCGGCAGGTCCATATATTCACAGGTGCCGGCGTTAAGAATCGCCAGGTCCAGTGCGCCCCAGGCCGCGCTGATGCGATCGCCAACTTCGCGTACCGCATGGGGATCGGTGAGGTCGGCGGTAATCACCAGAACCTGCCCGGGAAAACGCTCTGCCAATGCCAGCAGGGGGGGAGCGCTGCGTGCGGTCAGGGCCAGCTTGTGTCCTTGGGCTGCCAATTGTTCGGCCAGTGCCAGCCCGATACCGCTGGAGGCGCCGGTCAGCCAGATACGCTTTTGTATGCTCATGCCAATCTTCCTTTGAGCCAGGCAATGACACGCCCTAGCAGTGGTAGGTGTTCGTAAAGTAATGCACCGGCATCGTAATAATCGATGTGCCGGTCAACCTTGCCTTCGCGCCAGTGGATCAGGGTGCAGCCCGGTACGCTTATGAGCTCGCCGCCTGCCAGCCGGGGGTGGCGAAAACGCATCACCCAGCGCAGCATCGCCTGATGCTCGTCAAGGCCGCTGCACTGCAGAAACTCGAATTCCAGGGTGTCGACGTTGGCGTAGAGGTTTTCGCAGTAAGCCTGCAGCGCTGGCAGCCCTTGCAGATCGTGCAGGGGGTCGGTGAAGTGAATTTGCTGATGATAGAGCTCGGCCAGTCGATCAAGGTTGTGTTTGTCCAGGGCGGCAAAGCCGTCGGCGAACTGGCGGGCAAATTCGGTACTGTTCATGCTTCGGCTCCCAAGCTGCGGAACGCCTCTATGGCGCGCTGGCGGCTGCTTTTGAGATCGACAATGGGCGCCGGGTAATCTACGGCGTTGAGCAAATCACCCGCTGGTGGGTTATGGACCTCTCGTGGGGACAGATGTGCCAGCGCCGGAAGCCATTGGCGGATAAAGGTGCCGTCCGGGTCGCATTTTTGCGATTGGCTGAGGGGGTTAAATACCCGAAAGTAGGGCGCTGAGTCGGTCCCGGTGGAGGCGCTCCACTGCCAACCGCCATTGTTGGCGGCCAGGTCGCCGTCGATCAGGTGCTGCATGAACCAGCGCTCGCCTTCGCGCCAATCGATCAACAGGTTCTTGCTCAGAAACATGGCACTGATCATGCGCAGGCGGTTGTGCATCCAGCCGGTCTGCAGCAATTGCTGCATGGCGGCATCCACGATGGGAATGCCGGTTTCACCCTGTTGCCATGCGCGCAGGCCTTCAGGATCATCGCGCCACGCCACGGCCTCGGTGTCCGGGCGAAACGCACGGTGCCGTGAGACGCGTGGATAGCAGACCAGAATGTGCTTGTAGAACTCGCGCCACAGCAACTCGTTGATCCAGCTGACAGCACCGGGATTACCGCTGTCGAACTCGCCGTGGTTGAGTTGCAGAGCGGCGTGCAGGCATTGGCGCGGCGAAATCACGCCGGCGGCGAGATAGGCCGAGAGGCGGCTTGTACCGTCCAGGTCTGGGCGGTCGCGGTCTTCCTGATAATCTTCCAGCAGGTGCTGGGTAAAGTGTTGCAGGCGTTCTTGCGCAGCCTCTTCGCCGGCGGGCCAGAGCGCCTGTTGTGCCTCGCTAGCGGCGCTGAAGCCGCTGAAATTGTCGGGTACAGAGCTACTGGCAATTGTGCTCGCTGTTTGTGCTTCCGGTGCGGTCAGGCAGCTTGGCAAGCTTCCGTGCAGTGCCTCGTAGGCGCGGCGGCGGAATTGGCTGTACACCTTGAACATGGTGCCTGCCTGTGTCTGCAGACCGCCCGGCGGGAACAGCAGCTGGTCGGTATAGCGCTGGCAAAGCAGCCCGCGCGCCTGCCAGGCAAGCACCACCGCGTCATCGCGGGCTTGCTCATGCAAGCCATACTCATCGTTGAAGTAAAGTGCGTCTGCGCCAAGCTTGTCGGCACACTCGAGCAGACGTTGTGGACACTGCTCCCAGCTGTCTGCCTCGAGTATGCGCAGGGCAATACCTTTTTCCTGCAGCGCAGCGGCCAGTGATTGCAGGTTGCGACGCCAGAAGTCGACCTTGATGGCCGCGTCATCGTGCGCGCGCCACACCGCCGGCGTGGCGATAAATACCGCCACCACCGGTCCGCGCTGGCTGGCGTGGTAGAGCGCATGATTGTCTTGCAGTCGCAGGTCGGCGCGCAGCCACCATAGTGAGAGCGGTGCTTGGCTCATGACGCGTCTCCGGCAAGAAGCTGCTGCAACTGCTCGAAGCTCACAGAAGGGCTAGTGCTGAGCAGGGTTATGCCGCTGTCGCTCAATTCGCTCGCATGCAGTTGCACCATCGGGCCGGTAGCGAACAACGGGCAGTCAACCTGGTTGGCAAGGCGCGGCAGTTCGCGCTCCAGTGTGGCTGGGTCGAGGCGCTGGCTGGCCACCAGCAGCATAGCGTCGAGCGGACGGCGTTCGTGCAGCAGAGTCAGTTCGCTGGCCAAAGCGCAGGTCTCCAGACGCAGCAGTCGAAAACCTGCATCACTCAGTAGCAGTGAAAGCAGATCGAGCTGCGGTTCATGACTGTTGCTCGCCAGGTTGGCCAGCAGTAGGCGCGGGCCTTGTGCCTGTTCCTGCTGGGGAATCAGGCGGCCAGCCAGCTGGCTGTGTAACCAGGAGTGCAGGAATTGCTTCTCCAACTGACTGCCGTATTGGTTGGTCGGGCGCTGCTCGAGGTCGGTCAGCACGGGCTCTAGCAGTTGCGCGCAAACCAAGGGCGCCGGGTATAACCCCATCAGATCGCGGTATTGAGCGCTTAGCTGTGGGGAGTCGAACCGCGCCAGACTGAATAGCAGGGCATCGCGCTGGTGCTGCCATAACGAGGTGCGATCCAGGCTGGGCGCCGGCGGCGCCTGATCGCCCACCAGCGCCGCAACCTGGCTGATAGCCACGCCGCGTTCCAGCCAAGTCAGAATCTGTTGTATCTGCTGCACCTGCTCTGGCGCATATAAACGATGCCCCTTGGGCGTGCGATGGGGTTTGACCAGGCCATAGCGGCGCTCCCAGGCGCGCAGCGTTACCGGATTGACCCCGGTAGCGCGGGCGGCTTCGCGAATGGGTAACATGTTGGTCTCGTGGGTTTGCATGGCGGGCCTATATAGCGTTGCGCAGGCTGAGCTCAGCCGGGTGGGGTTGCAGATAGGCTTGATCCACCAGATAACCGTCCGGGTGGTTGAGTAGATGGTGCTTGAGCAGCGTAATGGGGACGACCAGCGGAATCGTGCCGCGCCGATAGTCGTCGATCAGTGTGCGCAGTTCCTGTTTTTCCTGCGGCTTGAGCACGTGCTTGAAGTGGCCGGCCAAGTGTTGCAACGCGTTGCAGTGGCCGCCGCGCTGCGCCGGTGTTTTCAGGCAGTGCATCAAGCGGGCGAAGTATGCGGTGGCGGTGGTGCGCAAGTCTTGCTGGCGAAGATTGGCGAGCATCGCCCCCAATTCCCTGTACCGGCCCTGATGATGCGCCATCGCCAGATACTTGTGCCGCGCGTGGAAGCGCAGCAAGGCGGCTGCGGATATGCCATCGCTTTGCAGCGCCTGCCACTGGGCGTAGACGATGACGCGCGTAACAAAATTTTCGCACAGCACCGGATCGTGCAGCCGGCCTTCCTCTTCTACCGGCAGCAGCGGATTGCGCGCCATCAGGCGGGCGGCAAAGGCGCCGCTGCCGGGCGCATCCGCAGGGTGGCCGTTATCGCGGTACACCTTTACGCGCTCCATGCCGCAGCTCGGGGACTTCTGCATGAGAATAAACCCGCAAAGTTGCGGATTGGCTTGGCTGACCTGTTCGGCGTAATGCTGCAGCGGTACGGTGACATCGAGGCTCGGATTGCGGGTGCCGATAACTCTCGGGGCCTCGGGCTCGCCAACCAGGCGGATGGGCTGGCGAGGGGTGCTCAGGCCAATGGCGACCTCGGGGCAGAAGGGCGTTAGCTCAAACAGGCTGCCGAGTTGCTCGGTGCACAGGCGGGAATGTTTGTGGCTGGCGTTGAAGCGCACAGGCGAGCCAATCAGGCATTCACTGATGCCGACGGGGATGCGGGGTTGTGGTTCTGCCTGCATGCTGCACCTCTGCCTGAGCCGAGGGCGGGGTACGCTGGTTGTACGCCGCCTTATTTTTGTACAAGAATAAGTGTACAGCAGTAGCGTGTTTGTACAAGTGTGTTGGCGGTTTTTATTTCCAGCCCTGTTTCCATTGGCTGCTATCGCGCAGGGCCTGCCAGTCGAGTTGGCGACAGGTGCCGGTGAGTACCGCCTGTAGCTCTATACCCAATAGGGTGCTCTGGTCTTCGCTCCAGTGGCAGGCGGTCACCATGAAGTGCTTTTCTCGCTGCTGCGGTTGTACCGCCGTCCATTTGGAGTGCAGGAGTTTGCGCGGGTTAAACGGGTTGCGCGCGCTCATGTGGCGTCCAGTAGCGCCTTGGCGGCGTGTTGTCCGCTTAGCCACGCCGCTTCCAGGCGGCCGCCAAGGCACCAGTCACCGCAGGTGTACAAACCTTGTGCTGGTGCTGCGAGCGCGCCCCAGTCACTGATTGCGGCTGGGCGAGCATACAGCCAGCGGTGGGCGTGCTGGAACGTCGGCGCGGGCAGCGGCGCATCGAGCATGGTTTGCAGGGCGCCCAGCAGCTCCCCGATAACGGCTTGTGGTTCGCTGTCGAGGTGCGCGTTTGCCCAACGCGGGGACGATTGCAATACCCAGGTTTCCGCCTCCACGCGCCCGGGTTTGCTGGCCTCCCGCGCTACCCAATCGAGCGGGCCACTGCGTACGAAGACGGCGTCGAACGGCAGGTTCAATGATGCGCTGAAAGCCAGCGCCACGGCCCAACCCGGTTCCATCTCAGTTTGTGCGGCGGGTGCCGCCAATGCTGCTGCATCGCGTATCAACGGCAATGCCTGGGCTGGCGGGATCGCCACTATCACGTAGTCGAATGGGCCGTAGCGCTTGCCCTCGCTGTCGAGCAGCGACCATTGCTGATCGCTACGTTGCAGCTGCTCGATGCGCGTATTGCTGTGCAGCGGCAGATCGCCCAGCAGGCCGCGACTGAGGGCCGTCATGCGCGGGCTACCGACAAAACGCTGTTGCTGATCGGAAGATGGCGCCAGGCCATTCTCGTCATAGCGAAACAGTCGCGGCTGCCACTCGGCAACCCAGCCGGCCGAGCGCCATTGGGCAACTGCCGCGGCGAAAGCCGGATCGCGGGCAGTGAAGTATTGGGTCCCCATGTCAAAGGTACCCAGCTCAGTTCGTTTGCTGCTCATGCGGCCACCGCTGCCTCGACTCTTGTCGAACAAGGTCACCTGCAGGTCGGCTTGGTGCAGCCGAGTGGCGGCGCTGAGTCCGGACATGCCGGCGCCGATAATGGCGACGCTGGGGGGGTGGCTCATGGTTATCCTTGATCACGGGCAGGTGATGAGTAGTGGAAAAATTATACATAAAATTTGTTTTGTATAAGATACCCTGTCAATTGCAAGCAGCAAAGTCTGATTCGGCAACAATGCATAGCGTTTGATGCTGGCTTGATAGACAAGCGCATCGGTGCTTTATTGGCTCAATCAGAGACAGGGGGTATTTATGAACATACTGCTTACCGGCGGCACGGGTTTAATTGGTCGCGCGTTGTGTCGGCGGCTGCTGGCCGAGGGGCACAGTGTGAGCGTGTGGAGTCGCCGCCCGGCAGAAGTCCCTGCGCTGTGCGGCGCTCAGGTTCGCGGAGTGGCCGAACTGAGTCAGCTCGACGGTGAGCACTTTGATGCGGTGGTGAACCTGGCCGGTGCGCCGGTAGCGGACCGGCCGTGGACGGCCAAACGCAAGGCCGTGCTCTGGGCCAGCCGGGTGTCGTTGACCGAACGGCTGGTGCAGTGGCTCGGTGAGCAGGCGCGTAAACCGCAGGTCATGGTCAGCGGCTCTGCCGTAGGCTGGTATGGCGATGGCGGTAGCGAGCCGATTACCGAGCAGAGTCCAGCCAACAAGGAGTACACCCACACCCTTTGCGACGCTTGGGAAGCCGCGGCAAAACGCGTCACTGCCTATGGCGTGCGTTTGTGTATCATGCGCACCGGATTGGTTGTTGCCGCTGAAGGTGGCTTTCTGGCGCGGCTCAAGCCGCCGTTCAAATTGGGGCTTGGCGGCCCGATTGGCAGCGGTGAACAGTACATGCCCTGGGTGCATCTGGATGATGTGGTAGCGCTGATTGTGTGGCTGCTACAGAACCCTGAGTGCCGCGGTGCCTACAACGCCAGCGCGCCTCACCCGGTTACCAACCGTGAGTTTGTGAAAGAGTTGGGGCGTGCATTGGGGCGCCCTGCGGTACTGCCAGTGCCGGGTTTTGTGCTCAAGTTGACGTTGGGCGAGATGTCTCGCCTGCTGCTAACCGGGCAGCGCGCCTTGCCGGCCAAGGCTCAGGACCAAGGCTTCAACTTCGGCTATCAGCGCCTGGAGACAGCGTTGGCGGCAGCGACAAAAGCAAACTGAATCATTGCAGCGTGGGAGTATTCGATGTCGGAGCGGGGTGTGTTACTGGTCAATCTGGGTTCGCCCAGCAGTACTGAGGTGAGCGACGTACGCCGCTATCTGAATCAGTTTCTGATGGACCCTTATGTGGTGGATCTGCCTTGGCCGTTGCGCCGCTTGCTGGTGGGGCTGATTCTGCTGACCAGGCCCAAGGCCTCAGCGCACGCCTATGCGTCCATCTGGTGGGAGCAGGGTTCGCCCCTGGTGGTGATTACCCGGCGAGTGCAGCAGGCCTTGCAGGCGCGGCTGAAGATGCCGGTCGAAATGGCCATGCGCTACGGCCAGCCCTCTATCGAGCAGGGCCTGCTCAAGCTGGCGGCCGAACCAGGGCTGCGTGAAGTCCTGTTCATGCCGCAGTACCCGCAGTTTGCCGACAGTACTATCACCACTTCAATCGTGGAGGCCAAGCGCGTGATTGCCGCGCATGGTCTGCAGATCAAGCTGAACGTGCTGCCGCCTTTTTATGACCGTAGCGACTACCTGGATGCCCTGGCGCAAACCACGCGGCCGCATTTGGAGCAGGGTTTTGACTTCCTGCTGATGAGTTACCACGGTCTGCCGGAGCGGCATCTGCGCAAAGCCGATCCAACCGGCGGCCATTGTCTGTCATCGCCCGATTGCTGCAGTCGCCCCTCGCCGGCACATGCCACCTGTTATCGCGCGCAGTGTACCTACGTCAGCAAGGCGCTGGCGCAACGCTTGGGTCTGCGTGACGATCAGTGGTCGCAATCGTTTCAGTCGCGACTGGGGCGTGACAAGTGGATTGAACCCTATACCGAGGCGCGGCTGGACGAGTTGGCAGCTCAGGGTGTGAAGCGCCTGCTGGTGGTGTGTCCGGCCTTTGTGACCGATTGCATCGAGACGCTGGAGGAGATCGGCGACCGGGCGCGCGAACAGTTCATTGCCGCCGGTGGTGAAGAGCTGGTGTTGGTGCCTTGTCTGAATGACGATGCCCACTGGGTAGAGGTGCTGCAGCGCTGGAGTGAAGAGACGCCAGCGCTGGCCTGAGCAAGCCGGGTGCGGCGCGGCTTAGCCGCGCTTGAACCATTGTGACAGTGCCAAGTGCAGGCCCAGTCCGATCAGCACTGTACCCATCAAACGATCAAACCAGTGCCCCATGCGATTGAAGCCGCGGCGCACGCTTGGACGGCTGAATAGCAGCGCGACCAGGCAAAACCAGGCCCCAGTGGCTACCGCCAGATAGATGCCATAGGCCGCCTGGATCGGCAGCGGCGTGTCGTGGCTGATCACGACGGTAAACAGTGAGAGAAAAAACAGCGTCGCTTTGGGGTTTAGACCGTTGGTGATGAACCCTTGCAGCAGTGCCTGGCGCGCGGTCATCTGTTTTGCCGTGGCCTCCTGTTCGGCTGGGGTGGCCGATTGCGGTTTGGCCTGCAGCGCCCGTATGCCGATGTACAGCAGGTAGGCCGCGGCCAGCAGCTTCATCAGATTGAACAGCCAGACCGACTGC
>Ga0105357_10001838_pt1 | contig 11374 bp, 11 predicted proteins | sample GOMGulsemesocosm_4_FD_83660 | JGI IMG/M metagenome (GOLD analysis project Ga0105357, IMG submission 83660) | Methane-oxidizing microbial communities from mesocosms in the Gulf of Mexico - GOM15B Gulf of Mexico | ecosystem: Environmental > Aquatic > Marine > Cold seeps | place: USA: Gulf of...
GTATCAGTGTCTTTAGATTTTTTGCGTTTCTTGAGCTTCTTCGCAGGCTTCGGCTCAGGTTGTTGTCCGCCGAGTATCAGGGCGTCTTCATCATCTTCATCTTCAGATTTGCGGTATTTAAGCCCTTTAAGGGATGCCGAGAAACCGTAGACCGCTTTGCCGCCGGTGATAACACCGCGGCCCATGGCCACCCATTCTTGTAACGGAAGGGCATAAGCAAGTACGAGTAAGGTCACTGCGATGATGCCTAGAACCGACGACAAGGCAATGGCCGGGATGCTGAAGCCCATTTTCTGGCCCAGAACCATCAGGTTATTGTAGATAATCTCTCCCACAATGCCACCATACCCAGCATTTAGAGGCCAACTTTCGGAAAGAGGAACCGCCGTAATTGCTGCCGCTACAAAAGAGATGGCGATCGGCATTATAGCCACATGTATCCATCCCCATTTCAGGCCACGGTGGCTGGTAACCCGCCACGCCCATGCGACAAACCCCAATAACAAAGCAACAGAGGCAAGCCCTATGGTCTGCAAAAGCAAATCAGAAACATGCGCGCCTGCTGTTCCCAGAAGGTTAGAGGCAGGAGTTTCTGTTGAATGATTGAAATTTGGATCACCGGCTGAATAGGTAATCAGTGCGAGGCTACCCAGTATGGCAATCGCCAGCAGAAGGCAGCCGCCGACTTTAATCGCCAGTCGGTACAAAAATTCGGTACTGCCGTTTGGCAGGAGAGAAATAGACTTAGATCCGGAACCTTTAAAATTCATAACCTTATTCTATAAGCTATTGGCAAGGCGTATTAAAGCCTCTTCCGTCATTTCTGGATCAAATACTAGCGCAATACGGATATAAGGGATGCCGGGATTTACGCCGTTTGCATCTGTTCCGCTCAAATACTCACCGGGGAGCACGCGAACAGCGCAGTCAGTCCAGAGTTTTTTGGTCGCCGCAACGCCATCACCAACATTTAGCCACAGGAAAAATCCAGCGGGTGGCCGATAAAACTCAAACCGACCTGATAGGATCCGTTCAGCAATGTCAAAATTGGTACTGTAGCGGTCCCGGTTAATTTGAACGTGATCATCATCATTCCAAAGCGCTGCCGATGCGGCACAAATGGGGAGCGGTACGGCCGCGCCTGCAAAGTTTCGCAAATTGAGAAATGCTTCGGTCAATTTTGCATCGCCAACGGAAAACCCAGATCGCATGCCTGCGCCGCTGGACCGTTTAGAGAGCGAATGAAAGGACATGACATTGTCTAGACTGCCGCCAAGTTCGTTGCAAACCTCCAAAATTCCGACCGGAGCTTCAGCGTTATAAATTTCCGTATAGCATTCATCGACAATGAGAGTGAAATCGTATTTTCGAGCGAGTTCGAGCGCGCGGAGCAGATACGCTTTTCCAGCGATTGTGCCTTGGGGGTTGGATGGATTGCACAGAAAAAATCCGGTGCAGCGGTGCAGGGTATCTTCATCCAAGGCATCAAGATCTGGAAAGAAATTGATGTCTTTTGTTGCGTTCAAAAAAACGGGCTCAGCGCCTGCCATGACGGCTGCTGCGTGATACACGTGATAATACGGGTTCGGGATCAAAAAAATTGGTTTTTGTTCTGTTCGGGATGGATCAGTAATCACTTGGGCAAGCATATACAGAGCTTCTTTAGTCCCGTTGGCTGGCGTGATGTGCGCATCGGCGTCGATCATCCCCTCTGGCAGTTGGTACCTGCGGTTCAGCCAGTTGCAAGTGGCGGCGCGAAGTTCCGGCGTAGCGTTTCCAGGTGGGTATTTTCCGTATAGATGATCATTTTCGATCAATACGTCTTTCATGAGCTGCGGAGGTTGGTTTTGAGGTTCGCCAATGGTCAAGGCAAGTGGAGACAAATTAGGCGCTGGTTCAAGAGGGTCCAGAAGGCTGCGCAAAGCGACAAAAGGGGAGTTTCTCAAGTTTGCTAAATCAGGGTTCATTATTGCAAGGCCACTGTTTGAAGAATATTGATTGGCTACAATCTTCTTTTTTGCACGTCCAGATTATTTTTGCACTCTATTTTGCTCGACTTGCATGTTTCTTGCACCGGTACAAAGTAGCAACCAAGGTAATTATTGAGGGAGTTTTGGATATCGATGTTCGCACGTTAGTTGGTCGAATTTTCCTAAAATTTTATCTATCATACCACATATAGATATATTCATGGTTTGTTCTATATTAGAAGTTATATTACCAAAAACTTTAGTAGTAATCCTCCCAATTGAGGTAACACAAATGTGATAATCCAATTGGGAGGTTAGAAACTTAACGCAAATCTTCTTCAGGGTATGCGCCAATTTTGTGAATACTGAGGTCGGCACCTTCAAATTCAGATTGCTCGTCCAGACGGATACCAACGGTGAGTTTCAGTAGACCATACACGACCAACCCCACAATCAATGCGTAGGCACAGCCAAGCAAACTGACGAGGATCTGAACTGTCAAGCTAACACCGCCAAGTCCGCCGAGCGCTTCAAGACCGAAGATGCCAGCCGCAATGCCGCCCCATAATCCGCAAAGGCCATGCAATGGCCAAACGCCTAAAACATCATCAATTTTCAACTTGTTCTGGCAATATGTGAATGCATAAACAAATAACGCGCCCGCGATACCGCCCGTTGCAAGTGCCCCAAGAGGATGCATGATGTCAGATCCCGCACAAACAGCGACTAGTCCTGCCAATGCACCGTTGTGCACAAAGCCTGGATCGTTTCGTCCCGTAACCAGCGCGGCTAGAATACCGCCAACCATTGCCATGAGTGAATTGATGGCCACAAGGCCTGAAATACCATCAATGGCTTGCGCGCTCATGACGTTAAAGCCGAACCAGCCGATACAGAGAATCCATGAACCCAGTGCGAGGAAGGGAATGTTTGAAGGTGGAATGCCAACGACGGCACCGTTTTTGCGGTAGCGACCCATGCGGGCACCTAAAAATATGACTGCGCCCAAAGCAATCCAGCCGCCCACGGCGTGAACCACAATAGAGCCCGCAAAATCGTGGAACCCGTATCCGAACATGCCTTCAAGGTATGTTTGAAAGCCAAAATTGCCGTTCCAGATAATGCCTTCGAAAAAAGGGTAGGCAAGTGCTGTCAGTACAGCCGTGGCTGCAAGCTGCGGCCAAAATTTGGCGCGTTCTGCAATGCCGCCTGAAATGATGGCTGGAATGGCGGCCGCGAATGTGAGGAGGAAGAAGAATTTTACCAAATCGTAGCCATTGCTTGCAAAGCTGTAGCCTTCTGCTTTTGCGGAGCCAGAAAGCACGGCCGCATTGACAAAGAAATCAACACCGTAGGCAACACCATAGCCGATCATGAAGTAGCAGATTGTTGATAATGCAAAATCCACCAGAATTTTTACCAGCGCATTGACTTGGTTTTTCCGCCGCACCGTTCCCACTTCTAAAAAAGCGAAACCCGCATGCATGGCAAAAACCATGATGGCACCTAATAAAATAAACAGGACGTCAGTTCCTGTGGTGTCCGTATCCATATTTTTATTCCTCAATTCAGCGGCAAGACACTGTTTAAAACAGCGCTTAGTCGGTGCTAACCTATCAAGGACTGTGCCAACATGGAAAACTGCTGAATATTAAGGCGAAAATGGTTTTTGGGGAGGGTCAAAAAAGTGCAACTGCCCAAATATTGATCAAGTGAAGATCATTATTTGAGCAGTTGCCTTTTCACTGAGCAGGGGGTGCGAGGGAAGCACGCCTGTTCAGCAATGGAAAAGTGGTTAGGATGATGGACCAAATTCTGGGTATGCTTCCAGTCCAAGTTCAGCTTTGTCGAGGCCGTTGACTTCGTCCTCTTCGCTGGCTCGAATACCGACTGTGTATTTAAGAGCTAACCACACAGCAGTACTTGTAACGATCACAAAAGCGCCGATTGAGACGATGCCTGTTACTTGTACGGCAAGGGTTGCGTCTGCGTCTGTCAGGACAACTGCAAGAGTTCCCCAAATACCAGCAACCAAATGAGCTGAAATGGCACCAACAACGTCATCAATTTTTAGTTTATCGAAGAACGGTACTGCGAAGACAACCAAGATACCGCCAACAGCACCAATGATGATGGCCATGCCAATGGATGGATCTGCAGGTTCAGCTGTAATAGAAACCAGACCAGCGATGGCACCGTTGAGGGCCATTGTCAGATCAACTTTCTTATAGAGGATCTGGGTTGTTGCCATTGCTGCGAGAACGCCGCCAACTGCTGCCATATTTGTATTGGCAAAAACATTCGCCATTTCAATAACCGCTTCAGCTGAACCAAGAGCCAGTACTGAGCCGCCGTTAAAGCCGAACCAGCCGAGCCACAGAATGAATGTGCCGAGTGTTGCAAGAGGTAGGTTTGCGCCCGGAATAGGTTGAACCCGACCGTCTTTGCTGTATTTGCCTTTACGTGGTCCAAGAATAACAGCACCAGTAAGAGCAGCCCAGCCGCCAACGGAATGCACAAGTGTAGAGCCAGCGTAATCAGAGAAGCCCATTTCGGCGAGCCATCCGCCGCCCCAAACCCAAGACCCTTGGATTGGGTAAATAACAGCCGTCAGGATTAACACGAAGGCAAGGAAAGGCCACAATTTGATGCGTTCAGCAACGGCACCAGAAACGATTGATGCGGCAGTTGCCACAAATACCATTTGGAAGAACCAGTCAGAAGACGCTGAATAGCCACCATCTGCAAACACGCCTTTAAGAGCATCAGCATCGTCAGCAGTCCAGAACGGACTGAAGCTTCCGATAAAGCCTGTGACGTCCATATACATGAGGTTGTAGCCAACGAGGTAGAACGTTAGGGCTGCAACAGAATAAAGGGCAATATTCTTAAGGCAGATTGTTGCTGTATTTTTCTTACGAACCAAACCAGCTTCGAGCATGGCGAAACCAGCGGCCATCCACATAACAAGGGCGCCGTTCAGTAAGAATGAGAAAGAGTTAAAGATAAAGGCTGTTTCCCCGTCAACAGCAGCGTTTGCCGCACCAGGAAGAAAAGCCATGATCGCAGCACTTGCTGCCACGGCTTTTTTATTTACTCGTAAATCACGCATGGGATACTCTCCTAGAGTGCGTCTGCATCTGTTTCGCCGGTTCTGATCCGGACAACATTGTTCAAGTCATAAACAAAAATCTTACCGTCACCGATTTGACCGGTTTTGGCAGTTGTCATGATGGTTTCAACCACTTGCTCTGCCATGTCGGATTTCACAGCGAGTTCGATTTTTATTTTGGGAAGAAATGAGATGGCATATTCGGCGCCGCGATAAATCTCGGTGTGGCCTTTTTGCCGTCCAAAGCCTTTTACTTCTGTCGCTGTAAGGCCGTCGATACCGATAGCCGTGAGAGCGTCACGAACGTCATCTAGTTTAAACGGCTTGATAATGGCCATTACTAATTTCATTTTGTCACCTTTTGGGCTCTACAGGTCAGGGCAAAGGCCCCAATACGGTTCTTTATTACAAGAGCCGTGCCAGTTTTATCAGTGTGACAAAATAATGTTAAAAATCAATAGGTTGACGTATATATGCCCATAAAATAGGCGGCGCAGTATTTTTGTATAGCACCTATATTGCCTAAAAAATATGCAGTGGCTATTTTTTAGGCAGACTCAAATCTGAAGTGCTTTTTCAGCGGCTGAACTTAAGCGCAGCAGTTTTCCTTCTTCAAAAGCAGGGGCCATTAGCATCATTCCAACAGGAAAGCCAAGAGCTGATCCGGCGGGAAGTGTTGTCGCGCATAACCCCAAGAGATTAGCAAGGCGGGTTAAGCTGATAGACATGAGGGCCATGTCTAAATAATAGGCTTCATCCGCATAGAGTTTATCTAAAAGAGGCGGGATGGAGGGCTGTGTTGCGCCAACCACCAAATCAAAGCCGGCTGTTTGCTGGGCATACTCGGCTTTAAGTTTTTTCAAAGCAAACTCTAGCTTTAACGCATTACCTGCACTAAATTTCTCTCCGGCCAGAAACCGATTTCCAATAGAGGAGAAGATGCGGTCTGGGGTTTGCCTAATTTGATCACCCCATAAAGCATACCCTTCCAGCATGCCGGGATACCCATTTTCATTGCAGCAGGCCAGAACATCGGCAAATGCCGGAACGGCGCCCCTTACGATTTCAGCGCCGGCTACCCGCAATTTATCAAGCCCAGCAGCGATGGTCTGATTAATCTCAGGTTCCACTAAATCATCGAAAACAGTTGTCGCCACCAAAATGCGGGCGCCCTTTAAGGTTGCGCCGTGTAAGTCAGCGGGTTTTTCACCCGATAAAATGGCACATAAAGCGTTTGCATCGGCAATATCATGGGTTAAGGGTCCAACGGTATCTTGCGAGGGAGATAGCGGCACTGATCCTTCCAGCGAGATCAAGCCGTGGGTAGTTTTAAGGCCGGTTATCCCGCACCAAGCGGCTGGAATGCGGACTGATCCAGCGGTGTCTGATCCGATGGCGGCGGCGGCGAGACCGTGATACACGGAAAGGGCGGCCCCTGCGGAGGATCCACCTGGAACACGGTCCTGTTCCGTATCGTGAGGGTTGGTTCCGGTCCCAGTCCAAGGATTATTGCCAAGGCCTGAAAAGGCCAAGTCGGGCATATTGGTTTTCCCAAGGCAAATCAGCCCTGCGTTCGTGGCGCGCCGTAAGCATTCAGCGTCATGATTGGGAATACGTCCTTCCAGCAGCTGCGTTCCAGCTTCTGTTTCGATGCCAGCGGTATCAAATAAATCTTTCCACGAGATCGGCACGCCATCAAGGGCGCTTCTGCGGACACCAGATTTTGCGCGAATACTGGCGGCTTTTGCTTCTCGCAGGGCCCGTTCTTCGGTCAAGCGAACATAAATAACATTGTCAGGATCTTTTTCTTTGATGCGATCCAGAAAATATTGCGTCAAATCAACAGGATCAATCTCGCCCTGTTGTATTTTACCGCCAAGTTCGAGGGCGGTTAATTGGTGCCATTTATTTGTCATTCTGGTAGGTTAGCGCTAACTTGACCCGTGAGCAACAATTCAGAATTGGAACGCGTATGGCATCGGCAAAAAAACCCACAATTATAAAGACTGATATTCTTGTGGTTGGCGGCGGTCTTAACGGTTTTCCCCTTGCCATTGCGGTGGCATCGGCTGGTCTTGATGTGATTGTGCTCGAAAAAAATGATCCAACTGCGGTTGTTGCGGACACATTTGATGGCCGGGTGTCTGCCATTGCCCATGCATCGCGCAATTTGCTCATGGGCATTGGGGTTTGGGACCATATTCCCAAAAAAGAACCCATGCTTGATATTCGCATTACAGACGGCCCCTCCAAACTTTTTCTGCATTATGACCATCGTCAGCTTGGTGATCAGCCCTTTGGATATATGGTTGAAAATCGGCACATGCGCGTTGGACTGTTAAAACGCGTAAGCGAGCTTGAAAATCTGACCCTGATGGCCCCGGCAGAATATGAAACATTAGAGCGCGATGCATCTGGTGTGACGGCAACTCTCAGTGATGGAACGGTTATTCAGGCGCAGCTTTTGGTGGCCGCAGATGGTCGAACGTCCCCAATTCGGGAAGCTGCGGGGATTGGTAAAGTCGGCTGGTCTTATCATCAGTCAGGTATTGTCTGTACCGTTGCCCATGAACACCCCCATAACGGGGTCGCCCAAGAAAGATTTTTAAATCCGGGACCATTTGCGATTTTGCCCATGACAGGAAACAGATCTTCTTTGGTTTGGACAGAAGAGACTGAGGCCGCGGCCAAAATCATGGCGCTGGACGATGACAATTTCTTGTCTGAGATGTCTAGACGTTTTGGAGATTACCTTGGGAAACTTGAAGTTGTTGGTCCGCGATGGAGTTATCCGCTGACCCTTCACCAAGCGGATGAGTATGTGGGGGAGCGTCTTGCATTGATCGGTGATGCGGCCCACGGGATGCATCCAATCGCGGGTCAGGGGTTAAACCTTGGTCTTCGGGACGTGGCGGCTTTGGCAGAGATTATCACGGATGCAGCCAGACTTGGGCTAGATCCCGGAACGGGCAATAATCTACAGAAATATCAACGCTGGCGCCGATTTGATTCAATGACACTGCTGGCCATAACCGATGGATTGAACCGGCTGTTTATGGTGGATTTACCGCCGGTGAGATTGGCACGGGATCTGGGGCTTGCTGCCGTTAATAAAATGCCGCGCCTGAAAGGCTTCTTTATGGAGCATGCGCGCGGCACCGTTGGTGTATTGCCGCGCTTGTTAGATGGGAAGCCGCTCTAGGCTCCCCAAAACTCACACAAGGCTCATTGCTTCTAGGGGTCGCGGCTAAGACCTGCGACCGCTAGATTTGTCACGTAGTTATCCCAGACGCTTTCATGGGTAAACCCGAGTGCGTACAGAAAGCTCCACGAAAACAGACCTGTATCATGCAGATCGTCAAAATTTAGGCGAACGGCATAATTCCCTACGGGCTCCATTCCCATGATGCCCACGTGACGGCGACCAGAAATAAGTTGTTTCTGGCTGGGGCCGTGACCTTGGACTTCAGCGGATGGGCTTTCAACGCGCAAAAGTTCTGCCGGATATTCGAACTTGTGGCCGTCGGAGAAAGAGACGACAAGCTTTTTCTCTTCTGATTTCAGGCGGACCTCAGTTGGTTTAGGCCGTCCAGCCTGATCATATAAATCTGAAGATAAATCAGCCATTAAACATCATCCAATCGGCGGGCTTCATCAATCAACATGATGGGAATACCATTTCGAATTGGAAAGGCAAGGTTGGCTTTTTTACTGATCAGTTCAAAATTCTCGCGGTCATACGTCAGCGCCTCTTTGGTGAGAGGGCAAACCAGTATCTCGAGAAGTTTAGGGTCAATGGAAGATTTATCTGAGCCTGATGGTTGCTCTTGGGATGTTTCGGTCACGGTGGCTCTCCTGAGATTTACTGTAGTGTTTTGTTAAACTCGCCCTGTTGCATCATCATGCTGAGTAAGCTGACCAGCAGATGAGAGCGGGCAGGAACATCCTGCGCTTCGAGCAAGGCCTGTTTTTCGGCAGGTGAGAACGGGCAGATCATAGAAAGTGAATTGATCAAATTGTCATCGGCCAGGTGGTTTAAAGCTTCCCAGTCGGCTTCCTCGTCTTCAAATTCGAGGAAGTTACGAAGCACTTCCTGCAAGGATGTTCGGTCAATCTCACCGCTGTCTGATGGAACGCGGTCGTGGCTGAAAGGTTTGTAGTCAGCCCTGATTTGGCGATAAATAGTTGGGCGTTCGGCAATTTCTTCGATAACCCGAAAACGGCTCATGCCCTCCAAGGTAATCTGAAACATGCCATCTGGCAGTTCTGAAAATTCACAGATTTTACCGGCGCAACCAATTGAATAGAGAGCTGGCTCATGGGAGGGGTCATCGGGGTTCTTGGGCTGAATAATTCCGATAACACGCGGGCCTTCCATGGCATCACGAACCATATCAAGGTAGCGCGGCTCAAAAACATTAAGCGGTAACTGACCCGTTGTTAGCAATAGGGCACCGGTTAAGGGGAAAACCGGTATCACTACTGGTAGTTTTTCTAACCCTGATGTGGTGCCCTGATCGCTCATGAGAATAACACTGATGAAAGTTGACCGCGGAAATTTTGGGTAATCTCGTGCATCTGCCCAAGGGCCTCAAACATTTTTAACAGCTCTGCGCGAGCGGCGTTTTCATTCCACTCCCGATCACGTTTTATGATCTCAATGAGTTGCGCACCGCCATCTTCATAGCTTTCATTGCCAATTAAGCCTTTGGCAAGTTCAAAGCGGGCATCCAGATCATCAGGGTTGCCGTCGATCTGTTTCATTAAGGGGGCAAGCTCGCCTTCATCCGCCGCATTTAGAGCCAGAGATAGGGCGGCAACAGCCGCAGAAACATTGGCGTTATCTTTATGGGTTTCTTGAATTTCTTCTAGCAGGGACTGCGCCGCTTCGGTTTCGCCCAGTTTAATATAAACGCGAGACAAATGGGCCTTGGCGTCTACATTCTCTGGGTCCAGCTCCAGCACCTCGGCAAAAGCAGTTAAGGCACCTTCAATGTTGTCTGCCTCAAAAGCCTCAACACCGCTTTCAAGACCTGCCTCCACCGGGGACGGACCGATACTGCCGTCCATATTCTTTTCAATAAACTCTTTGATCTTGCTTTCAGGAACAGCTCCCATGAAACCATCAACGGGTTGTCCGTTTTTGAAGGCGAATACAGCAGGGATACTTTGAACCCGAAGCGCTTGTGCAATTTGCGGATTTTGGTCGATATCAACTTTGACCATCGTAACGGCGCCGCCTGCGGAGTTGACTACTTTCTCAAGCAATGGGCCCAGTTGTTTACAAGGGCCGCACCATGGGGCCCACAAATCCACCAGTACCAGACGGTCTGCACTGGCCTTTACAACATCGGTGTCGAAACTTTCAGTCGTTCCATCTTTAACCCAGTTCGCGTCAGGCGCTGCGACCGTATCAATTTGCATGTCCATAGGTTTAATATACCAACTTTATTTTGTTTTTCCAGTAACCCGGCCTTTAAAGGCCCTGTTGTTTATCTGATTGGATAGCAGTTTTCTTTTTCCGTGTTAAGGAGAAGCTCTCGTGCCAGTCAAATAATTAATCGAGGGTGAGAACCGATACATGGTGCCCACAATCCTCAATAAAAACCTTAAGGCTATTCATAGAAATTTGCGTAGTTTTGTCATTTATCAAGGGGTGGAAGTTCAAAAACTCTTCTGCCATCATTCGAGCGTCCAATAAAACCTTCACTTGGCACTGCTTATCGTTGATGAGAGAAAAGGGTGTAACGGAGCCTGGTGTGACGCCCAGTAGCTCCATAAGAAGGTCCGGTTTACCAAAGCTCAAATTTTTTGCACCGATTTGTTTTCGAAGAGCTTTTAAATCAACTTTGGTATCCTCAAGGCAGACTAAAAGATACACATCTCCCTTTTTGTCTTTTAAAAACAAATTCTTACTATGACCACCGTCAAGATCGCGGGAAATGCTCTGGGCTTCCTCTACTGTGAACACAGGATCGTGGGAATGTGTTTCATAGCTGATTCCCAATCCGTTCAGTTTAGCAAATAAATCATCTGGTGTTGCTGTCATTTCTGCGCACTTTCAAAGGATAATAAGGGTGTTAGAGAATAGCTTTTTACGAGGCTTTATGCACAGAAGAAAAATAAAATGAATTTTTTTTAAAAACAGGCTTGCTTTCGATAAGAAGATGCCTATTATCCCGGCTCGCAACAACGTTGTAGTGTTTGCGGGCGTAGCTCAGTGGTAGAGCATCTCGTTGCCAACGAGAATGTCGTGAGTTCGAATCTCATCGCCCGCTCCAATTTTCAAAAA
>Ga0105357_10001840_pt1 | contig 11360 bp, 9 predicted proteins | sample GOMGulsemesocosm_4_FD_83660 | JGI IMG/M metagenome (GOLD analysis project Ga0105357, IMG submission 83660) | Methane-oxidizing microbial communities from mesocosms in the Gulf of Mexico - GOM15B Gulf of Mexico | ecosystem: Environmental > Aquatic > Marine > Cold seeps | place: USA: Gulf of...
TTACTACCGCTGGCACTAAGCATTTTTTGCTATCAATCCTGGGCCGGTGAAAAAATCGACCTAAACCTCGAAGCTACTCCGGACGGCAGGGTGACAATCGACAATATGCGCGGCAAGATCACCATTATCGGCTGGGATAAAAACCTAGTTCATGTGAAAGGCGAGATTGATGATTCAGCGAAGTCCTATGAATTTCGAAATACCGGTAACCGCATCATGTTCGAAGTCGAGATGCCCCGCTTCGACAGGCAGATTGACGGTGGCGGTGAGGGTTCGGACCTTGTCTTTTACATTCCCAAAGCCAGCCGCCTCGATGCCGAGGGCGTCCAGGTAAACTTCACAGTCTCTGGCCTCAGTGGCAGCACCGACATTGACACCATCAACGGCAACATTGTCGCCAAGAACCTTAGCCAAGAAATTGAGCTACGGACAATCAACGGCTCTATTGATTCTGAAAACCTTTCAGGCGAAATTGAAATGACCACCGTCAATGGCAGCATCAGCGATAGTCACTCAGAAGGTGTTATGGAGCTAACCACCGTTAACGGCCCAATCAGCAGCGTATCAAGCGCCTCTGAAGTCGAGATTGAAAGTGTTAACTCTGTAATCGATGTGAACTTCACCACCATTCAAAAGCTTAATATTCGCAGCGCCAATGCTCGAATTAAGGTAGGTATAACAGAGCTAGCGCAGCGCAGTCACATCAACGTTGATTCGGTCAGCGGCCAAGTAGAACTTAGCCTACCAACAAATGTATCGGCAGATTTCAGTGTTCAAAATCATGCTGGCGGGGGTATCAGTAACAGCTTATCCGCTGACAAACCCCACCGCCCCAAGTATGGTCCAGGACGTTCACTCGATATGAGCCTCAATGGCGGCAACGCTGAAGTCAGCATTACCACCGTCAATGCCAAGGTGAGCCTTAAGCCAAACTAACATCGACGTAACCGCCAGCACCTCCTTCAGCCACAAGGCATATCTTAAAACACCTTGCCTGAGCCGCCTCATCACACTAATCTATGGCTTTTGTGATGTCGCTCAGGTAAAGCTAATAATGCAATCAATACAAGAACTGGCTCAAAAAGCGATCGCCGCTTTGCAACAAGGTCAAGCAGAGACAGCCCGGTCAGGCTTTGAAGAAATCCTTTTTACCGATCTGGCAGAATTCGCCAGCGCCAAAAACAACATTCAACTTTGGATTGGACTAGCTTACGCCTGCGGCAATTGCAAAGATGGCCCAGCCGCATTAGATGCCATAAACCAAGCATTAAAGTTACAACCCCAAAACCCCCAAGCCCTACTCTTTAAAGCCGACCATTTATGGCACAGCGGCGAAACCAATAGCGCTGCAGAGTTCTACTTGGCCATATTGCAATACGCCCAAACTCTCGACACGGTTCCGCCTGAACTTGCCGCCCAACTGCCCCGAGCTCAAGAAAATTATGATTCAGTCTCCAACCAGCAATTGGGCTACCTAAAAAACCAACTCGAAGAATTGGGAATTAGCGGCGACAAAGTCAGCCCGCGCTTTGAACAAGCGCTGGCGATAAGCCAAGGTGAAAAAATATTTTACTCGCAACAACCTTCGAAATTTTTCTTCCCAGAATTACCTCACATTCAATTTTTTGAAACCGAGCAATTTTCTTGGTGCGAAAAATTAGAGTCGTTGACCAGCACAATAAAATCGGAACTACAGTTTGCTTTACAGCAAAAATTTCCTTTTGAACCTTATTTACAAACCAGTGAAGAATTGCCTCAGACCAACCTCCATAACAATTGGGATAATGACGACTGGGGAGCGCTGTATCTTTGGAAAAATGGTGAGCTGAATACGGATGCGGCAAAACTATTTCCTCAGACAATTGCAGCCCTGGCAAATGTTCCATTAACACTTATTCAAGGAACATCCCCCAACGTTTTATTCTCTCGCCTACGCCCCGGAACCAAAATCCCTCCGCATCATGGTTTCTTAAACACACGGCTAATATGTCACCTGCCTCTTATCATTCCGACTAACTGTGGAAAATTACGAGTTGGAAATGAAAGTCGAAGCTGGCAAGAAGGTAAACTGATGGTGTTCGATGACTCCATAGAACATGAAGCTGAAAATAACAGCGAAGATGACCGAATAGTGCTAATTTTTGAAGTTTGGCGACCCGAACTAACAAAGCAAGAACAAAACGCTATAAGCAAACTACTGCAAGCCATAAAATCCTATTCAATATAAGTTTTCCCATTGAAAGATTAATGTTTCTGACCTATTCATTAAGATAGTGATTGGTCGTCGAAGCTCCCCTCAAAAATAACAACAGAACCGCCTGACACCGTCACCTAATGACCTCTTTACGCTGTAGAGCAACGATGCCTACGGCTTGAAGAGTTCGATGTCGATGTCCGGAGGTTATATTGAAAACCCAAGTAATTTTTTACAGCCTAGCGATACTCTACCCCTCGTTAGCCACAGCCCTTAGCACAACAGCCGTGGATAATGCTGCCGACTTAATTGAATTCTCCCTAGAAGATTTGATGGCCATGGACATCAATATCACTAGCGCCAGTAAACGCTCCGAGAACTCATTCGACAGCTCCACGGCAAGCTATGTGCTTAGCGCTCAAGATATTAAAAGAAGTGACGCCACCAACGTCCCTGAAGCGCTAGCTACAATCCCAGGCATTCACGTAGCAAAAATATCCTCCACTGAATGGGCCATTGGTATCCGTGGGCTCAACGGGAAATTTTCGCGCTATCTTCAAGTAGCTATTGATGGCCGCAGTATTTACGATCCAATGTTCGGCGGTGTTGAATGGGATGAGCTGAATGTTGAGCTGGCTGACGTTGAGCGGATCGAAGTTGTTAGAGGCGCCGTCGGCACATTGTGGGGAACCAATACGGTTAACGGGATGATCAACATCATCACTAAAACTGCGCGCAAACAGCAAAATTCTGAATTAAATATTATGCTTGCAAACGGAGACAGAAGCTCTCTGAACTGGCGCTCAGGCATTGAGATTAACGAACAAAATTGGTTCAGTGTGTCTGCCAGCCAACAAAAATACCCAGGGCTTTTTGGTCATGTCACCAACCACCAAGAAGGCGACCCTCAATTTCGTCGACTCAATTTAGCCTATGAACATCAAAGCGATAAAGATCATATCAACATCAGCCTTTTTCTGCTCGATGGCGAAACTGGAAGAGTTTGGGCGGACACGCGACTTCCCAAGGCGTCCGACCCTCGAACGCTGCCGGTAATCAGCGGTGACGAGGACAAGTTCAACAATGCCATTCAATTCAGTTGGGATCGCACTATTAGTGACAAGCTACAATTAAAAACTAGAGCGTCGTATAACGTTAACCAACGCATATCTCCCTTGTTTGACTGGAATACCAAGCACAAGGATCTCGATATTGAATTACACGCCAACCTTGGCCAGCATAGATTGTCCCTTGGGAGTAACAACCGGAGTAGCGATAGCCTTTTAAGAAGTAACAATCAATTTGCCATATACCTTACCCCTGAAGAACAAACCATTAATGTTAATAGTTTGTTTTTGTACGACAGCTATCAAGGGGTAGAAAACTGGGACCTGTCAGCAGGTTTACGTTATGAAGCTAACAATTTGACTGACAACGAACTACAAGGCACTGCTCGCGCATTGTGGCGTGGGCATGAGCAGCATCGGATTTGGTCGGCAGTTTCGAGAGCCAACGGAGCGCCATCAAGGATCACGGCATCCGACACCAACCTTGACTCGATTTACGTGCCGCCCAGTGCAGAAACTCATTTTTTACCTCACATTATTAACACCTCCGTCAGCAGCACCGAAAAAAACGTTAAGGTCGACTCTGTCGAGTTTGGTTACCGATTTAAACCGAACAAAACATTCAGCCTAGAGCTTGCGGTATATTTCAACGAATATAAAAATACAATGGAAGGTCTCAGAACCATACCAGAAGTCAATGTTAGCACCTTAGGGTTTCCGTACCTTAGTAGCGCTATCGTTGCTGAGTACAATGGAACGGTAGAAACTAAAGGGGCTGAGCTAAACCTGCTATGGATGTTGAACAATCGTTTCTTAATAGAATACAACGGAAGTTACAACGACATTTCGGAAACTGAAGGCATTGTTATCAAAAACGGACAACCACGTTCGCGTTTGAACTTTGACAGGGCAAATGCCAAAACACTTCACACCTTAAAAATTAAGTCAGACCTCAGTGACTCGGTGTCTATAAGCTCGACCCTACGTTATGTATCCTCAATAAAACTTCTGAACCTTCCTAGTTATTACAACATGGATTTCAAAATTAATTACCGTGCCAGCAAACATTTATTATTAAGTCTTGGGGCAAGGGATCTCGGGAAATCCCACATCGAAGGGTCAAGAGAGATATTCACCGCTGACCATTACGATATAGAAAGTCAATACTACCTAAGCGCAAAAATGAGCTGGTAGAGGTAAATTTGAAAGCCCTGCTCTTTATAATTATTTTGCTTACGTGCCTATACGCCGGGAAAAGTCATGCCCGGAATGTTGACGCGATGAAAGCAGCCTATGTGTATTACTACAGCCAGCTCCTCGAATGGCCGGATCTGAAGGTCGGGAAAACTATAGAAATCTGCTTCCGCACTAAAGAACAGTCAATTAGCGATCAATTTTTTAACTTAAACAGCCAAGCTAAAAACAACATTCATGTAATTGAAATCACACCAGGGTTGGGAACCGAAGCCTGCGATATACTTTATGCTGATTCTTTAAGCGACCACGAGGATAGGCCAGGGTTGTTACTAGTCGGCGAGTCACAAAGCACTGCCGACATTAAGTTCATCATCCAGAAAAACAAACTAAGCTTTGAAATAAACAATAAAAAAATTCAAATGAAAGGATTAAGGGCAAGCGCCAAGCTATTACAACTAGCCGCAAGGGTGCACCAGTGATCCAGTTGAAAAAGATTCGCAGCAAACTACTTCTTGCCATGATGTCAGTATCTGCTCTTGGCATGGCCATCCTACTACTTGCATTTTACGTATACAATGCAAGTGTATTAGAGAGCCATCTTAACGAAAGAATTCAAACCCAAATAAACTTCTTCGCAAAAAATTTAGGACCAGCACTGGTTTTTAACGATGAAAAAACGGCCAATGATATTCTAGCTACTCTAACTGAAGATCATGACATCCTTAATGTTACGCTACTCGACGCGCAGAACAACATTTTTGCTGAATACTCTCGAAACAATTCAGAAGACCAACAAACCAATATATCCAAGCTCAGCAGCGAAGTATTATTTGCCAACGAGCGAGCAGGTGAGGTGAACGTTTCGATCAGCACTGAAAGGCTCACCAATGAAATAAAGGAAATGCTGCTGTATGCTTTAGCTATATTTGCACTCGGCATATTTGCATCCTACTCAATTAGCCTGTGGATAGAAATATTTTTATCAAAACCTATTCTTAGGTTAAATGCTGTTTCCAAAGCTGTAACAGAAAGTAAAAACTACAATCTACGAGCCAATATTGACACACAAGATGAAATTGGTGAATTGGGTCAACAGTTTAACTTGATGCTCACAAAAATTGAACAAAGAGATCAAATGTTAGAGCGGGCGGTTAGCGAACGAACCTACGAGCTCGAAGAGCTTGCCAACGAATTTCGCTACCGGGCCTATCATGACAACTTAACTGGCTTGCGGAACAGAGCTTATTTAAATGAGTACTTTGATCAAGCAGTATTAAATAACAAAAGTCAAAACACTCGATTCTTAATGCTACTCTTGGACCTAGATAATTTCAAGACGATCAACGACAACCTAGGACATGATGCTGGCGATGAACTTCTTAAACTGGTCGCCGATAGATTAGTGGACGACAGCAGAGACAACGATTTAGTGATTCGCCTTGGTGGTGACGAATTCATTATGTTAGTCGAAAATATCGAACCTGAAGTTGAAATTAGTGAGGTTTGTGAGTCTATTATTAACCGAGTGCGTCAGAACTGCCAAATCAATGGCAGGCGCTTGCAAATCACCGTTAGCATCGGCGGTGCAATTTTTCCTGAACATGGTAACAACATCAATATTCTTAAGCGTAATGCTGACTTAGCGATGTACGAAGCCAAGGCCCAGGGGCGTAACCAGCACTGTTTATATCAAAGTATAATGGGAGACCGCGCCGCTAATCGCTTGATTGTACAAAACGATTTACGCAGCGCAATAGATGAGGGGCAACTGACCCTGCACTACCAACCTAAGGTCAATGCCAAAAATCATACGGTAGTCGGCTGTGAGGCTTTAGTCCGGTGGCAGCACCCAGATTACGGTTTGTTAATGCCCGATAGTTTCATTGGTATTAGCGAAGAATCTGGCCTGATCAAAGAACTTGATTACTACGTTTTACAACAAGCCTGTCGGCAAATGTCCTTATGGCATAAACACCAGAACATTCAGCTCAGTACTGCAATAAATTTATCGGGACAACATTTTAACGATCATAAAATAATTCATCGTATCGAGTGGGCCCTCGCCGAACACAATATTCCTGCCCACTTACTCGGCATTGAAGTTACCGAAGCTATTTTAATTGGGGATGTCGACAACGCGATACTTATTATCCAGGCAGTACGCGATTTAGGCGTTAGTGTCAGTCTGGACGATTTTGGCACCGGCTATTCCAGCTTGAGTTATTTACGCCAGCTGCCCGTCAATACCGTGAAGCTCGACCGAGCGTTCATCTGCAATGTACTACGTGATCCTAAGGACGCGCAGCTCACCGAGGGCATTATCAATTTAGCAAACAGCTTAGGCCTGAACTTGGTCGCCGAAGGCGTCGAGACCAAGCAACAAGAACAGTTTTTGTTAAACCTAGGGTGTGAGATCATTCAAGGGAATTACTATTTGGAGGCTAGCAGCCCAGAGGATCTAATCACATGGATTCAAACTTCGCCGCTGTTCCAACATAAGCTTGCCCAACTGTGAAAGCGTCCATTAGATTAGAGCCCGTACACTTCTTGTAAATATTTTAGGCCTCAAACGCTAATACTCTAACTTCCCCCACGCAATCACACGACGCAGGAAACCCAGAAAATAATCTTAGGGAACCTCTGATCAAGTCCCGCCCGCCATAAATCAATCCCGTTCCGCGTCCTACTTACCTCGATCATTGTTGTTGGCTAGCCCTATAAAATTCAACAGACGGCTTCTTAAGTCGATTTTGACGCTATTGTCCCAATGCAAAGCGTCATATACTTCACAAATATTATTCACAGGAGCTCACATGAAACCTAGTGCCGACCAACGCAAGGACTATCTCTGGTTTACCCAGATGACGACGAAATTTCAAGACAACGATATTTACGGGCATTTGAACAACAACATTCATACCCAGTGTTTTGATAACGCCGTTAATCTGTACCTCACCCAGATTGGAGGCTTGAGTATGGCTAAAGACGCCATTATTGGTCTTATCGTCAACTCTGGCTGCGATTATTTTAAAGAGCTAGGCTGGCCGGAGCATACCGCTCTCGATGTTGGCGTAAGAGTAAACCGGCTTGGCAACAGCTCCGTACAGTACGGCGCTGCCCTGTTCGCTCCCGGAGATGATGACGCAGCAGCCCAAGGCTACTTCACCCATGTGTGGATCGACCGAGAGAGTCGTGCTGCGGTTAGTATTCCAGACAACTTGCGCCAAGCGATGGAAAAAGTTTGTCCTGCCTAAAACAAAAAAGGCTGTGTTAATAACACAGCCTTTTTTGTTTTAAGTTCAATATACGCTCTTCATACTTACTTTTTCAGTGGTACAACCGCCATGGTGAGCCGAGAAATACAGCTTAGCTTACCGCTGCCATCCTCTATATGAATTTCCCACACCTGGGAGCTTCGGCCCTTATGCGCAAGTCGTGCAGTACCTACAACATGGCCCTCACGCACACCGCGCAAATGGTTGGCGTTGACTTCCTGGCCAACACTAAACTCTTTACTGGTATCGATTACTAGATTGGCGCCGATGCTACCCAGTGTCTCTGCTAGAACAACATTCGCGCCGCCATGGATTAATCCAAAGGGCTGAAAGGTTCGTTCATCAGCGGGCATGGTGCCGCGAATAAAATCCGGGCCAATTTCTGTAATGACAATGCCCATGGCATCGACAGCGGTATTTTTGTGGCCTTGGGCCAAGGTTTCTAGATCAGGTTCTGCGAACCAAATACGATCGGTCATAACGTTCTATCTCTAATTACGGTCTAAATTTTTTGTCGGCAAACTTTAAGCATTACCCATGATAAGTAAAAATTCATTCGGAGTTACTGCAGCATTAACCAAAGTTTTTATCGGCCACGAAAGGATTGTGTAAACGCTCCTGCCCAAATGTCGACATTGGACCATGACCTGGAATGAAATGAACATCATCACCCAAAGTCCACAACTGCTCACGAATGGATTTAACCAAGGTATCAAAATCGCCTTTGGGGAAATCCGTGCGGCCTATCGAGCCCTGGAACAATACATCCCCAACAATAGCGAGCTTAGACTCAGGATGGAAAAACACCACATGGCCTGGAGTATGCCCCGGACAATGTCGAACCTGTAGCACGACATCACCAAAGCTCACGGTATCATCCTGCTGTAACCAGCGATCGGGGACAAAGGTTTCCGCCTCTGGAAAGCCCATCATTTTTGCTTGGTCGGGTAGCGACTGAATCCAAAAGTCGTCTTCGTGGTGCGGCCCTTCAATTGGCAGCTTAAGCTCTTGTGCCAAGGTAGCTACACCTCCAACATGATCTAAATGCGCATGTGTATTAATGATCTTAACCAGCTTCACACCAGCTTGAGCCACGGCCTGCTTGATTCGGTCCAAGTCTCCACCTGGGTCGACAATGACGGCTTCAAGGGTGGACTCGCACCACAGAAGGCTACAATTTTGCTGGTAAGGGGTAACGGGGATAACTTGATATTTCACGGCCTTGCTCTCTTCTCATAGGCTAGCGGCCAATACCTGGCTGCTCAGCCAAGTATTGGTTCTAATTATTCACAACTGGAATTATGCCACAGAGACTGGCTCGAGCGAATTGCCATTGCTGACAGCTCATGGCTGGGATGACTCCAGCCATGGCTTTTTAGAGGTCTAATTAAGGTAATAAGCGTCCCAAACGACAGCCGCTGGGATCAATTTACTTTACCGTAACGGTAATTTTTTCAGATAAAATCGGCTTGCTATGTGGAATGTGTAAGTAATTACCAAGCAAGAGCTGAAGAGTATGCGTGCCCGGCGTCAAGGTTAGCTCGGTCTCGGTCTGCCCACCCCCAAAATGCTTAAGCTGATCCGTCGCGGGTAATGAGGTCGTCATATCTGGCATTTTGTCCAGATCTATCAGGATATGATGGTGCCCAGTATTGTCTTTATCGAAGCCCGCCGGTGAAACGCCCATGCCCTTGAGCCCAAACTTAACCACAAAGGTCTTGGCTACGACGGCGCCATTTTTAGGCTCAATAATATAAACCTCAGCGCCCTCAGGAGCTTTAGACACCAATTCAGAGGCCGAACTAAAAGCAGCCGCCATCGAACAACATACCAGCAGTAAACTACGGCCGAGTATTGAGTTTAAGTTGGTCATATAAACTGAGCTGATTTTATTCATAAGATACCTTAGCGCTGTGTAATGGAGTTGTATAAAAAGAACGAGGATAAGCTGCCTTGCAATACCAAGCAAGATCTGAAAAAGTAGACCGCTCAATTTATTATAATATCCGCAAACTATCGATAATAATAACAATCGGAACCTCCATGAAAAAAATCGTCACCGCCTCACTCGCTACCGCCGTAGTTCTGGTACTGCTGCTGAGCTTTGTATTACCACCGCAATTACTCGAAGCCAGAAACAAAACCGCGAGCCGCAGCCCTGCCGATGTGGGCGTAGGGTTTCAAGATGTTTATTTTCAACCTGCCGACGAAGAAATAAAATTACACAGCTGGTGGATGCCAAACCCCGACCCCAAAGCCGTCATATTAATGGTCCATGGCGCCAACGGATCCAAAGAAGGCAATTTTGCGGACTCCTTGGGCATGTATAAAGCTTTGGTAGCCAAAGGCTATTCGCTGCTCGCGATAGACCTAAGAAACCATGGCACCTCCGGCCGCAGCGACAGCGGATTTCTCGGTATGGGTTTTCATGAACGAGCAGACTTAATCGCCGCGCTGGATTTTATCGACACGATGGCTGCAGTAGAGAACCAAGCTTTACCGGTCTACGCATTTGGCTTATCGATGGGTGGAGCTGCTGTTATCCACTTAGCCGATGCTCGGGTGAAGGGCTTGATTTTGTTTGACCCGATGCTCGATCGCCATAGCGCGCTGGTGCAGGGGATTAAAGTTAGCCTTGGCCTGCCAAACTGGCTCGGGGAGATCATTGTTTGGAGCACCGAAAGCCTTCACGACCTCGGACCCGCTGCTGCGGGCATTGCCAGCGCACAAACACTGCCAACGCTGCTGATCCAAGATGAAGGGGATCCGGTTACATTACTTGAGCATGCCCAAGCACTACGCGAAGTACGACCTGAGATCCAATATTTACACTTAGACGACCCCGAGCCTTCGCACTGGATTTACACCGAGCATAAAGCCTGGGGAACACATGTTGGCGGCTTTCATTTCCAACCTAAAGTGTTCATTGAAGAAATTGACGGATTTTTATCGGCGCAACTCAAAGAGCTTTCCCGAGCAGTGAGCAGTGAGCAGTGAGCAGTGAAAAATAAGCGACTTGAAATAGCCTCCAACAGCTGAGGATTCAAACTCATTAAAGACCGGCCTGCAGCCAAACTAAACCCCTCGACCTGATTTGATTGAGGGCTTTAGTTTTCACCAGATCCCATAAGATCCTAAGCCCTAAGCCCCTAATCCCTAAGCTCGGCCCACAAGCTCAACTCGATCTCTTTAGTTTATTCATAACGCTGCCACAGCGAATCAAATTGTTCGGAAAACTCAGAAACCAAGCTTTCATCATCCAACAAAATAATATTTTCTTGGTTTTTATCGCTGGCACTGCGGGTCCAATTAAAGCTTCCCGTAATAAGATAGTTATCATCAATTAGCGCGTACTTGTGATGCATATGGTAGGAGCTACGATCCAAGCGTATGGGGACGCCAGCTTGGGCTAAACGATAAATATCACTGCCCTTATCCCCGCTCTTATCATTGTCGCTAACAATTCGAACTTTAATAGAGCGCTGATGTGCGGCCAAAATAGCTTCGCTAATACGGTCATCGGATATAGTGAAGACGCAGATGTCTAGGGTTCGTCTGGCGGCATGTATCCGCTGGATAATCGCATCCCTACACTCATCCCCAGGGCTGAAATGCGCTCGAACATAA
>Ga0105357_10001842_pt1 | contig 11358 bp, 9 predicted proteins | sample GOMGulsemesocosm_4_FD_83660 | JGI IMG/M metagenome (GOLD analysis project Ga0105357, IMG submission 83660) | Methane-oxidizing microbial communities from mesocosms in the Gulf of Mexico - GOM15B Gulf of Mexico | ecosystem: Environmental > Aquatic > Marine > Cold seeps | place: USA: Gulf of...
GGGGTCTTGGCGAAATTCGTCATCGATTAAATGACGGTGCTCGCGAATCAACCTAATAGTGCTGGCTCTAACGCCTAAAAGTGTTTCGTCGAGCCCTAAAAGTACAAAGATTTCGAGTAAGGCTGAGGGATCTTGTTTGAAGACTTGGTCATGGACGGCTTCAATGTAATTGTCTACACGTTGAAAACGTTCATTAATCCAACTGGTCGGTTGGTTTAGATTTGCTTGAACGATGGCTTCGTCCAGGTATTGCAGCATAACATCGTTGACTTCCCGCAGCGCAAGGACAGTACGATAGTACCCATGCATGAAGCTTTCGACAGCAAGGCTTTCATCGTTGTCCTTGTGACCAAATAATATAGCGATTTCTCTTTGGTGGTGGAAAAGTAAGCGTTCTTCTGGTCGACCCGCAATCATATGCAGGGCATAACGTACTCGCCATAAATCTTCTTCGCCGGCCAGCAGTATGTCGTATTCTTCGTCAGTGAATAAACCTTTGCCCGCAAGTTGCTTGAAGTTACTTACGCCAAAAAAGCGTTTTGCTACCCAGCTGATGGTTTGAATGTCACGGAGGCCGCCAGGGGCATTTTTGATGTTGGGTTCTAGATTGTATTCGGTGTTGTGGTGCTTCTGATGTCGCTCATATTGTTCGTCATTTTTAGCCTTAAAAAAATCAGCAGCCGTCCATATTTTATCGGCGCCAGTGTGCGCCTGTAACAAAAGTTGTAAGGTTTGGTTGCCGGTTAGTGTTCTGATTTCCATGAGGTTGGTGGCTATGGTGATGTCATCAGCAGCCAGCTCAATGCATTGGTTTAGCGTCCGAACGCTATGTCCAACGGCAAGTCCAATGTCCCACAGCAGAGTGACAAAATTTTGTACGCTGCCCGGGTTAGGGCCGATCTCAAGTGCCGCTTCATCATCGGCAAGGATGAGGATGTCGATGTCAGAATAGGGGTGCAGCTCTCCTCGTCCAAAACCACCAACCGCAAGTAGGGCTATGTCATTCTGCCAAGGCAGTGAGTGCCATGCGTAATGTAGGATACAGTCGATAAATGTGGAACGATCATAAATTAAGCGGCGAATGTTTTCGCCTTCGTTAAAACGAAAGTCGAATTGCAGATTTACTTCGGCAATGGCTTCTTTGAATACGGTGATGGCGCTGCGTTTTTTTAATTGCCGACGAAAGCCGTTTTGGTCAAAAAATAAAATGGGCTTTTCAAAAAAAGGAACTGCATCTACATCATTCATAGTTAGGGCTTTGCGCTGGGGTTTGGAAAACTGATGGGTAGTTTATAGTGTCCCACTTTTATAAACAGAGCGAGATCCGTCAAATGACGGCTCCCGCTGTATTGATTGTGTCCACTGGCTTGCTGTGTCGCGTCCAATTCAGCCCCTTGGTGAGGAGGTGTGGGGTTGGTTTGGGTTTGGACTAGATTAGTCTCTACTTAAAAGTTCTCTTCGCCGCGTGCAGTAAGAACTTCAACGCCGTCATTGGTAACCGCTAAGGTGTGCTCCCACTGGGCTGATGGGCGTCCGTCACGAGTTTCTACGGTCCAGCCGTCGCGTTTCAGCTTGGTTTGAGCTTTGCCGGCGTTAATCATCGGCTCTATAGTGAACGTCATGCCTTCTTTTAGCTCCATGCCGGTATTCGCTTGGCCGTAATGCAAGACCTGAGGGTCTTCGTGAAACACTCTGCCGATTCCGTGGCCACAATATTCTCTTACCACAGAGTAGTAGTTCTTTTGGGCGTGTTCTTGAATAACGTGACCGATATCACCTAGGTGGGCTCCGGGTTTAACCAGTTCGATAGCTTTATAGAGACATTCTTGGGTTACCTGAACCAGTCTCTCGTTATGCGAGCTGCGCTTGCCAACAAAGTACATCTTACTGGTGTCGCCAAAAAATTCGTCCTTGGTGACCGTCACATCTATATTGACGATATCGCCCTCTTTTAATATTTTCTTTTCAGAGGGGATGCCATGGCAGATTACATGGTTTACCGAGGTGCATACCGACTTTGGGAAGCCTTTGTAGTTTAGGCATGACGGGATGGCCTTTTGAACGTCTACGATATGGTTGTGCAAAATACGATCGAGCTCAGCGGTGCTGATACCAGGTTGCACGTACTCTTCAATCATTTCTAAGCATTCGGCAGCAAGTCGGCCAGCGACGCGCATTTTGACAATTTCTTCTGGTGTTTTCAGTGTGACGGACATCAGCTAGTTTTTCCTATAGGGAGCTTGGCCAGTTCTTTGCTGGCGAGTATATGCCGCTATTGTAAACCGAGCTCGGGCTGCGCTCCAGTGGATAGTGCTATGAGAAGGTGTTAGTGATGGTGCACAGGTGTTTAAAAGTAAATCTAGAGGGTTGGTTTACTGCTTTTTTTTAAGATTTCTGGTGCTCAATGAGCAGTTGTGGTATAAAGCGCGCCCTTGCAGAAGAACTGCTTGGATAATAGATACTTTAAACGTCACACATATATCGACACATAAATCTGGGTGCTCTCACTCTTTGGCGGGGTAGGGTTGGTTTTATGGGATATATGGAGGCCTAACCCTAAGAAGGAAATTTTCAATGCCTACAGTAAGCATGCGCGATATGTTGCAAGCTGGTGTTCACTTCGGTCACCAGACTCGCTATTGGAACCCTAAGATGAGTGAATTCATCTTTGGTGCACGTAACAAAATTCATATTATTAACTTAGAGCACACAGTACCGGCTTTTAATGGTGCTTTGGCTGAGTTGGTAAAATTGGGTGCTCAGAAGAAGAAGGTTTTGTTCGTTGGAACAAAGCGTGCTGCTTCTAAAGTAATCCAAGAGCAGGCTGAGCGTTCAGGTCAGCCTTTTGTTAGCCACCGCTGGTTGGGCGGTATGTTGACTAACTACAAAACAATTCGCGCTTCTATCAAGCGTTTCCGTGAATTGGAAGCTCAAAGCCAAGACGGTACATTCGAGAAGTTAACCAAGAAAGAAGCTTTGGTTCGTACTCGTATGATGGCGAAACTTGACCGCTCTATTGGTGGTATCAAGGATATGGGCGGCTTGCCTGACGTGTTGTTCGTTGTTGATGTTGATCACGAGCGTATCGCGATTCAAGAAGCGAATAAGTTAGGTATTCCAGTTATCGGTATTGTGGATACTAATAGCAATCCAGACGGCATTGATTACATCATTCCTGGTAATGATGATGCTATCCGCGCTATTAAGTTGTACACAACAGCCGCGGCTGACGCAATGCTTGAGGGCCTTGGTGCTACTCAAGAAGTGCCTAATAAAGACGAATTCGTCGAAGAAGGTGGCGCAGCGAGCTAAGCTTGCGCGCTGCTGTAATGCACGGGTTGTGGCCTGTGTTGCGCAGCTTTAGATGAGAAAAGGGGCGTATGCCCCTTTTCTGTTATTGAATTAGAACATTTTAGAGGAATATGATCATGGCTGTTTCTGCTGCTTTAGTAAAAGAACTACGCGAGCGTACTAGCCTCGGCATGATGGAGTGTAAAAAAGCACTTCAGGAAGTTGATGGCGATGTTGAAAAGGCGATTGAAAACCTGCGTAAAGCATCTGGTTTAAAGGCGGCTAAAAAAGCTGACCGTACCGCTGCTGATGGCATCGTGGCAACTAAGGTTGCTGAAGATGGTTCTTACGGTGTGTTGGTTGAAGTTAACTCTGAAACTGACTTCGCGGCACGTGATGAAGGCTTCCTTGAGTTCGCGGCCAAGGTTTTGGATAAAGCTTTTGCAAGCAAGGCTACTGACGCTGCAGCTTTGATGGCTGGCGAATTAGAAGCTGCGCGTGAAGCGTTGGTACAAAAAATTGGCGAAAACATCGGCGTTCGTCGTGTTGAGTTGGTTGAAGCGAATGGCGGTGTTGTTGGTGCGTATGTTCACTCCAACAAGCGTATCGCGGCTATCACATCATTGACTGCTGGTGGCATAGAAGTCGCTAAAGACATTTCGATGCATGTTGCTGCAGTAAATCCTCAGGTAACTCGTCCTGAAGACATGCCTGCAGAAGATGTTGAGAAAGAGAAAGATATCATCAAGGCTCAGCCTGACATGGCTGGTAAGCCAGATGAGATTGTTGAGAAGATGATGACTGGCCGTATCAAGAAGTTCTTGAAAGAGTCTAGCTTGGTTGAGCAGCCTTTTGTTAAGAACCCTGAGCTAACGATTGCGCAATTAGCCAAAGAAGCTGGTGGCGAAGTTGTCGGTTTTGTTCGTTTTGAAGTCGGTGAAGGCATTGAAGTTAAAGAAGAAGATTTTGCTGCTGAAGTTGCTGCGCAACTGGCTGCCTCAAAGTCTTGATGAAAAATTGACTGGCTTTTACCCAGTAAAGCCAGTTATTTGCTAGTTTTTAGCAAATGATGAATAAAAAAAGGGGCGGGAGTCGCATCTCCCGCCCCTTTTTTGTTAGAATTCAGCCGCTTAAATGGTCTGCGCGTAGCTTTCGTGCAGCATTAACATCCGACCCATTAGGAAATACCCATGCCTACCAAAGATAAAAAGTACAAACGTATCTTGCTGAAGCTCAGCGGTGAGGAGCTTATGGGGGATGAAGGGTTTGGCATAGATCCTAAAGTATTGGATAAAATGGCCTTAGAGATTGGCCAGCTAGTTGGTATCGGTGTTCAGGTTGGTTTGGTTATTGGTGGTGGAAACTTGTTTCGTGGCGCGTCCTTAAGTGCGGCAGGCCTGGATCGAGTGACTGGCGACCATATGGGAATGCTGGCCACAGTAATGAACGCTTTGGCCATGCGAGACGCACTCGAGCGCTCAAATATCTCCACCCGGGTCATGTCAGCCATCCCAATGAGTGGTGTTGTTGACCACTACGACCGTCGTAAAGCGATACGCTTTCTCGAGGCTGGAGAGGTTGTTATTTTTGCAGCGGGAACGGGAAACCCATTCTTCACAACGGATTCTGCCGCTTGCTTACGGGGTATTGAGGTTGAAGCTGAGTTGGTACTGAAGGCGACCAAGGTTGACGGCGTTTACACTGCCGACCCAATGAAAGACCCAAGCGCGACGAAGTACGACGAGCTGACCTATGATGAAGTGTTAGATAAAAAACTCGGGGTGATGGATTTAACGGCAATTTGCCTGTGTCGCGAGCATGATATGCCTGTTCGTGTATTCCGTATGGATCAAGCTGGTGCATTGGTTAGTATCGTTCATGGCGGAACCGAAGGCACATTAATACAAGAGACTTTAGATAATGATCAATGAAATTAAATCTGATACGCAAACTCGTATGCAGAAAAGCCTAGAGGCATTGGGGTCGAACTTCGGTAAAATTCGAACTGGCCGTGCTCATCCAAGTATCCTTGATACAGTGCAGGTGGACTACTACGGTAGCAAAACGCCTTTGAGCCAAGTGGCGAATGTATCGGTTCTCGATGCGCGTACTTTATCGGTAAGCCCCTGGGAGAAACCCATGGTCCCAGCTATCGAAAAAGCAATCATGAAATCAGACCTAGGTTTAAACCCTGTAACTACAGGTGGTTTGATTCGTGTGCCTATGCCACCTCTAACTGAAGAGACCCGCAAAGGCTACATTAAGCAGGCGCGTGCTGAAGCTGAAAACGCTCGTATTTCGATTCGCAATGTTCGACGTGATTCGAATGCTGACGTGAAAGAATTACTGAAAGAAAAAGAAATTAGCGAAGATGATGATCGCCGCGCGCAAGATGAGATTCAAAAAATCACCAACAAGTTTGTAGCTCAAGTGGATGCATCGTTGGCGGTCAAAGAAGCTGATTTAATGGAAATTTAAGGCGACACTGATTTTGAACCTGCAGCAGGCCCAGGTGGAGACAAAGCTCCGCCATGTTGGGATTATCATGGATGGCAATAATCGCTGGGCTAAACGCAGTGGGCTTATGGGTGTGTCTGGCCATAAGGCTGGAGTAGAAAAAATTCGCGCTGTGTTAACGGCCTGCCGAGAGCAGGGTGTGGAAGTGCTGACCCTGTTCGCTTTTAGCAGTGAAAATTGGCAGAGGCCTCCTCGTGAGGTCGAGGCTTTAATGTCATTGTTTTTAGCCTATCTTACCCGCGAAGCAAAAAAGCTTCGTGATGAGAAGGTGATTTTACGGGTGATTGGACGCCGTGACCGATTTAGCCCCAAGTTACAGCAGGCCATTGAAAAAGCCGAAAAAATAGCCTGCGAGGGTGACGCCACTCTCGTTATCGCAGCTGATTACGGTGGTCGCTGGGATATTGCCAATGCGACAAAAGCCTTGGTGGAGCAAGTTCAATCTGGTGCTTTGACTGTTGATGCTATCGATGAAAGTTTATTGCATCAGCAAACAGCCCTGGCAGATTTACCTGAGTTAGATCTACTTATCCGTACCGGAGGTGAGGTTCGTATAAGTAATTTTTTGTTGTGGCAAGCGTCGTATTCTGAATTGTATTTCACAGATTGCTTGTGGCCGGACTTTGATGGGGCGCAGCTGCAGTTGGCGACCCAAGATTTTTACCAGCGCCAGCGTCGCTACGGTAAAACTGCAGAGCAGGTTTTGGTCGATTAAGTTTAATGGCCAAATTGTTACTATAAAAAACTTTGCTAAATAATAAATAAAATGATGCATTGGGGGTATTTCCTCCGCGCATAATAGGGGCTTAGGTGCTTAAAAAAAGAGTCATAACAGCAATCGTGCTGGCGGTGGTTTTTCTAGGGGCATTGTTTAAATTGCCTGCGCCATTATTCTCGGCGTTTATCGCCACCATTGTTTTGATTGCGGCCTGGGAATGGGCGAATCTCAGTGGTCTCTCAAAAATTTGGCAACGGGCATCCTATGTCGGTTTAGTCGGGGCTATTCTAGGGCTTGCAGCCTACTCAACACATAATTTTGATGAACATGCTCACAATATAAGCAAAACAATTTTAATGATTGGTTGCCTATGGTGGGCAGTTGCCTTGCTGTGGGTGCAGTCATATCCCGGTAGCGCCTTGTTATGGGGCAGTCGTTGGTTCAAAGCTATTATGGGCATGGCAGTGTTGGTGCCAACGTGGTTAGCATTTTCTTTTCTTCGGGCTCAGCCTTCTGGGGCTTGGCTTATTTTAATCGTAGTTCTTATTGTGGTTTGTGCTGATACCGGTGCCTATTTTTCAGGTCGGGCGTTAGGACGGCACAAGTTGGCACCAGCTGTCAGTCCCGGGAAATCTTGGGAAGGATTTTGGGGTGGGATGTTTAGTTGTGTGTTGCTCGCCATAGCGGTAGCTGCTTTTACTGATGTTTCTGTATTGATGAGTTTGGGAATTATTGTTCCTGCGGGTTTGGCATCTGTGCTTGGTGATTTACTTGAAAGTATGGTTAAGCGACAGCGTGGAATTAAGGATAGCAGTCACCTTTTGCCTGGTCATGGCGGTGTGCTGGATCGGGTCGATAGTCTAACTGCTGCGGCTCCAGTGTTTGCGCTTGGCTTAAGCCTTTCAGGTTGGGCTGTTTGATTATGAGCCGCGATGATGTTTTGAGTGGTTTGGGGAAACCAAGTGGTAAGCCTCAATCAATTACTGTTTTAGGAAGTACCGGCTCTATCGGCAAGAGTACTCTGTCAGTTTTGGCTGAGCACCCGCAACGATTTACAGTATTTGCGCTTACGGCGTACCGACAATGGGAATTGTTACTGAAGCAGTGCATCGCATTTAAACCTCGTTATGCCGTTCTGGTCGATGAGGCAGCAGGGGCAAAGCTCTCTGCAGCTCTGAAGTCTAGCTCGATTGATACCGAGGTCTTGATTGGCGCAGGTGAGTTGTCCGTAGTTGCTGCTGCTGCTGATGTGACGATGGCAGCTATCGTCGGCGCAGCCGGTTTGTTGCCTACCATGGCTGCGGTGAATGCCGGCAAAAAAATCCTATTGGCTAATAAAGAAAGTTTGGTGATGGCCGGCGGCTTGTTTATGTCGGCTGTTGCAAAGTCTGGTGCTCAGCTGCTGCCTGTTGATAGTGAACACAACGCAATTTTTCAGTGCTTACCACCTGGCTTTAGCTCTTTGAACGAAGCTGGGGTAAGAAAAATATTGTTAACAGGCTCAGGTGGCCCATTTCGGGAGACTGAGTTAGCTGCTCTAGAATCGGTAACGCCGGCCCAGGCTTGCAATCACCCGAATTGGTCTATGGGGCAAAAAATATCCGTTGATTCTGCCACGATGATGAACAAGGGTTTGGAGTTTATTGAAGCTTGTTGGTTGTTTGCGGCCAAGCCTGACGATATTGATGTAGTGGTTCATCCACAAAGCATCGTGCACTCAATGGTTGAATACATTGATGGCTCTGTTCTCGCTCAGCTAGGCCAGCCAGATATGCGAACGCCTATTGCCCACGCCTTGAGTTGGCCGCAGCGGATACAGTCAGGTGTCGAGCGTTTGAACTTCCTGACTCTGGGAAATCTTAGCTTTAAGGCCCCGTGTTTTGATCGATTCCCTTGTTTAGCCTTGGGAATTGATGCTGCCAAACTGGGTGGCAGTGCGCCGGCGAGTTTGAATGCCGCCAATGAAATTGCAGTCGACGCTTTTTTACAAAAAGACATCGGCTTTTGCGACATAGCGCGCATTAATCAGCAGGTGCTAGAAAAATCTGAATGGATCGAACCTAGCGACCTCGCTGAGGTCATAAACATTGATCAGCGCTCGCGTCAGTTGGCGAGAGAGCTCGTTGAACAGATTTCCCGGTAACTATAGTTATTAGGACTGTTGATCTAATATTCCGAAAAGGAAAGAGTAATAGTGGCAATAATAGAACAGGTATTTTGGTTTATCATCGCCCTAGGGGTGTTGGTAACCATTCATGAATATGGGCATTACTATGTTGCTCGCCGCTGTGGGGTCAAAGTTTTGCGTTTTTCGGTGGGCTTTGGCAAGGTTTTGCTTAGCCGCCGTAATAAAGAAGGCACAGAGTTTACTTTAGCGGCCATTCCTTTGGGTGGCTACGTGAAAATGCTGGATGAGCGTGAGGGTGAGGTTGACCCCGACGAAAAGCATATGGCTTTTACTCAGAAGCCAGTTCTCGCGCGTATCGCTATTGTGGCTGCGGGGCCCATTGCTAACTTTATCTTGGCTGTTTTATTGTTTTGGGTCTTAACTCTGCCAGGGACTACTGAATTAACGCCGGTCGTGGGAGCGGTTGAGAAGGGCTCTATCGCCGAGCAAGCGGGCTTAGAGGCAGGCCAGACTATAGTGGCTGTTGATGGTGCTCCTACCCCGACACGACAAGCTCTAGCGCAACAATTACTGAACCGTTTGGGTGAAACGGGCGAGATTGAGTTTACGGTCCAGTATCCCAAGTCAGATTTAAGTTATCAATCTACAGCGAGCTTAGACAAATGGCTGCAAGGTATTGATCAGCCTGAGCCCTTTAGTGGCTTGGGTTTAACTTTGTTCTCTCCAAAGGCAAGTTTAGACGTTCGCTTTGTACAGGACGATAGCCCAGCATCAAAGGCGGGGCTGCTATTCGGCGATTCAATATTATCGGCTGATAATATTACGATGACGAGTTGGGACGCTTGGGTGTCATATGTTCAAGAGCGTCCTGGGCAGCTTATTGATTTGCAGATTAGGCGAGATGGTTCGGCGATTAACATGCCGTTAACACCTATGCTGTACACCAAGGACGATGGAACTAAAATAGGCCGTGTTGGGATTGGTCCCAAAGTAGACCCTTGGCCTGAATCGATGATACTAAAACGCCAGTATGGTGTGATGGAGTCGTTTGTCGTGGCGGTGAAGCGTACAAAAGACACCTCTGCTTTTGTGTTGTTATCACTAAAGAAGCTTATTGTTGGGGAAATCTCGACTAAAAACTTGAGTGGACCCTTTACCATTGCTAAAGTGGCCAGCGCTTCAGCAAGTGCTGGCTGGCAGAGTTATGTCGGATTCATTGCACTGCTAAGTATTTTTCTAGGGGTAATGAATTTACTGCCGATCCCAGTATTGGATGGCGGGCATTTAATGTACTACTTGATTGAATTGTTTAAAGGTAGCCCACTGCCTGATCGAGTTCAGTTATGGGGCTATCAAGCGGGTATGGTTATGGTGCTTGGCATTATGGCGGTAGCTTTGTATAACGATGTATCGAGGATGTTGTAAGGCTTAGGCTGCGCAACACCAAGCAATGATTAAAATAACGAGCTCTGCTCACAAACTGGTTAAATATTAAACATAATATGAAGCGTATTCGAAACCTACTCCTTATTTTGACCTTTTTACCACTTGCTGCGATGGCTCAGGTATTTAAGGTTAATGACATTCGTCTAGAAGGCTTGCAGCGTGTATCTGCTGGAACCGTCTTCGCGTCATTACCTATTCAGATCGGTCAGGAGCTTGATAGCGTTGCTATTCAGGCCGCCACTCGATCATTGTTTAAAACGGGTTATTTTGCCGACATCGAAATGTCACGTGACGTAGGTGTTTTAGTTGTCCGTATGGTAGAGCGGCCAGCGATTAGCGAGATTGCTATCGACGGTAACAAGGCAATCAAAACTGAAGATCTTATGAAAGGTCTGACGGATAACGGTTTGTCTGAAGGGCAGATATTCAAACAGGCAACTCTAGAGGGGCTAACGCAAGAGTTACGTCGCCAGTATGTGGCGCAGGGTCGTTATAGCGCGGATGTAGAAGCCTCAGTTATTGATTTGCCTCGCAACCAAGTTAAGCTTCAAATCGATGTTGACGAAGGCGATGTCGCCTCGATCAAGCATATCAATATTGTCGGTAACAAAGCTTTCGACGATGAAGAATTACGCGATTTATTTGAGTTAAAATCGACCGGTTGGTTATCGTGGATCAAAAGTGACGATCGCTATGCCAAAGAAAAACTCTCAGGTGATATTGAGCGACTAGAGAGCTTTTATTTAGACCGTGGTTATTTAAAGTTTGAGATCGAGTCTACCCAGGTTTCGTTAAGCCCAGACAAAGAAGCCGTATTCATCACCGTCAACATTGATGAGGATGAGGTTTACGAGGTCAGTAGTGTTGAGCTAGCGGGTGATCCGATATTGCCTGAAGAAGAAATGCGCGGCTTGTTGCTCATGCGAGAAGGGCAAAAATTTTCGCAGGTATTAATGACAACAACAGAAGAGTATATGACTAAGCGCCTTGGTAACGAGGGTTATACTTTTGCTGAGGTTAAAGGCATTCCAGATGTCGATGATGAAGATGGTAAGGTAAAAGTTACCTTCTTTATTGATCCAGGTAAGAGGGCTTACGTCCGTCGCATTAACTTTCGAGGCAACACCACTACAGCCGATAACGTTCTACGGCGTGAGATGCGCCAAATGGAAGGTGCTTCAGCCTCATCCTTACGAATTGAACAATCAAAAGTACGTTTAGAGCGCCTAGGCTTTTTCAAAGAAGTAAAGGTCGAGAA
>Ga0105357_10001844_pt1 | contig 11356 bp, 10 predicted proteins | sample GOMGulsemesocosm_4_FD_83660 | JGI IMG/M metagenome (GOLD analysis project Ga0105357, IMG submission 83660) | Methane-oxidizing microbial communities from mesocosms in the Gulf of Mexico - GOM15B Gulf of Mexico | ecosystem: Environmental > Aquatic > Marine > Cold seeps | place: USA: Gulf of...
ACGTTCAAAAGCATCCGCTGTATCACGTATTTTATCAATAGCTTCAATGGCAGTATTCACCGCTGTTGCAAAGCCTATAGTAAAGTCAGTACCATCAATATCGTTATCAATAGTGCCGGGGACGCCGATCAACTGACCTTGCCAATAATCTTTTAATGCTAATAACCCATTAAAAGAACCATCGCCACCTATAACCAGTAAGGCATCTATATTTTGCTCTGTTAAGGTTTTTGCCGCCTTTTCAATACCTGGTTCTGTGAGCATTTGTTCACAACGAGCACTTTTTAAAAAAGTACCACCTCGATGAATAATACCCTTAACATTTTTGAGCCCTATAAGCTTTGCTTGAGCAATACTCTCTAAATTAATCAAGCCGTTATAACCATGAAAAAAACCAATAACTTCGATATGATAGTGATGAGCAGCCAACACAACAGCACGAATAGCGGCATTCATGCCCGGAGCATCGCCTCCACTGGTCAATATACCAATACGTTTGATCTTAATTTCCGGCATGTGAATAGTTCCAATATTCTTAATTTTTCGAATTAAAAAAACTATACCACACCAGAAAGGCTTAGTGCTGATAAGCTTTATAAATAACTTACCGAGATAGGAATAGTGAGCACTTTACGTCCTTGATTTTTGAGCCAAAAATAAATACCAGTAAAACACAAGAATACCGCAATAATATAAATACTTGACATGAATGGCGCAACAAAAAAACTACCTATTTGAAAGCATAACGTTGCCATTAAATAAGCTAATAAGAAGCTCCAAATAGCAGCAAAACCAGCCCAACGAGTACCTACTTCATTTTTAATGGCACCCATAGCAGCGACACATGGCGTATAGAGAAGAATAAAAAGCAAGTAACTAAACGCGCCTAACTGTCCGGCAAAGGCAGCTTGCATAACTTGATAAGTACTTAATGCTACCTCTTGATCTTTAGCAACTTGCGTTAAGTCACTCAGGTCTCCAACACCAATACCTAAGGGATCATCTGGTGATATTCCCAATAAATTTCCTTTAATACTCATCATTGCATCGTGCCAACTTGCCGTTAACGATGGCGCCCCATCGGCTGTAGAATTACTAGGAGAATATAAGCTATTAAATGTTGCTACCAATACTTCTTTAGCAAAAATTCCAGTAATAATACCAACACCCGCTTGCCAATTTTCTTCTTTAATACCCATAGGCACAAGCAATGGCATTACCACTTGTGCACTTTGGCTTAAAATAGAATTTTCGCTATCTTGATGACCAAAGCTACCGTCGGTACCTATAGAATTTAAAAAATTCAGTAAACACACTACAATAACAATAGTTTTACCAGCACCAGTAACAAAGCCAAAAGTACGTTGCCATACACGTTTACTGATGGCACCAACTTTGGGTAACTCATAAGGTGGTAATTCCATTATATTCAATGAACTAGTACCAGACAGCACCGTTTTCTTAAGTAAAAACCCCGTAAATATAGCTGCGGCAATACCAATCAAATACAACAAAAACACTAAATTCTGTCCACTTTCAGGAAAAAATGCCGCTGCAAATAATGCGTAAACAGGTAACCGTGCTCCGCATGACATAAAGGGAGCCATCATAATCGTAGTAATACGCTCTCTTTCACTGTCGAGAACACGCGCTGACATTACCGCAGGTACAGTACAACCAAAACCAACAATAAGTGGTACAAACGCCTTACCCGGCAAGCCAATTTTTTGCATCACGCTATCTACTACAAAAGCAGCACGAGCCAAATAACCTGAGTTTTCTAATAACGATAAGCCAATAAATAAACAAGCGATAACGGGAATAAAGGTAGCGACGGTTTGTATGCCGCTCCCCACGCCTTCTATTATCGTAAGGATCCATTGGGGTAAACCTAAAGGCTTAAGAAAATGTAAAGGGTAATCAACAAAAATAGTACCACTGAGAATATCAAAAAAATCAATGAACGCGCTACCTACATTGATAGCAAACATGAATAACAAATACATCATGCCTAAAAATACTGGAATACCCGTAATAGGATGTAATACAAAATTATCTAATCTATCTGAAAAACTCGCTCCGCCGCCACCAAAGCTTGATCGGGATAAAATATCGGTAACATAATCATGTCTTGCTTGAATCGATGGTGAATTTTCACCTGCCAGATTTTTGTTTTTTTCTGTTTTATGCTGCTTTGACGCTTGGCTTTGTTGGGTAAGTTGTTGTTGTGCTAATAATAATTTTTTCTCCATACAGCTTAATGCACTTTTATCGTGCGCGCTCAACGCTACGACAGGACAACCTAATTCGGCGCTTAATTTAGCAGCATCAACCGAGGCATGTTTCTGCCTATCCTCTTTATTCAACACAACGATCATAGGCACGCCTAATTCAAGCAACTGTGTTGTAAGATAAAGTTGACGACTTATTTGATTAACATCCACAACATTAATTAAAAAATCAATATCATTAGTGGTTATAAATTGCTGGGAAATAGTTAAGTCTTGCCCTTGCTCACCTCGCTTAGTTAACGAGCTTAGACCGGGCAAATCTGAAAGAAAAGTGTCGACACCATTTAACTTTATTAATGTTTTTTTCGCCGCTACCGTAATGCCTGAGAAATTACCGACGTTTTGCTGGATTGCTTTTTTATTATGAGAAGACAGTAAATTAAATAAGGTACTTTTGCCTGTATTAGCAAATCCAACAAGGGCGTAATGCAAACCTTTTACTGGTAAAACATCACTTTTATCAGAAGATTGACTGCATGATGATGAACTAGAACAACAACTCATGATGAAAACTCATATTACGTTTACTAAATGTAGCGGTGTTTAAACACGCTATAGGGTTGAAGGTTAATCAACAAAAAATCAAGTGTTAGAAACTTGAATTTGCTTGGCAATAGAACGTTGAATACTTATTTTAGTATTATGTAATCTAAAAGCTATAGGTCCATTAAATGGTGCTTTATGTGCTAATGCTACTTCGGTACGCAAAGCAAAGCCTTGTTCTAATAGCTGAGCCGAGAGTAATTCATCAAGCGGTAATCCGCTAATTTTAACAACCTGATTTTTGGCTACATCAACTAAAGTCATTTCTTTACCTTTTATTTTTTTACTTAACCTTTAACAACAGTCGATTAAAGGTTAGCCTGATAAATACAAATAAAATATCATCATTGCTTTACTAGTAACATTTACTAAAAATTCACTTTATAAAAGTACAATACAAAAGACAATGAGAATTACTACCATTTGCATCCTACACTGGAATGAGTAAGGACACAATGAAAAAAATGATTGTTTACACCTTAGTTGATGTTGATCAATGTATGCTTAAGTCGCATGAACCTAATTTGCATAAATCAGTAAAGGGAGCTGTCCTTGGTTCCCCCACAATATCATAACATTGGAGTTTTAAAGGAGTTAATCATTAGCGGTTCATCCCCCGCTGTCACGGGGAACACAACAGTTACTTGAATACCCTGAAGTATGGGTGCTAAGGAACACGCTAAGGGCTTCACCGCATCTAGTAAACAAAAACCAACTGCTGCCACATCTAAACTATGATAGGGGAACAAATGATAATCGTTACCCTCTACAGTTTCATTTTTTTGGGCTTTACCCCAGTATTTTAAATAACTTTTATTCATACTGCCATCCCTTGCCCAAACTTTATAACCTAACTCACTAGCTATTAATCATCGTTATTGATCAGAATAGACTCCACATCAACTTGATCTACCCGTTGTAAGCCACGTGGTAACTTATTACCCCTACGACCACGTTCGCCTCGATAATGCTCTATATCGCTGGCTTTTAAGGTGAGTTTACGTCTACCAGCATGTAAGGTAACTGATGCACCATCTGGCACAATGGCAAGTAAAGTAACAAGCTCTTCACGTGCCTTAGCGCGCGCGGGTGGTATATTAATAATTTTATTCCCCTTACCTTTACTCAATATAGGCAGGTTTTTCACCGGAAAAACTAACATTCGTCCTTCAGTGGTAATTGCTAAACAAGAAGAACTATCAATATTTTCAATTAACTGTGGCGTTAATACACTTGAATTTTTTGGTAATGATATTATTGCCTTACCGTTTTTATTACGACTAACCATATTGCCAAAACAACTGATAAAACCATAACCGGCATCACTCACTAGCATGTATTGAGTATCATCATCGGCCATTAAGCAATGCACAAAATTTTCACCCGCTGTTAGGTTAAATCGCCCGGTGAGTGGCTCACCTTGGCTACGCGCCGTTGGTAGGGTATGCGCATCGGTAGTAAAAGCTCTACCAGATGAGTCAATAAAGGCTACCGGACGATTACTTCGTCCTTTGGCTAAGCATAGGTAACTATCGCCCGCTTTGTAACTTAGCGCTGTAGCGTCGATATCATGACCTTTGGCACATCGCGCCCAACCTTTATCCGAGACCACCACAGTGACGGATTCACTTGGCACCAGATCTTTTTCAGTTAAAGCTTTTGATTCAGTACGTTCTACCAGTTTAGAGCGGCGATCATCACCATACTCCTCAGCTGCCGCCAAAATTTCCTTTTTCATCAACGTACTCATACGCGCTTTTGAATTAAGAATTTTTTCTAAATATTCTTGCTCTTCACGCAATTTATCTTGCTCTGCGCGGATTTTAATTTCTTCTAATTTAGCAAGTTGTCTTAGTTTAATTTCTAAAATGGAATGAGCTTGTGTTTCTGACAAACTAAAGCGCGACATTAACTCGGCTTTTGGATCATCAAAACCACGGATGATTTCAATAACTTCATCAATATTTAAGTAAGCGACTAATAAACCATCTAAAATATGTAAACGTGCTAATACATTATCTAAACGATATTGCAAACGTCTGCGTACAGTTTCACGACGATATTCAAGCCATTCAGTTAAAATTTCAAGTAAATTTTTCACCGCTGGACGATTATCTAAACCAATCATATTGATGTTAACGCGATAACTTTTTTCTAAATCAGTACTGGCAAACAAATGCTGCATTAATTGTTCAATATCAATGCGGTTCGATCGAGGAACAACCACTAAACGCACTGGGTTTTCATGATCAGATTCATCACGAAGATCGACCACCATAGGCAGTTTTTTCGCGTTCATTTGTCCCGCTATTTGTTCTAATATTTTACCGCCTGATGCTTGATGCGGTAATGAGGTGATCACTACTTCACCTTGCTCTATCTCATAAACCGCACGCATTTTAATACTGCCACGCCCTGTTTGATATATTTTTTCAATATCCGCTTTAGAGGTAGTTATTTCGGCATCCGTTGGGTAATCTGGTCCGTGAACAAATTCTAGTAAATCAGCTACTTCTGCTTTAGGTTGCTCAATTAAGTGTACGCAGGCTGCGGCAATTTCTCGCACATTATGAGGGGGGATATCAGTTGCCATACCAACAGCAATACCGGTAATGCCATTGAGCATAATATGAGGTAAACGCGCTGGCAGTGTTTTTGGCTCTTGCATGGTGCCATCAAAATTTGGCACCCAATCAACGGTCCCTTGACCAAGCTCAGCTAGAAGAATCTCACTAAAACGTGATAAACGCGATTCGGTATAACGCATAGCCGCGAAAGATTTTGGATCATCTGGTGCCCCCCAGTTCCCTTGCCCATCAACTAAAGGATAACGATAAGAAAACGGTTGCGCCATTAACACCATAGCTTCATAACAAGCACTATCACCATGAGGATGGAATTTACCCAGTACATCACCAACGGTACGTGCCGATTTTTTATATTTAGCTGTTGCCGATAAACCCAGCTCTGACATAGCATAAACGATACGTCGTTGTACTGGCTTTAAGCCATCACCAATATGCGGTAAGGCTCTGTCCATAATAACGTACATGGAGTAGTTTAAATAAGCTTCTTCTGTAAAGCGCCTTAGGGGAACTTGCTCTACCCCGTCTGGACTATATTCGAGCACATCAGACATGAAATGATTTTCCTATTCCCGTAAATATGAATATCGTAAATACGTGCGTTTAAAATATAAGTACGATTTGTTTTATTATTAATAACAATATATACCCATACCACCTCAAGATGCGAGTTTCAGGACGAGTTTAAAAGGCGTATAGCCGCGTTATTGATTTTGAAAATGGCGCAACATGAATGGTGTAATAAGATAATGCAGGTGCAATAATCCTGAGTAATCATTCTCTTTAATCAAGGTATTGCCTATAGGCGTTTCTAATTCCAGATAAATCACATGCTGAAGCAACTTGAGTAATAAAGTGCAAGCTTATATGATTTTTATAGCCAAGTGAATTCAAAAAACGACTACCTTCGTGTCATGGTTATTAGTAATACCAATACCAATAAATATGTGATCATTTTAAATGGGCTAAATATTCCAATAACATCCTTGCTTTCAACCCTAATAGCCCGCTAATGCTCAATCAAGCGCTTTGCCTACATGGCGGTACAGGAAGTACCTTGCAAAACAGCGGCTACGCCCCAACCATCTACTAGTAACTTAAGCCTAACACGTTTACTGAAAACTGAAAAAACCATATTTAATAATAGAACATTCTATTATTAAATATGGTTTTACTATTTTTTATGATGTACTGAGTCGACTATTAGTCAATATTAATACGTATAATATCTGCGCCTAATGCTTGTAATTTATCTTCTATACGTAAATAGCCGCGATCTATGTGATAAATACGATCCACTTGTGTCGGTGTTTTAGCAACTAAACCCGCAATCACTAAACTTGCGGACGCACGTAAATCTGTTGCCATAACTTGGGCACCATTAAGTGAATCAACACCTCTCACTATCGCAGTATTTCCTTCAAGGGCTATATCTGCGCCCATGCGTTGTAATTCAGGTACGTGCATAAAGCGATTTTCAAAAATAGTTTCTATCACCGTTGCGGTGCCCTCTGCTAACACATTTAACGTCATAAATTGTGCCTGCATATCGGTAGGAAATGCAGGATGCGGGGCGGTTTTAACACTAACTGCTTTGGGTTTTTTAGTCATTGATAGCTCTATCCATCCTTCCCCTTTTGCATTTTCACCTGTGGTAATATCAGCACCTGCTTCCGTTAACTTCGACAATACCGCCTCTAACACTGAGGAGTCAGTATTTAAACATCTAACTTTCCCTTGAGTAACCGCTGCGGCAACAAGAAAAGTACCCGTTTCGATTCTGTCAGGCATTACTCGATATTCAGTTCCTCGAAGCTCTTCAACACCTTCAATCGTTAAAGTATTAGTACCTGCACCGGTAATTTTTGCGCCCATACTAATAAGGCACTTAGCAAGATCAACCACTTCAGGTTCTCGCGCAGCATTTTCAATAACCGTCGTACCATCAGCTAACGCAGCTGCCATCATTAAATTTTCAGTACCTGTAACACTGACAATATCCATAAAAATATTGGCACCGACCAGTCGGCCTTGTTTCTTAGCAACAATATAACCATTTTCAACATCAATATCAGCAGCCATCGCTTTCAGGCCTTGAATATGTAAATTCACTGGGCGAGCACCAATGGCACAACCTCCAGGTAAAGACACTTCAGCATGCCCCATACGGGCAAGTAAAGGGCCAAGTACCAAGATAGAAGCACGCATGGTTTTGACTAAGTCATAAGGAGCACAACATTCAGTAATATTACTTGCATCGATACTTAATGTTTCATCATTTAGCCATTGGGTTTTAGCACCTAATTGGCCTAATAGTTTTACGGTGGTTAAAATGTCATTGAGCTGAGGAACATTATGAAAAACAATGGGTGTTTTTGATAATAGTGCTGACATTAAAATAGGGAGGGCGGCGTTTTTAGCCCCTGAAATAGTGACTTCACCATGTAGTGGCTTACCACCAATAACTTTAAATGCGTCCAAAATGGCTTACTTCTTACTTATAAATGAATAAAATGAATTGACTCTGTGGGCAAGATTGCCTTATGCGTTAGTCAGGCTAACTATAACGACTATTGATTAAACAGCTTGTCACGTTGCCACTGCGCTGTAGTAAATGTTTTTACCGTCACCGCATGAATACTGCCCTCTTTAATCGCACCAGCTAACACGGCAAAGACTACTTGTTGGCGTTTAACACGAGATAAATCAGCAAACATATCAGCTACTGCTACAACACTACATTGTGAACCGTCAAACTTTACTTGAAGTTCATCAAGCGTTAGTGCGTCATTAATTAGTTTTTCAATTTCTTGTACTTCCAAGAGTAATTCCTCGATCTAGTTAGTTATATTTAACAGGCAAAAAGCCTTCAACGCCACTTAAGCTAATGAGTTTATCTAATTTAGTTGGTATGTTAACAAAAGATAGCTCACAATCATCAATACTTGCTTGCTCTAATAAATAAAAAAGCCACGCTAATCCCGCCGTATCAATACGCGTTATTTGTGCTAAATCAAGTGTTGTAGATGAAGATAAAAATAACGCTTTAATATTTTTTTTTGTTATTTGTATTATAGAATGTCGGGTTAACTCACCGCTAAGCTCAACTGGCGTAGTGGTAATATCTAAGGTTATTAATGTCATGCCTTAACCCGCTTTATTTTTCGTTGATTTAGTTTTAAATACTATATCACGTGTACTTTTTTTCTTTAATAATTCAGTCACATAAGGCAGTCCTTTTTGACGAATCACACCACCCAGTTCAGCTTGTTTACTGTCAAGTAAACTTACTCCCTCAGCGGTCATATCAAATGCTTTCCATTCATTAGTCTTTCTATTTTTTCTTACTTTAAAAGAGACATCTATGCCGTCTCTTTCTTTCATAATAACACGAGTATTTACCGCCACAATTTTTTTATCGCTAAAGCGCTTTTCAGGTGCAAATTCAACTGGTTGATTATCATATAAGGTGAATACTTGCGCATATGAAGTCACTAAATACTCTCGAAATACGGGCACAAAATCTTTACGTTCTTGCGCCGTTGTTTTCTTTAAATGCTTACCAATCACCTTAAATGCAGCGTATTTATAATTGATATAGGGCATTAGTTCTTCTCGAACTATGTTTTTTAGTTTATTTGGATTAGCTTGAATTGCTTGCTTTTCATCCGAAAGGCGTTTAAACGTTTTGCCAGCAACCTTTTTAATCATTAAATAAGGGTTTGTTTTATCAACATAAATACGAGTAGTATTTTCAGCTTGCTGCGTTTTGCTCTCAAGTAATTCATTTGTTTTTATTTCATCAGACGCAAGTATATTTGCGCTAAATAAGGTCACCACTATACCTAATATAAATAATGACGAGTTAATCATTAACTTTATCTGATTTAAAAGTTTTATTTTCATTATTCATCACCGCCATCTTGGCTAAATAAAAACTGTCCAATTAATTCCTCTAGCACTAACGCCGGCTTAGTATCTTCAATAAAATCATTTGGTTGCAACATTTCCAATGACTCATCTATAAAGCCAGGTTGTAAACCAATGTATTGTTCACCCAATAAACCTGCGGTTAAAATAGCCAAGGAAGTTGCTTCCGAAAATTGATTATATTCATTACTAATTTTCATAGTAACCACGGGTGTGTAATCTTCTTCATCAAGTGAGATATTACTAACACGTCCGATAACAACACCGCCTATTTTTATCGGTGAACGGACTTTTAAACCGCCAATATTATCAAATTTGGCAAATAGGTTATAACTTTCTCCGCTACCTGAAATACCGCTATTGGCTACTTTCAGCGATAACATCAGTAATGCTGCAATACCTAAAGCAACAAAAAAACCGACCATTAGTTCTACTTTTTTTGACATCATGTCTTTCACCAAATATTTTATAAATTTTCTAAAACTCGAAACAATTAACTCGAGACTATGAATTCGAAACTATTCTCTTCTATTTATCTTGCAAACATTAATGCGGTTAAAATAAAATCTAATGCTAAAATCAATAACGACGATTGTACCACAGTTGAGGTAGTTGCCCGCGAAATACCTTCAGAAGTGGGTTCACAATCGTAACCTTTATATACTGCTATCCAAGTGACTACAAAGGCAAAAACAACACTCTTAATAATGCCGTTTAAAATATCTTTATTAAAATCTACTTGGTCTTGCATAACAGACCAAAAAGTTCCTGCATCAACGCCTAACCAATCAACGCCAACTAAATGTGCACCAAGAATGCCCACCATGGAAAAAATAGCCGCCAATAAGGGTAAGCTAATAAAACCAGCCCAAAAGCGCGGTGCTATAACACGGCGCAGAGGATCAACGGCCATCATTTCTAAACTAGATAATTGCTCTGTGGCTTTCATTAAACCAATTTCAGCCGTTAGCGCTGAGCCTGCCCTACCCGCAAATAATAGTGCAGCAACCACCGGGCCTAATTCACGCAATAAAGAGAGCGCTACCATTGGGCCTAAACTCGCTTCGGCGCCATAGCCAACCAATATAGTATAGCCTTGTAAGGCTAGCACCATACCAATAAAACCACCTGACACCACGATAATAAGCAATGACTTTACGCCAACGCTATAAAGTTGCTGTAATAATAAAGGAATGCCTTTACGAGGGTTAGGTTTATGTAACAAAGCCGAAAGTAATACAATAACTGCGCGTCCTAAACCGCTAATAAGGGCTAAGGTATTTCGACCTAATAATTGCAACTGCCACATTATGAACTTCCTCGCCCATGTTTTATTTCATGCTCTTTTTCATGTAAAGAAGAGGCTGACAATTTAATGAGTTCACTTTGATAGCTCTGCGCCTGATAATGAAAGGGTACCGGCCCATCAGCCCTGCCTTGCACGAACTGCTTCACCAATGGTGATTGATCTTGTCTTATTTGATCAGGTGTACCGTGACCAATAATTTTTTGCTCTGCAATAATATAAATATAATCAGCAATACTCATCACTTCTGGCACATCATGTGAAACAACAACCGATGTTAAACCTAACGCATCACTAAGAGAACGAATTAAACGAACAATCACGCCCATTGAAATAGGATCTTGCCCTGCAAAAGGCTCATCATACAAAATCAACTCAGGGTCAAGCGCAATAGCACGGGCTAGTGCCACACGACGCGCCATCCCTCCTGAAAGCTCGCTAGGTTGTAAATCTCGTGCACCACGCAACCCTACCGCTTCCAATTTCATTAAAACTATTTTTTCAATAATATTTTCAGGTAACTTACTATGTTCGCGAATAGGAAAGGCTATATTGTCAAAAACATTCATATCGGTAAAAAGAGCGCCACTTTGAAAAAGCATACTCATACGTTTACGTGTTTCATAGAGTTCACTGCGAGACAAACTGGGAATGTTTTGACCTGAAAATAAAATATCACCTTCATCCGGTTTAATTTGTCC
>Ga0105357_10001853_pt1 | contig 11333 bp, 7 predicted proteins | sample GOMGulsemesocosm_4_FD_83660 | JGI IMG/M metagenome (GOLD analysis project Ga0105357, IMG submission 83660) | Methane-oxidizing microbial communities from mesocosms in the Gulf of Mexico - GOM15B Gulf of Mexico | ecosystem: Environmental > Aquatic > Marine > Cold seeps | place: USA: Gulf of...
ATCAGGGTCATACCGGGGGTGCGCATCTTGAACACCGTCACCAGGAAGTTGACGCCCGTGAGCAGCGTTCCCAGCCCCGATAACTGCAGTGCCCAGATATAGTAATCGACCCCCACGCCGGGACTGTAGCCCAGCTCGGCCAGTGGCGGATAAGCCACCCAGCCGGTGCGCGCGAACTCCCCTACTCCCAGCGACACGTTGACCAGAATCGCACCGGCAACAAACAGCCAGAAACTCAGCGAGTTGAGAAACGGAAAGGCCACGTCGCGCGCGCCGATCTGCAGTGGCACGGCGATGTTCATCAGCCCGACCATGAACGGCATGGCCATGAAGATAATCATGATGACGCCGTGCGCGGTGAAGATCTGGTCGTAATGCTCCGGCGGCAGAAAGCCCTGTTCCGCGCCCTGCGCCATGGCCAACTGGCCGCGCATCATGATCGCGTCGGCAAAGCCGCGCAGCAGCATGATCAAGGCAACCAGGATGTACATGACGCCGATTTTCTTGTGGTCGACCGAGGTCAGCCACTCAGACCACAGGTAGCCCCACTTGCGGTAGTAGGTGAGCGCGGCAACCACGCCAAAGCCAAGCAGCGCCACCACGGCGAGCGTGACCATGATGATAGGCTCGTGAAATGGCACGGCCTCCAGAGTTAATTTGCCAAACATCTTAGTGAGACTCCTCGATACTGGCGTTCATGGGCATGCCGTGCATGTCGGCATCTGCGTGCTCGGCGCTGTGCATCGCGTGATGACCGCCGTGGGCGTACTGCATGAGAATGTGTTGATACAGCGTTGGGCTGACGCCGCCGAAGTAGCGCACCGGATCGGCCGTGCTGGGCGCAGCCAGTACCGGGTAGTTGCTCTGATCCAGCGTGTCTTTGGTGGCTTTGACCTTGGCGACCCAGTCGGCAAAGCCCTGCTCTGACGTGGCAATGGCCTGGAACTTCATATCCGAAAAGCCCTCACCGCTGAGGTTGGCCGAGATACCTTCAAAGCTGCCTTCGTGGTTGGCGATCAGGTGCAGCTTGGTCTGCATGCCGGCCATGGAGTAGATCTGGCTACCCAGCTGCGGAATGAAAAAGGAGTTCATGGCCGACTGTGAGGTGATCTTGAAATTCACCGGCGTATCCGTCGGGAAGGCAATTTCGTTGACCGTGGCAATGCCCTGATCGGGATAGATGAACAGCCACTTCCAGTCCAGCGAAACCACCTGGATTTCAATCGGCTTGACGTCGGAATCCAGTGGCCGATACGGGTCCAGATCATGGGTACTGGTCCAGGTGATGGTGCCCAGAATGGCAACAATGATGCAGGGCACCAGCCAGACCACCAGCTCGATGCGGTTGGAGTGCGCCCAGTTGGGTCGGTAGGTCGCCTTGGTGTTGCCGGCGCGGTACTTCCAGGCAAATGCCAGGGTCATCACGATCACCGGAATGACCACAATCAGCATTAACAGGGTCGCGGTAATGATCAGCGACTTTTCGTCCATGCCGACCTGCCCCTTGGGGTCAAGCAGCGCCATCTTGCATCCGCCCAGCATCAGCAGGGGTAGCCAGACCAGGTGTTTCAAATATCCAGAGAACTGCTCTATTTTCATGTTGCGGCCTTGTTGGGTGAACTGGCGCCGCGCAGTGAGCTAAGCGGCGGTGCCTTGGTTGCTCCCGTTTCACCGGGTGACTCCTGAATGGGCCGGGCCGCAAAATCCAGACGCGCGGGGACACGCGATTGTCGCTGCGGCGAAATCGACTCATGTGCTGTTGGAGTATTTTTTTGTCAGCATGGGTAGCGCTACGCGCTGTCCTGACGGGCGCTTGCCGTTGACGGTTTCGATGCTTGGCAAAGACTGCCAGTAAACGGACCGATCAGCCTGCAGCCAGGGCAATTGCCTTGGCAAGGGTCAGATATCCTTGTGGCTAGAAAACAAGCCACGCTGACTCAGGGTGTAAATATTACAAAATATTTCAAAGTGCACTGCAAACCGAAAAAGCGTCTAGAACACGGAGTTGCACCCCTTGGTACACATGACGGGCTAGGTGATATGAGTAAAGCCGGCGTAATGAAAACGCAGGCTAAGTGCCTGTCGTTATTGAGTCTCAGCGATTTTTGTTCTGCTAAAAAAGCCGCTATTTTCACCGGCGCTATAGTGCGACCTTGTGTCGCGCTCACCTAAAAGGTAATTCGAGGAAAAGCTGACCCAGATCAATACTTTTGATTTCGCGCGCTCTTCGGAAGCTACAAGCAATAAAATTACGCAGCGCATAATGGCTGCGCTCAGTACGTTGACTAATCGCAGAAGGCGTCGCAGAATCGCGCTTCACCATCAAGACACCACCATGCTCACAGCAACGACTTTCAATAGTTCGCCCAAGCGCTTTTTATCAGCAGTTAATCTGTCATTGCTGGTATTGGTACTTCTGTTTTTGTCGGTCATGGTCCAACAAAAAGCACTTGGGCCGTCTCTTGCTGAAGGTGGGTTTGTTGGCAAAGTCGAGCAGATTGTCGCAGCGTCGTACGCTGGATCGCTCAAGCTACACAAAGATCATTCCCCTAAAGATGACAACCCCGAGCCGAATCCCAGCCTTCACTGGGGGCTTGTCAGCCATGTCGGTTTATTTCCCTTAGCACCTCGGCAAACTGTCACGTCGAGCTACAGCCAGCGTTATACGCCCTCACCCGCCTCGGCCTACCGCTCTCCCCCGCTGCGCGCGCCACCCTCAGCGTAATTCTCAACGTTTTTTTCGGTTGTTCTTCAACAACTACATTCGTCACCCGTTTGAGTATTACTTATGAAATCGCTACGTTCACGAGCCGTTGTTTACGGTTTGGTGATTGCGCTCGGCTTGCTGAGCGCCTTGCCCAACCTTCTGCCCAGCTCAGTTTCTGCAAGCCTCCCGGCTTGGTATAGCAAGAACACCGTCACCCTTGGTCTGGATCTGCAAGGAGGGTCGCACCTGCTGCTCGAGGCAGACACCAAGGCACTGTTTACTGATCAGCTGGCGTCATTTACCGAGGCGCTGAAGCTACCCCTGCGCAAGGCAGGCATTCACTACCAAAGCCCTGCTGTCGGCGACTCCCAAGCTGTGTTGAGGCTGAACAAGCCAGAACAACAGCAAGAGGCGCTGAGCATTGCCAAAGAGGTGGCTCGGAATCAATCCGATAACAACAGTCGCCGCTTTACTGTTCAATTGAGTGATGGGCAATTGCGCATCAACCTGACCGAAGAGTGGCAGCAGGCACTCTCCAAGGATGCAATAGAACGCAGCCTGGAAGTCGTCCGGCGCCGACTGAACGAGACTGGCCTCGTTGAGCCAAGCATTACCCGCCAGGGTGATGACGGCATTTTGGTACAGATGCCTGGCGTTGCCGATCCGCATGCAATTCGCACGCTGCTGGGCACTACCGCGAAAATGTCGTTCCATTGGCAGGCCAAGCCTGATGCGGTTTCCAACGCAGATACCATGATTGTTGCGGATGCTTCTAGTGAGCAGTCCTATCGCCTCGAACGCCGCGTCGCTATGCAGGGCGAGCGTATCAGCGATGCGCAAATGGCTTTCAACGCGAATACGGGCAACCCGGTTGTCAACTTCAAACTCGATAGCGAAGGTGGGCGCGTATTCGGCGAGATTACCCGTGACAATATTGGCCGCCCTTTGGCTATCGTGCTGGATAACAAAGTAATTACTGCGCCGGTAATCCGCAGTGTCATTGCCGGCGGGAGTGGTGAAATCAGTGGCAGCTTCACCACCCAGGAGGCCAGCAACCTGGCTTTGTTGTTGCGCGCTGGCGCCCTTCCCGTGCCTCTGCATGTGGTTGAAGAGCGTACTGTTGGCCCAGACCTGGGCAGCGATGCTATTGCCATGGGGCTAACCACCGGCATCATTGGGGCGGCCATGGTGGTTGCGTTCATGCTGGGTATTTATGGAGCCTGGGGGCTCATTGCTTGCATCAGCTTAGCAGTCAACATTGGGCTGTTATTCGGGGTACTAAGCACCTTGGGTGCAACCCTCACCCTGCCCGGTATCGCCGGTATCATCCTCACCGTCGGCATGGCGGTGGACGCCAACATACTGATTAACGAGCGTATTCGCGAAGAAGCCAGGCGAGGAAAATCCGCGGCGCTGGCGCTCAAGGAAGGCTTTGATCGAGCCTACAGCACCATTCTGGATTCAAACGCGACAACGCTGATCGCCATCAGTTTGCTGTTTTTGTTTGGTAGCGGCCCGGTCAAAGGTTTTGCGGTCACTATTGGTATTGGTTTGCTTACCTCGATGTTCACTGCCATTGCCGTCACTCGCCTGATGATGGAATGGAGTATCAAGGGGAAGGAGCGCAGTACGCTGGCTATATCCGGCGTTGCCTGGCTGGATAAAACCGGTGCAAGCAAAATAAACTTTCTACGTGGACGGGTTATCGGTTTGGCGGCTTCCGCCGTGCTCTCCTTGGCCTCTATCGCTCTGTTCCTGCAGCCTGGGCTGCACTATGGCGTCGACTTTACTGGCGGTACTGTAATTGAAGTGCAGGCGCCTTCAGTCTCAGTCGATCAACTGAGGCAATCCTTGCAGGCCAGACATCTTAACGAAGCCGGTATTCAGGAGTTTGGCGGGCAAGGCCATTTTCTGATCAGGCTAGCGGCAGAACCAGGCCAATCAGGCCAAACCGCCGCGCAGGTTGAAGAAATCAAATCAGCGGTAACTGACCTGCAAGCCAACGCCGAGTTTCCGCGTGTGGACATGGTGGGCCCCAAGGTAAGTGGTGATTTCAGTGATCTCACCATACTGGCGATTCTGGCTGCCGGCGGCGGGATGTTATTTTACCTGTGGGTGCGCTTCGAGTCGCATTTTGCGTTAGCGGCAACGCTGACGATTGCGCTCGATCTGACCAAGACCATCGGCTTTTTTGCCTTGACCGGGGTCGAGTTCAACCTGACAGCAGTCGCAGCCCTGCTCGCCTTGATTGGCTATTCGGTTAACGACAAGGTGGTGGTGTTTGATCGCATCCGTGAAAACCTGCGGCTGACGCCAAACAAGCCGATGCTGCAGGTGCTCAATGACAGTATTTCATCCACATTGACCCGAACAATCTTCACCTCGGCCACCAGCTTCCTGGCCTTGCTCCCTATGGGTATCGCTGGTGGCGCAGCGGTTTCCAGCTTCGCTCAGCCGATGCTCTTTGGCATCGTGATTGGCACCAGTTCATCGATCTTCATTGCATCGCCTATTTTGTACTACCTGAGCCGACGCAGAACCCGCAAGGGCTTGGCGCAATTGCGGCCTACGGCTGATGAAATGCAAAAACAACTGAACGCCATTCCATAAGGGGCCTTATATGTCTTGGGTAATGCTTGCTATCGGTCTGGTGCTGTTGATTGCTGGCGCTGACCTGCTGGTTCGAGGCGCGGCCAGACTGGCCGCGAGTTTAGGCGTGCCGGCACTGGTAATCGGTCTGACCGTAGTCGCCTTCGGTACCAGCGCGCCTGAGCTGGCAGTCAGCGTCAAGTCTGCCTGGTCTGGGCAGGCCGAGTTAGCGGTGGCCAACGTCGTGGGCAGTAACATATTCAATATTCTGTGCATTCTCGGGTTGGCCGCGCTGATTTCGCCGCTGGTTGTTTCAGCTCAGCTCATCCGGCAGGACGTTCCCATCATGATTCTGGTGTCAGCGGTGGCCACGGCCATGGCCTGGGACGGCAGTATCCTGAAATGGGAGGCAGCACTTTTGTTTGCAGGGTTGCTCGTCTATACCGGATTTCTGTTCCTGCAGGGCCGCAAGCAGGGTCTGGCCACGGCTGACGCAGACACCGCCGAACTTTTGGAACAGCAGGCGCCGCTCTGGAAGAACCTCGCGTTACTGCTTGTGGGGTTGGGCCTACTGGTGTTGGGTGCGCGCTTTCTAGTGCAGAGTGCGGTGCAGATCGCCTCGTCCTTTGGTGTCAGCGATGCCGTGATAGGTCTTACGATAGTCGCTATCGGCACCTCCCTGCCGGAGGTCATGACGTCAGTGGTGGCTACTCTGAAGGGCCAGCGCGATATTGCTATCGGCAATGTGGTTGGCAGCAATATATTCAATATTCTTTGCGTACTCGGGCTCTCAGGCTTGGTTTCGCCGGCACCGCTGCTGGCAAACATGCAAATGGCATCGCTGGATATGCCCGTGATGTTAGGTGCGGCGCTGTTGTGTCTGCCGCTGTTTTGGGTGGGGGCAAGCTTGTCGCGATTTGAAGGCGGGCTGTTTCTCGTACTTTACGCCGCGTATGTCTGGTACCTGATTGCGCTGACACTCAACCTGGGGTACCTGAACGACCTGAGAGCGGCGATTATTTTCGTACTGGTTCCCGTGGTGGCAATTTACCTCGCTACGCTGATAGCTGGCGACCTGAGGCGCCGTCTCAGATAACCTACACGCGACGCTGCGCTGACTTGCCTGGCGCGATCATGTGGTTGTTAGCGTTGCCCAACGGCTACCGAAAAGGGAGTTAGAGAACCTATGAGTGACACTACAAAACCGCTGTTTGGCACGGCAGACGCCTCGTATCAGGCGGCTGGCGAGTTGGCTGGAATTCGGCGGTTGGTGACTGATTTCTATCAGATTATGGACGCCTGGAGCGGCGCGGCCAAGATCCGCGCTATGCACAAAGCCGATCTCAGTGAGTCTGCCGACAAGCTGACCTGTTTTTTGTCTGGCTGGCTGGGCGGCCCTCGGTTGTATCAGGAGCGCTACGGCTCCATCAGCATACCGGCCTTCCATGCCCAGTGGCCGATTGACGCGGATGCGCGTGATGCCTGGCTCGGCTGCATGCAGCAGGCCATTGAGCGCCAGCCCTACAGCGACGAGTTCAAAACCTACCTGCTGGCCCAACTGAGTGTGCCTGCCCACCGCGTGGTGCAGGCCAGCCAGGCGCGGCAACAAGCCGCGCAATAGCGGCTGGCCTGCGCCACGGAAGAATCAAAGCGCCTTGTGCCAGAACAGTGCCTTGCCTTTGCTCGGATCGAGTTCATAGGGGGCAAAGCCCACAGCCCGATAGGCAGCCTGCGCCAGAGTGTTGCCCTCCAGCACTTCCAGGGTGAGCTTGCAGCAACCTCTTGCCTGCGCGGCCTGTGCCACGGCCGATAACATGCGTTTGCTAACGCCCAACCCACGGCATTGCGCAGTCACGATTACGTCGTGGATATTTAGTAGCGGGCGACAATCAAAGGTAGAAAAGCCTTCAAAACAATTTACCAAGCCAATGTATTCATTGTCTTTTATAGCAAGAAAACCGAGGTAGTCAGAGCGCGCTTGCAGAGCGTCCGGCAAACCGGAGCGCACCTGCTCGGTCAGTGCCTGGCTGCCGCCCATGGGGTCGGTGGCATAGGCGTTTAGTAAGGTCACCAGCGCCTCGCGGTGGTGGCTGTCGTTCAGGTCCAGGGAGACTACTTCAACATCTTCACTCATCAGGTTACTCCGGGCTTGCTTCCAACTGAGCCTTAAAGCCGCTCAGCTGCTGATTGTCTGGTGTCAGTTCCAGGCCTTTGTTGAGTACGTCCAGAGCCTGCTTGCGCTGCCCTGCCGAGTTGAGGGCCACTGCGTACACATAGCGGTAGCGCTGATTGCCCGGCTCCAGTTCGACCGCGTGCGCCAACGCCACAAGCGCCTGTTCAAGCTGTTTTTGGCGAATTTGCAGCAGTCCAAGACTAAAGTGCAATGAGGCAGCCTGGGGAACACGCGCGATTGCTGAACGCAACAGGCGCTCGCCGTCCGGATCGCGCAATGACGCGCGGTACAGGTCGGCAAGGTTCACGTACGCCGGTTCAAAATAAGGGTCCAGCAGCAGCGCACGTTGATAGGCTTCTTCTGCCAGGGCCAATTGGTTGCGGCTCTGGTAATAGACGGCAAGATTCAGCTGCGCGGACGGGTTATCGGCGTTCGCCTGCTGCGCATCCACGTATTCCTGCAGCGCATTGATGAAGGCTGTGCGCTTGCCTTCGGGCACTTGATCGGGCGGAATGTCCAGCAACTGACCGACAGCTTCTACGCGCACCGTGCGAATCGGGTCGGTCAGCAGTGGTGAGGCCATTTGCCAACGGGTAATCGGCTGCAGCGACTCCAGGGCGTCCAGTGCGCCAAGGCGCAACTGCGGATCGCTGTCGCGCAGCGCCATGACCACGTCACCCAATACCTCGGGTTGCGGCCAGTACTGCAGCAGGCTGGCAGCGGTAGCGCGGGCGATTACCGGTTGTCCCTCGTCAGCCAGCAGCGCCAAGAGCGCATCCGGGCTTTGCTGGCTGCCGCTGCGCGCATCGTGCAGGGTCTTGGCGAACTGCTGATGCCCCTGGGGTACATCGCCGTACCACTGCACTAGGTGGTCGGCCGCCCACTGGGCGCTTTGTTCCTCGTGACAGCCGTTGCAGGCGTTGGGAACACCTAGGCTCACCGTCTGATCCGGGCGTGGTATACGCAGGCTATGGTCGCGCCTGGGGTCGACGCCCATGTAGGTGGTGGCCGGCATGTGACAGTCCACACACTGTGATCCCGCAAGGCTTTCATGGAAGTGGTGCTTTGGCGTTTCGTATTCAGCCGCTATGTGGCATTGCAGGCAGACGCCGTTGCCTGAGGCTTTCAGCTCCAGACTGTGGGGATCGTGGCAGTCACTGCAGGTGACGCCCGCGTCGTACATCTTGCTTTGTACGAAAGAGCCATGCACAAAGACTTCGTCCTGAATCTGGCCATCAGCGTGGTACAGGCCTTGATCCAGATTGGATAATAGAAAGCTCTCGACCAGTTGCTGTGCCGGGGCGTTGTCGTCAAACAGTTGGGCCCGGCGGGAATGACAGGCGGCGCAGGCCTGAATTTCAGTTACGCTGTTTTTTGCGATGCTGCGCTCCGGCTGGCCGGTTTGCGGGTTGTGCTGCCAGATAGCCTTACGACGCTCGTCGAAGTTGAGTGTCAGACCTTTACGGCTCAGTTGCTCCGGGCTCAGTTGCTGTGGGTCGGCGCTCCACTGCAGGTGCAGTGAACCTGGGCCGTGGCAGGACTCGCAGGCTACGTTGATATCGTCCCACTGGGTATCGTAGCTGTTGCTGACCGGGTCGTAGTTGCGCTGCAGGTTGGTGGAGTGGCACTCGGCGCAGGTCAGGTTCCAATTGAAGTTACGGCCGGTCCAGTGGAATGCCTTGTCGGGTTCATCGCCGTTGAACTCGGGGTTGAGCTGAAACCAGCGCTGGCCTCCCTCCTCCTCGGGTCGCGCGTCCCAGGCCACGCTGAAGGCCTGATATCGCCCCCCGGGCAAGGCCAATAGATACTGCTGCAGCGGATACACGCCGAAGGTATAGCGGGCCAGGTAGTCGTGGTATTCGCCCTGAGCGTCTGCGGTGTTGACCATAAACGCGTCACCGCGCCGGAAAAAACGGCTGGTGACGCCGCCAAAGGTAAACGTGCGGTCGTTGAAATCGCCCAGCACGCTAGCGTCGGTGCTTTCCTGCATGGCCAGATCATGATGTGAGCCGGTGAAGCGTTCCGCCTGCTCGGCGTGACAGCCCACACAGGCCTGCATGCCCACATAGTCTGCGGCTGCAGATTTCTCCGTGGGCGGCGCTGTGCCCTGCGCTTGCTGCGGCACGCTGGGGTTGGCCGGTTTGGCTGTGCTGTCGTGGCTGGCGGTGTCGGCTTGCCTGACGTTGGGTGCCGGGGCTGGCCGGGTCCACCACCAGCCTGCTGCAGCAATCACCAGCAGCGTTAGCGCCAGCGCGAGATACAGTATATTGCGGTGTTTGCGTGTTGTGGTCTGGTGGCTCGGCTGCGGATCTGACGTTCGCTTGGGCTGCTTGCTGCGCATGGTGAGGGCCTTGTTCTTGTACTTGGCAAAATAGGGCGTGCGGGGTCAGTCCAAATGGCTGATTCGGGTTCCCAGCGCGTGACTCTGGCCTGGCTCCAGCCAGCGCGCATCTGGACCTGCGTTGGCGGCTTCAATGCATAGCATGCCGAGATAACCGTCGGCGGGGAACTCGCTCAAGCGTTGGCTCTTGCCTTGCCAGGGATTCCACACCACGACTGACTCACTGCCGCTGCGCTCGACGCTTACCGCGTGCGCAGCGGTATGCAGCTGCAGCTCATCAGCATGACCGTAATAGATGCGATCAAGCTCGGCGGCAAAGCGAATATCACCTTGCTGGGTCTTATGGGTCCAGTCATCCAGCGCGTCTATATAGGTGGCGCCGTCCAGCCCGCTTATGCGCGCCTGGCGAATGTCGCTGACCGGTAGGTAGGTATGCAGAGCCTGGGTCAGTTTCATTGGCTGCAGGCCGGCATTGCAGGTGGTGAGCTGTACATCAAGCGCCTTGCCAAGACGGTATTCCACGTGCACTTGCCATGGTTCGTCGGGCAACAGCCGAGTTATCTCTTCCGCAGCCAGATCAAAGCGCAAATAAACGCCATCGGCATCGTCGCTCGCTGCCGTTAGCGTCCAGGGTGCGCGTCGGGCCACGCCGTGCGCCACCGGAGGGCGATCACCGCCAAACCAGGGCCAGCACAGGGGGATACCGCCACGCAGCGCGTTACCGGGCAGTTGGGGATCATCCGGGCTGACCCACAACAACGGCGGCTTGCCGGCGGGCGTGCATTGCAGGAGGTGAGCACCTTCTAGTGCGATACGGGCAGTCACCGCAGGATGGCTGATATCGATAAACGCCTTGCCGGCCGGGTTAAAGGTGTGGCGTATACAATCAGGCAGTGCAAGCGACATGGCAGCGGATCCGTCCAAAAAAGCCGAGGTTAACACGCAGTAAGTGAAAGTAGTTCGACACAATTGCGCCGTGATCCTTTTGCCTGATAGGCCGCTTTGTCTGCCAGCGACATGAGCTGTTCCAGGCTGGCATTGCCATTATCTGACGCCGTTACCCCGAAGCTGCAGGTGACGCCGATGCGCGTACCCAGATAATCGGCCTGTAGCGCTTCTATGGCCTGGCGTAAACGCTCGGCCATTTGGCACCCGGACTCGGCATTGGCACCCGGTAGCAACAGCGCAAACTCCTCGCCGCCGATACGCGCAAGTATGTCGCCGGCGCGGATCTGAGCGCTGGCCGTCACGGCAAGCTGCTGTAACACCAGATCACCGGCAGCGTGGCCATGGCTATCGTTGATACTTTTGAAGTGGTCGGCATCAAACACAATCAGCGCAACGGAGTGTCCCAAGCGCTTGGCCTGATCAATAGCGCGCTGGCCGTCAGTAATAAACGCACGACGATTGCACAGGCCGGTCAGTTCATCCTGATGCGCGAGTTGTTCAGCCAGACGCTTGGCGGCCTTGAGTTCAGCCTGTGCTTCCTTCAGCTCGGTAATGTCGGTGGCGATCTCGATACG
>Ga0105357_10001854_pt1 | contig 11329 bp, 8 predicted proteins | sample GOMGulsemesocosm_4_FD_83660 | JGI IMG/M metagenome (GOLD analysis project Ga0105357, IMG submission 83660) | Methane-oxidizing microbial communities from mesocosms in the Gulf of Mexico - GOM15B Gulf of Mexico | ecosystem: Environmental > Aquatic > Marine > Cold seeps | place: USA: Gulf of...
ACATGACTTGGTGAAAACACCCCAAGGTACAGGTTTTGTAAAAGGAAAACGCAGCAGTGGCTATTTTGCCTTAGAAACACTTCTAGGTGAGAAAGTACACGCTAGCGCAAATGTTAAGAAAAATACGGTACGTCTAACGGCACGTACTACCACATTAACACAACTTATGGAGAGCGAGATGGGACTAGTAGCCTAACAGCTACGCGCTATCCCTCCCCGACATGAATGACGGGGTATCTCGCGCAAAAATTTAATGAAAAAAATCACATTTTTGTTTGGTTTTTTTATTCTATCTTTTGCAGCTTTGGCGCAACAAGCAACGGTAATGTTGACGGTAAACGCAAATAACTTTCAACCACTGCAAACGGTGATATTTGACGCAAATATTTCTGGCAGCAATATAGCTAATGTTGTATTAATAGGAAGTGACGGGATGGCTCAAGCAGATGATGCCGCACCTTATCAGTGGATATTCAATTTGCCAAATACTGTAAGTGGTCAAAACTCATTTAAAGTTGTTGTATTGGTTGATGGGCAGGTAATTGAGTCAAATGAGCAAGTAATAGCAATAAAACCTGTTCTCTCAAGCATACAGTCTTTATCATTTGAACCTGGTAGTACAATATTTCTATTTCCAGGGACTAGTGAACAGTTGAGATTAGTTGGACTTTTCACTGATGGCTTCGAAAGAGATCTTACGCAAGCAGCCATGGAAACCGTTTACAGTGAAAATATTGTTAATGGTTTGGCCGTAACTGCTGGTGATTCGCCTGTTATTACTATCAGCGCAGATGGACGAGTCACGGAAACTGGCGTTGGTAGTGCTGATGTTGTTGCAACGAACAATGGTAAAGCGACAATACAAAGAATTTTTGTTGAAGCCGTTGAAGATGATGTCGCTGGGCTAACTGATGTACAAGAACAGGCAATTGGTACTGATCCCTATAATCAAGAATGAAAGTGCTAACCGTTGGGTTTACATCTGTATGGTTTAGACCCGTTTGCCCTGTGGGTAGTGTACGATTCGTTGACTCCTTTAATAGTGTTTTAAGGTAAAAACCCTGCATCTAAAACAGATTTTGCCATGTTAGTTTTTACAAGGGCTTTACTACTGACGTTACCAACAAAAATTTCCGCGTTTTCATTTACTAATTTGCGACTGTATTTGTGCAAGGTATTTTAAAATTAAAGGCGGCAGGTCTGCCCGTTTTAGCCAATTCTGGTCAACTTAGGCTTTTGCAAGCCTCTTTTTTTGAGAAAGGGCACTTGACAGCTAAAGTTTGGTTCTAACCCTTATACCTCTCCTTTTAGTTGGTTGTTCTTTGACAAGCATGGGCATTATGTCTTTTTCGTTGTTTTGTTCTTGTGATTGTTGATGCTTACTATTGTTTTCCATCGGTACTGGAACATTATTTTCCATCGGTACTGGCTCTGGCTTAACGTTATTTATGGGGGGGGCTGCTTTTATTGCAGCTTGTTTAATTTCACCATGCACATAACAAAATGTTTTTATGAGAGTTTCTTCACTGGGCTCTGCTATACCCATTTCAGTTTTTATATAACCAAAGAATTTAGGAGATGCTTTTGCTATATAGGCCGCTAATAAAGCAAGATCACGCATAGTTTCTTTTTTTTCATCTATTACATCAAGTAATGACTTATCTGCAATCGTGTCATATATAACGACTCCCGATCTGCGTTGGTAATCTTTCTTTTTTGTCATTTTTTATAATTTGCGCTAAGACCGTTTATTTCTACTAGATAAAAGCGCAATTCCTTTTTGTTTTTAACTTTATGCTTATTAAGCCTGGCTTTCTATAGATAGTGCATATTCAACAATAGATAATACTTGTTCTGTTTGAGGTTTTTTAATGTCAAAAAAGTGAGCTTCAGGGTAGGCTTCTTTTAGTGCTTTTTTGATAAGATAAGCACCACCCCCTACCAAGCAAATATTATCAGGTAGAGGTGAGAATATTTTTGCCTTGGTAACCACATCATGCTCAAGTATTTTTTTAGCTTTTTCGTATGCTTCAAGAATATCGTTTCTTGTGTTTTTGTTTTTAATTAGTTGTTTTAGTTTATCTTCATTGTTAATGTTTTGAAGAATATGGTTGGCAATATATTGATTTACCTTTCTACCTGATTTTGATGCACTGATTATAGCATTTAGGATATAAGACACGCCGATTTCCCCGTGTCCCTCGTGTTTCGATGATTCAAAATTTCCATGTATTTGAAAAAGATCAACCGAACTTCCTCCAATATCAAGAGACAGAGTTTGGTCGAATTCTCCTGTGTCTTCCCCTATATTTAACATTACAGGGCACACACCTTCAGGTAACACCGTGACATCATCTATAGTGAAACATTTTATTATTTCACCGCCATCATCACCTGATCCATTTCTTATTTCTAAAGGTGTTTTGATCGCTGCTATCTTTTTGTTTATATTTTCTATGTTTTTAACGTTCCCATTTTTGTAATATTCATCCAAAGGTAAGGTGACATATAATTTTATGGGTCGTGGATTAGGGTGTTCTTCTGATTTTAATAGTGCTAGATGAATAGCCATTACACATTCATTTGAGTATTGATATAACACATTTGTTGTACAAGAAGCGGATGTCTCGCTTTTAGTAAAATGATATTGAATGTCATTTATGGTGAAATTATAAACATCTTTTGCTCTCATAAATTCGGCACTAATATGTCCTTGAGCAAAAGAATGAGTCAATGTTGAGACGTTTATATTGTCATCTCCTTCGTGATAACGACCTATTTTTACTGTTGTTGAGCCATCATCTGCCGCATAAATATCATTTTTATTCATTTTTATTCCTTTTTTTCAAATTGTGTTTTTTCGCCAAAATATATAGCGTTGTAGCTATTACAACATTAATACACCTTCATTACTACAAGATGTGTATCTATTACAACATTACTACATCTTTATTACTACAGGATGTGTATCTATTACTTTTTTGTTCGCTAAAAGAAAGGTGGTTTTAATTTATCAATAGTTAATATTCTAGTTTAAAAGGCAATATTAGGTGCTACCTCTATTTACTTGTTGTTTTTTTGTTGGTAATCTGACTGGTATACAATCACTAATTTTACAAAAAATAGGCATAATGATGTACGTAGGACACCAAGCAAAAGAAATAGATCTGCTTTTTTCCCAGGTAAGAATGCTTTACATTGAAATGTTAAGTGTTGTTTCTAAAGTTTCCAAGATAGACTTTATTTTAGCTAAAGATATTTTTAATTTATCTAGCGCCGATGCAGCACTATTAAAACAAAATGCAATTACAGAAAATGTTATTGCTGAGGCGGTAAAAAAGAATAGTTTTTTGTTTACTGTTTATATGCCCGAATACTTGCATGTGACTCAGATATTATTAGAGAGTAAGAGTGATTTTTCGGGTTTTAAAAACGAAGAGATTGGTGTTCTTTGTGCTATGTATGACAAGCTTCAAATGCGGGTAATGATAAGACTAAAAGAAATAATAAATAAAGATCCTATAATAGCAAAACAATTATTTGACCTCGATGATACCTGTTTAAAAACTCTAGTAGAGTTAGATTTGGAATATATCATTTCTTTATCTTCACGGTACGCATGGTTAGTCCTATTAAATAACAAAAGAACAGCTAGTGTTTTTAATGAAACCGTAAATTTACGAAGTCATAATGATCTTGTTTTTGTCGATAGTATAATTAATTATTAAGTCGCTTTTTGTTATCCTTAAAGAAGCTTTACAAAATATTAACTCCCCTTATTGGTGTTTTTGATGAATAAAGAAAGAAGTGTTACGCCTGAGTCTGTAAATAATATTCTCTCTTTGGTTTCTTTGGGGGCTACTTTGTCTCTAATTCGCTCGTGGTATGCGGGTTCTAACATAGGTCTGATCAATTCATTTTCTAAGCATGTAAAGGCTGAGAAATCACAATATTTTGCAGCTAAAGGCTCACCTAAAATTAATGCTGTGGCTTGGGTTTCTTCTCGAAAAGGGCAATCCTCCGCTTGGGTTGTTATACAGCTTTATCGAAATATGTTCACTGAAAATGCAGATTTGCATAGAAAACCTTTTCCTCACGAAATTATTAAAGTTCATGTTGCTTACAATATAAAGTATAGCAATGGAGAACCTTTACATATTAATCATGTGTCGAGTGTGATCACTAATTTATCGGACACTATAGAAGATGCTACATTGCTTACTTTTACTTGTTGCTGTTCTCGTAATTTTATCGCGTGTAGTTATTATTCTCCTCGTAGATGTCCTGTTTGTAGGTCGGGTGTTAAGGCTCCTGTTTCTTTACGCAAAAGTAACAAGCCATTCCGGTTAGATTTAAGTCGTTTCAAAAACAACACTTAAAGACAAATAAAGAGTTTTGGCTTTAAATAAGTCAATATTACTCAGAACAATTTCTTTTTTTGGTATAAAATAAATTTATTATTGTTAAAAATGAGTTTTTTTATGCGATTATATATCGCTTTTTTATTTATCTTTTTGAATTTTTGTTCTTTTATAGTGTTTTCTAATGAAGCTAATAAAGACTCGTCCAATCAAACTAAAATTGATAATTTTAATTATAGTCAAAAAGATGTTCAGCGCGGTTGGTTTTGGTATGAAGATCCTGAAGAAGAACCTAAACCTAAAAAACCTGAACCTAAAGAAATAAAACCTGTTCCAGCAACAGCTCCCCAAGAATCTTCAGAAGAAGTTGTACTTAATAGTGCTTGGTTAAGAGAGAACTTACCCAAACTTCAAGAAATCGCTCAAGATAAGCCCACTAAAGAAAATTTAGCTGCTTATTTTTACGCGCAACGTCTAGCTATTGATATAGCGTCACGCATGGCAAATAAATCAAAAGAATTTTTCATGTTTGAGAATGAGCTTTCTGAAACAAATCGTAGACCAACTGCAAGTTTTGCCTTGAAAGAACATAAATCTATAGCTAACAAGAATACCAAAACAATGTTGGCTAAGATTTTTAAAGAGTCTGGAATATGGTTTTTTTATCTATCTAACTGTCCTTATTGTCATAAACAGCTTCCTGCTCTCAAGGTTTATAAGACTTTTAATAAAGCTGATGTGTTAGGTATTTCTATGGATGGTGTTGTATTAGCAGGAGATATAGTGCTTGAGCATAAACATGATAAAGGTTTAGCTATTTCTAAAAAGTTTAATGTTACTGTGACACCTACAATGATATTAGTAAAAAAAGATGGCACTAGTTTTTTAAAGGTTAGTGAAGGTCTTTTGAGTTTAAAAGATCTTACTGATAGAGTAATTGTGGCGGCTAGAGAAATGGATATTATTACAGAAGAAGAATTTAACTATACTCGTGATGTAAGGAATATATTAGTTCTTAAAGGACCAGGTGATGAAATTGTCGTTAATAAAAATAAGTTAGAATCACAGCCAGGTTATTTAGTTGAGGCTCTAAGGCAACGTCTTGAAGGTACACCTAAAGGAACATCTATAAAAGTAGAGCAAAAACAATGAGTATATTTAGAAAAAACTTTTCAGTTTCAATTTTGTTTTTAATATTTTCGGTAGTATTTACTAAAACTGCGTATGCTGCGAGTATGGGTAATTTATTTAATCAAGCAATGCTGAATGTTAATCCCCCTACTTCCTTTACAACAGCTGATCGCACAGGATATTCATTAGGAGGTTTCGGATACAGAGCAGAACTAGTTAATCCTAACCTAATAAGCATGGTTGTTCCAAGCTTTAGTGCTGGCTGTGGAGGTATCGACTTTTATGGCGGATCTTTCAGTATGCTTAATTCTGATCAGCTTGTTCAGGCTATGAGGGGAATAATGCAAGGGGCAGGGAGTTATGTCTTTGGATTAGCTTTGGGAAGTATTTGTCCTAGCTGTCAGGCTCTTGCTGCTGAACTCCAAGAAAAAATGGAGCAGATAAATAATATGGCAAGGACAGCTTGTGAAGCTTTGGGTGATAGTATTTTGAGTCAAGATACTGCTAAAAGTATGGAAGATAACTCTTTAAATAATATGATGAGCGGCTGGAAGGAGGACCTTGGAGCTGTTCCTGATCTTTCTTGGGGAATGTTTGCGGATGACGATGAAGATTCTGCAAGTGATAAAGCTGCTGCTGCTGGTAAAAGTTTGGAGGGAAATATACTCTGGAAATTCATGGATTCCGCAGACGTTAATAATTGGCAGCATGCGTTAGCTGGGTTTGATTTAAGAGAAATAATGATGTCTATGTTAGGAACTGATTACTTTATAGCTGGTGACTCTAGTTCTACGCCAGTAGTTAATGATTTTTACGAACTTGATGACCCTATATTAGAGTTGAAGGACTTTTTTGGTGGCCCTAAAAGTAATGTTACGGATATTACATATTATAAGTGTGGTAATAAGAACAGTTCTTTAGAAATACATGAACTATGTTTGTTTGATAATATTACTGAGGTGGTAGAACACGATTGGGAAGGTTTAACTAATTTTTTAACGGATGCTTATCTTGTTGTTTTAGAGGAAATTAGAAATAAAAACATTGTAAACTTTACAAATCCTCAGCAAGTGGAATTATTAGAATACTTATCTGTTGTTCCTGATTTGCAGGGGATTTTAGCCTCAAGTAATTCATCTCTTCCTGATATTGCAAATGTACTGGCTTTTGCTGCATCACGCGAATTAATTCCTAAAATTTTACGTAACATGCAAAATGCGATAACTGAAGTTTTAAATCAAAAGAATTTAAAACCAGAGATTGCATCACAAACATACCTTATTCAACAAAGAGTTAATATCTTTAATGAAAAACTAGAACTGTACTTGACTGAGTTTGATGCGGAAATTGCTAACATAACGCAAATATCGGAACTTCTACATTACATGCAAAACAAGCAAAACAAATAATGAATTATACTATTTATTCTATAGGCGACACCGAATTTTTATTTTCGGTGTTAAATGGTATCGTCAGAATTTTTGATACGAGTGTTTCGGGATTTGCAAGTTACGTAGCTATTGCTTCCTTTTTGGTATTGCTTGGCGGTTTGATGGGGAGGGTTTTTAATGATAAAGCTACGCCACTTAAAGATTGGATTTTTGGTTTGATTTTCTTTTTTATTTTAGCAGGACCTTATTCAAAAGCAGATGTTCAAATAGAAAGCGTTAGAACAGGGCAGGTTTGGGTCGTTGATGATGTTCCTTTATTTGCGGCTTTAGGAGGATATTTAACCACTTCATTATCTCACCTTATAGCTCAAGATTTTCAGCAAAGCTTCCAATCTGTCAATGGCGCTGTTTTTACTTCAGATCCTTTAAGAGCATTGCAACAAGCACATAATCTAGGTTTGTCTCAAAATAAAATAGCTGGTGTATCAGAAGATTATGATCCTATTGGCTCGATACAAAACTACATTAAAAGTTGTTATGTCGCACAAATGCTTATTGATGATTCTTTGATTTCAAAGGAAAGTGAACTTAAAAACACTAGCTTAGCTGAGGGATGGGACGCTATTAAAGTTACAACTAACACCCTAAGAACGACAGTTTTTTTAGGTAACGGTAAAGAGCGCATGTCTTGTGGGACCGCTCATGCCAGTATAAAGGTACTTTTTTTTGATGATGGCGCTAAGTTCAGAGCTATGGTTGATAGATATTTTATTCAAAATAATATAGACAAAAATACATTTTTAGATAGTTTTAATCATGTATTGGTGTCTAACTCCTCAGGAGAAACTGCTGCTACTGCCTATAACGCTGCTGCTGGTATCTTTTTAAACAATCAATTACTTATAGCTTCTTCTAATGGAAATGGTACAGCAGGCTTTTATGATAGTGTAGATAGGGAACGTTTTACTGCTAGGCACAATAGATTATATACCATGGCGAGTGAAAGAGGTATGTGGATGGAAATGTCTGTAGGAATGGTTACTATCTTAGAGGCTTTTGTATTTTTTATCACTCCTATTATGGCTATAATGCTTGTTATGGGGGGCATGGGTTTAAAAGCCGTGGTCACTTATTTTGGTTTGTGTCTATGGGTAAATTTTTGGCCTATAACAATGAACTTTGTTAATCTTTATACAGAAATGGCAGTAGCAGGGAAGTTTGATGGTTTAGGCGGTGCAGCGGCTACTTTTGGTATGTTTGATGAAAGCATGACAACCATAGAGTCTTCAATAGCTTTTGCATCACAACTTACCGCTATGGTTCCTATGCTTACCTTGTTTATTCTTTATCGAGGCGTTCACACTATGATGGGCGTAGCTTCTCAAACAGCACCAAATACTTTTAGCGGGCAAAGCGCAGGGCAAGGTTCATTAGTTAAAGGTGAAGCTGGTAGTTACGTTGCAGGAAACACCAAAATGGAAATGGCCGGAGCTGGAACAAGGGAATCGCAAATTATCAACTCTACGGGTTTAGGTAATTCAACTGGACTAAATCAGTTAGCCAGTGGCTTTTCAGGTGGTAGTACATCATCAGGAGATGTTAGTAATAGCAATACTAACGCAGCGTTTAAAAAGTCAACGCTGCAACATGCGAATAATACTTTAGCAAAAGTTGCTGTAACATCAGGTAGTGGGGAAGTATCAGCAGAGCAGTTGGCATCTCAAAGTAGTAAATCTATAGGTATTGCAGCAAAAGTTGCATCTACGACAACCGATGTTTCAGGGGAGCAGAAACAAAATATATTTAAGGTTCTAAATGGATTGAGTGGAGAAGGAAGTGTTGGCTTTGATAAAATCCCAGGAGTAAAAGGAAAAATTGCCTCTAAAATGAGTGTAGATGAACTTGCCGCAGTTATAGATACTAATACAAAAGGACTAGCCGATGGTAAATCCAAAGAGATAGCAGAGTCGTATATGCAAACGTTACAAGACTCATCTACTTGGACTAAAAGCGATGCCACAGGAAAAACCACTGAACTTTCAGACGCTTATGCTACTAGTAAGATGAGAGCTGATGAGTATGCAGAAGCTCAACAAAAACAAGCCAAAACAACCGCAGCATTTACAAGGGCTACTATAAATTCTATCGGTAATGAATTAGAACAAGCGGCTAACTCAAGTGCTATGTCTCAAAGATACACACAAGCTCAGTATGTTAACGGCGATACAAAGAATACACATATCACTGGTGCTGTTAATGGTATGGGTCATGAAGAAGTTAAATCTTGGGCTGTAGCTTTAGGTATGGACCCAAGTAGTGTTAAAGATATGAAAAGCAAAGACCAAAAAGAAGCTTATGCGGCTTATGTTGATAATCATATACAAGAGAAACAAGATGAACTTTTTGATAGTCTTGCTAAAGATGTAAATTATCGCGGTAGATCTGATTTAGACGGGGTGGCAGCACACCAAGCCATTCTTTCAACGTATAGAGAAGTTTCTGATGATACCACAGCCGTATCTTCTAATGATGCAGGCGACATTGCTACCGCACGTATAAAAGAGTCTAGTGATGAATTAAGAGGTCTAGGTCAAATTTATAAAGGTTTAGGTGAAAACCCAGCTTTAAACAGTGCATCTCTTACTAGTACAGGGAATGGTTTAATAAAAAATGCTGGTCTAGCCAGTGCTGCTGTAGATAAAGAAAATGCTATCAAAGTTGCCAATGAAACAGATATGGTTCCGGGCACTAAGGGAGGAGTTTCACTTGATGATAATCGCAAAGGTGAAACTATTACACAGGAAGCAGAAAAACTACATAGTAAATCTGCATCTAGGATCGAAAGTAATAAAAGAGATATACCATCAGTTGAAGGGGAAGTTAAGAAAAAAGTTCAACAAGCTGAAGGAACTGAACAAGTTGTTAATGATGCGATAGAAACTCGAAAAACAGAATTAATTCCTAAGCAGGAACACTTAGAGGACTTAACTGAAAAGGTAGATGCAACGCGTAATGTTGCAGGGAATATGGTCGGTGTAACAACAGCTGCTTTTACTACAGGTGTTGATGCGCTTGGTTCTTCGGCTGGACCCTCAGAAGTGTTAGAGAGAGAGATGCAGCAATCTAAGGAAATTTTCCCAGAACGCGTCTCTGAAGGTTTTACATTGCTTACTAATTCTAATGAAAAGCAAATTGACAACATACTTAAAAATGGTTTAGATCCAAAATCTAAAGAGTATGAAAAATATAGAGATGATGCAAGTAACATTATGTTTGCAGCTAGTAATCAAGGACAGGCACTTTACCAAGATACAATAAGAAACCTTGATGATAAGAATCATAGTGGTAGCAATCGCTCACAAAAGGAGAAAGAAAATTTTGGTGATGGAGTAGAGAAAAATGACTGGGCTAGGCTCTCTACTAACATGGACTACTTAAATGATAAAGATACCAATGGTAATGGTGTTATATCTGAAAATGAAAGAGGCGCGATTAGTAGGTTTGTCCATAATCCTGCGACTCAAGATAATGCAGTAAACGCTCTTGCTGCAACTAATATGATCTCAGATCGTGTTGTACCACAAGCAATTAATGGCACTCCTTATAGAGTAGTAGAGGAGACTACTTCGCGGGATAATCAGCGTGTCGAGAAGAATTTGATAAATTCTTTTTTCTCGGAGAATATAAATCAAGTGCGTTCAGATTACGGTTTAACCCCGAAAGCTCCAATTCCTAATGAACAAAATGAAAAAGATCATCTTTTTAACAACCCTCTTGGGGTGTTTACAGGGTTTAACACACCTCCTGCTATCTCTGGCTCTACTTCAAAAGAACAAGTTAGCGCAGGTCTTTATGGTATATACAACCAAGATGAAACTGGAGGTTATGGCTCGCGCTTTAACTCTCACCTCAAGTTAGCTCTTGATGGTAAAAATGCTCCAGCGCCCTCTAATATGAACGGTCATTTTTCTCCTGTATCAGTTAGTGTTGCCCAAGACCTAAAACAAACAGAAGGACTCCTAAGAGAATCAGGCCATGACTATTTCGCAGATAGAGTTAAAGAATACAATCAAGATTTTATGTCTTCTGAAAGAATCACACAAAAGGAAGTTGATGGCAACAGAATTAATAAAGAGTTGATTGGTGTTGGTCCTGCATCTGTAACAAGTTATAAACAGGAAGAAAAATAACGATGGTGTTTATCTAGTCTATTGTTGCGGTAATTTATTTTAGTGTGCCAGCACATAAAGTTTGATGAAACTTTATGTGCTTTTTATTTGTTTATATTTTACTTTAAAACGCTCAATAATTCTAATAAAGACGCTTTTTTAACTGGTTTTTCGTACATCCAAACAAGATTCTCAGATGTTATATGAAGTGATTTTAATGAAGTAGAAATTGCTTTTTCTAAGCGGTAAGAGGATAATCTAAGCTCTAATATAAACA
>Ga0105357_10001855_pt1 | contig 11328 bp, 8 predicted proteins | sample GOMGulsemesocosm_4_FD_83660 | JGI IMG/M metagenome (GOLD analysis project Ga0105357, IMG submission 83660) | Methane-oxidizing microbial communities from mesocosms in the Gulf of Mexico - GOM15B Gulf of Mexico | ecosystem: Environmental > Aquatic > Marine > Cold seeps | place: USA: Gulf of...
CGAACTTGCAAAGCAATTTCGTGCACTTGATTGGCCCGTGGTTTGGACGCATGTCGCCTATATGGACTCCGCTGAAGATGCTGGAATTTGGGGCACTCGTACTGACACCCCCGACTCATTGCAAAATATTAAATTCAATTCTGAACGCAATGAATTTGATGATCGCTTAGATATCGATCGAGATCGCGATGTTATTTACCTAAAAAAAATGCCTTCTGCGTTTTTTGAAACACAATTACAGTCACTGCTCGTGTGGCATCAAGTTGATACGGTCATTCTCACCGGCGGGTCCACCTCTGGTTGCATTCGCGCTACCGGCGTTGACAGTTTATCACGCGGTTATCGCACCATAGTTCCCGAAGAGTGCGTGGCCGATAAACACGAGAGCTACCACTATGCCAACCTCACTGACCTTGCCCTAAAATATTGTGATGTCTTGGAAGTGAATGAAGTTTTTGACTGGTTGCAGCAGCAGGCATAATTATGAAAGCAGATCCTAGATTTTACGATTACTGGCCCTACGAAAACCGACCAAAAATAGTTTGGCCCAATGGCGCCAAATTGGCATTTTGGGTAGCACCCAACATAGAATTTTATGAGTTGAATCCGCCACCCAATCCCCAGCGCGCGGCTTGGCCACAACCTTACCCAGCCCTGCCAGGCTATAGCATTCGCGACTATGGCAATCGGGTTGGCCACCAACGTCAAATGGCATTGCTCGAGAAATACGGCATTCGTGGTTCCATATCCTTGTCTACGGCTCTCTGTGATCACCACCCTGAAATAATTTCAGCGTGTAAAGAGCGAGACTGGGAATTTTTCAGCCATGGAATTTACAACACGCGATACACCTACGGCATGAGCGAAGCCCAAGAACGGGAAATGATTAGAGACTCAATGACGAGCATTTACAAACATACAGGGCAAAAATGTGCCGGCTATCTCGCACCTGCTCTGTCACATTCAGAGTTGACCTTAGATTTATTTGCGGAAGTAGGCACCGAACTATTTGGCGACGATGGTGGTTTTTACACCTGTGACCTTTTTCATGACGACCAACCCACGCCCATTCATTTGCGCAGCGAAAAACCTTTTGTATCCATTCCCTACTCCTTAGAAATGAATGACACCATCGCTTATGCTGTTAACAAAGTTGAACCTCGTCGCTACGGTCAAATGATGCGCGACAATTTTGACCGTCTTTATCAGGAAGGTGAAGAATCGGGAACCGTAATGTGTATTCCAACCCACAACTATCAAGTGAGTTGCCCGCATCGTTTAAAAGCGTTTGAAGAATCGCTGGAGTACATTACCGGTCACAGTGATGTTTGGGTAACCACCGGTCGCGAGATCGCCGAATATTACCGAGAACATTATTACCAGACCAGCAAAGCTGATATAGCCGCGCGCCAGCCTAAAGCGGGAGGAACAGGCCTGTGAGTTTAGAAAAAGAGTATCTACAATATCCCCTTCGCCGTTACGGCATGGACCACGACCGTTATGAATGGAGCCAGCTAGGCGAGCGTCCGAAGGTTCAGTGGCCAAACAACAAAAAGCTGGCCCTGTGGGTAAATGTAAGCCTACAATTCTTTCCCCTAAACCAGAAAGGCATTCCTTTCAAAGTACCCGGCGGCATGACCATGCCCTACCCTGACTTGCGCCATTTTTCCTTGCGAGATTATGGTAATCGAGTTGGCATCTATCGCTTTTTGAAAGCATTTGATCGCTTCGGTATTCAACCTACCTTTGCGATGAATACAGTTCTTGCGAAACGTAACCCCTATCTATTAAATACAATTTGTGAACGCGGCAGTGAAATATTGTGCCATGGTTGGGACATGGATTCACTTCATTATGGCGGACAAGATGAAGCCGTCGAAGCCGATCTTGTAAAGAAGTCGCTGGACGACTTGCGCGAGCTTAGCGGCCAGGAGATCGCGGGTTGGATTAGCCCCGCTCGAAACGAAAGCGAGAACACACCCGACCTGTTAGCGGCAAACGGAGTGAAATATTTCTGTGACTGGGTTAATGACGATATGCCATACCCTTTTCATACCGCCCACGGCGACCTCACGGCAATGCCATTGTCAAATGAGCTAGAAGACCGCTTCATACTCATGAATAACCTCCACAGCGAAGATTCCTATGTTGAGCAGATTCAAGATGCCTGCGACTTTCTCCTCGCGGAAGCAGAGCACAGTGGTGGTCGAATTCTAGCCTTGAATATTCACCCTTGGTTATTAGGTCAGCCCCACCGCATCGCTAAACTAGAAGCCGTTTTAGACTATTTAAGCTCCCAGGACGGCGTTTGGTCTGCAGGGGCCAGTGAGATTTTGAGTCACTGTTAAGCTTGGGGCTACTGAGCCCGCACAAGACCTATACACATATCATTTGGCTGGCGAGCATTTCGCCACACGCCCCTGATTGTCTATGCTATTCACAATCAGCGCTATCGAGCCCCCAAAGTTTGATATATCATTAGGCATACAAACATGAGCGAGATCAGGGAGAAAGAGGCTACCGTGGAAAAAATTGATGAGATTTTCAGCGAATATCAACGTATTGGACTTAAGAAAGACTCCCCAACACCGCTCTATTTCCAGCTATACGGCTTACTGAAAAATGCAATTCTAAACGGCACCCTGGGAAACGGAGTGCAAATGCCCACAGAACATCAGCTTGCGCAGGCGTTTGATGTTTCTCGTATCACCGCCAAGCGGGCTATGGACGAATTGGCGGCTGAAGATCTAGTGGAGCGTCGCCGAGGCAAAGGCACTCACATCACCTATCAGTATGAGCCACAACCCGTGAAAGCCCCTTTGCTCGGCATGCTGCAAGAAATTGAGAGTATGGCCCGGCACTCGGATGCAAAAGTTCTGGTCTGTGAAAACTTACAGGCCCCTGCTGACATCCGCGAAGAACTCAAAATAGACCTAGGCACAAAAGCTTTGCACCTGATACGCGTGCGAGTTAGAGATGAGCAAGCCTTTGGTTTTTACAATAGCTGGACCATTGGTTTAAAAGAAGACGTGAATGCCAGCAATCTCAAAGACACCCCACGCCTCGAGATTTTTCGCCAGCAGGGGTTAAACATCACTCATGTAACCCAAACCATTAGTGCGGTTGCGGCCACAGCAGAGCTCGCCGAAGCGCTCGACACGCAACCTGGAGCTCCGCTGATCAGCCTAGTTCGCCGCTCTTATGACGACAGCTCTGGAGCAGAAAGAATTGTGGATTACTTGCAGGTTCACTACCACCCTGAGCGCTTCCAATATCGCATGGACCTAAAAGTGGACGAGCTAAGTTCATAAGCACGGCTCAGATCGACTGGCCGATTAACTTCGAGAATTTTTACGGCTTTCTACTCGAGCTTAAAATGCCAGCTGCCAACCCAAGGTAATACTGTCGTCTAGTACCATTTGCAGACCGTCTAAGTCTTGCTCCAAAACATTGTTATATTCAAGTGCAAGGCGATGGCCCGAGGGCAAAGCAACATTCAAACCCAAACCGGCCGTGAAGCGCTCACCACCTTGCAGTTGGCGTCTGCGAGCGGATTCATCATCGCCATCATCGCCAGCCTTGAATCTTCGCCATCAATGCCCTGCCAGTCGTCGTAGGCTAATCGCAATGACACCGACACGTTTTGATTCAGTGGTTTCTGTACCCAACTCTGCAACTGGAAGCGATCACCTAAAGTGTAGTCGCGGTCGTTCTCCCCCAAACGAATGACGGCGCTGGCTTGAGCGCCCCACGAGAACATTTCAGACTGTGCACTGTAGGTAATGCCCGGCAGCAAATCGTAAGTGCCCGAACCCAACTGCATCGCATAAGCCTGAACAACTTTATCGCCCATCATATTGCTGGTGGTTTCATCAATGGAACCCGTTGGCAAACTCATCATTAAATTCAAATGCAGTTTTCGCCCACCCTGCTGGTAAATACTTTTTAAGGCACCCACCTTAATATCACCCAAACCGGCACTTTCCATCTTCATCACATGGGTTCCCATACCCATCATGTTTTTCATGTCCATGGTCATATCGTTTTCAAGGTAGTTCACCATCGCCATCAGCGTGGTGCTATCACTCGGGGCATACATAAGACCAAACATGTGCATGTCCATGGTCATTTCAGTAGCGTTCATGCGGTAGCCGCTCGCGGCGAAATCACTGCTCGAAAACGAGTCTTTACCGCTCTGAAGACCGCCCATACTCATTTCCATAAAGCGATAAGACGCCATCCACTCACCCGTTTTATGGGTGTGGTCGCCCATCACAGAAATGGGAGCATGTGCATCGGGGCGACTACTTTGGTAGTCGTGAGCGCTCAAACTAGTGCTGAATAAGCTGGCGAGTAATAGGGTACGAATCTGCATGATAGCCTCATTTAGTACATTGAAGGCGGCGACTATAACGCATTTTTAAAGCGCATCAATGTGGCAAATTGTCGCAGTATAAACACGGCCATGGGTATAGCCCGATCGACACGATTAAATTTCAACCGAAAGTAGGCGCGGACTGGTCGGGAGTGGTCGGGAGTGGTCGATTGAAAACTAAACATCAAACTTAAGAACAGTGAATGCGCAGGGCCTTCATTTGGGGATTACACTCTTGAAAATACGACTTTGATGTCGTTAATGATATAATCGATAAAAATTTGCCAACAATAAGCCAACAACCTACCAATATTGGCAGTATAAATATTATTTAGACAACAATGGCGCAATATTAAATTTTTCTACTTGTGGAGACGAAATGGATAAATTGAGAGCTTTACGTTACTTTCTTGTGGTTGCCGAAACCTCCAACTTCAGAAATGCGGCCAAAATACTCTCTGTACCCGCCTCGTCTGTTTCCCGCCGAATTAGCGATCTGGAAAATGAACTCAAAATTGAGCTATTTCACCGCTCTACTCGAGTGGTTAAGTTGTCAGCACTGGGGCAGGTGTATTACGAGCAAGTGAAGGAGATTGTCACGGCGCTCGATCACGCAGACGACTTAGTCGCGCAGCGTTCCGGCTCGCCGTCTGGGCCGATCAAAATCACGGTGATGACGAGTTATGCGCGCGCACGCCTTCTACCGGCGACTGAAAAACTCTGCAAACGCTACCCGGAAATTGTTCTAGACATTGAAGTTAGCGATCAACTGACGGATTTTTCTCTCGGCAAGGTTGATATAGCGATACGAGCCTCCTCTGACTTACCCGAGCGCGCGGTGGCCAAAAAAATCTCTGAGAATCAATTTATCTTGCTTGCGGCTCCCAGCTATCTTCTGCAGTACGGCACGCCCCTAAAGGCCGACGACCTACTCAACCATAGATCTTTACTCTACCGGGGGCCAAACGGTGTACTAGACTGGCAAGCGAATACCAACGGCGTGTGGCGGGCTCTCAAAACCAAACCCGCCCTGGTGAGTAATGACGGCGAGGCACTCAAACGAGCGGCGCTCTCTGGACAGGGAATTGCGCTCGCCCCAAGCTGGGCAGCCCTAGATGCGCTAGATCGCGGAGATCTTAAAGAGATTACTCTACAAGACGACATAGTGTCTGTAACGCGTGCGCCAAATGCTGGAATTTTTCTGCTCTACCAAAAAACCCGATACAGCGTGCAAAAAATCAAAGCGGCGGTGGATTTTCTAGTGGCAGAGCTCTCCTCTTAAGCAGCTGTGCCGCCTTAAGAGCCTCGGCCACCTCCGACTAAGGTGCCAAAGCCCCACTATCAAGCCTCCAAGCTTGATAGTGGGGTAGTAGCCAATACCTAGGTCTTCAATTACTATTAGACTTATTACTTTTGTGGATACCCTGACAAGGACATTGCCGTGTCGACACCGCCCCCAAAAGCCCCCCCCGAAGCCAGCACTGTAGGTTCGCAGACGGGTGCCAGCGCTATCAGCTTCCATTTTTATGAAGAAGACGGCACTGTGTTCGCAGAACTGAGTGAATCTTCAGGCGCAAGCCAACTGGGCAAACTTCAATTAGAGCTTTTACTCAGTCAAGATGGGCTTGATCAGTATCAATTTGACGAGGGCGCGCTCGACACCTTGGCGGCGCAAATCAATAAGGGTGAGATAGGGCGTTTTCATATTGGCAATCGCACCGATGCAGAGATAAAGCTCGACATTTCAAGCGACAGATTACTGGCCACTCTAGATGTAAGCTCGGCACAGGGTGGGAAAGTTGCTTCACCCAAGTTGCTTGAGAGCACCTTATCTTCAAATCGCATTATGTCCCGGTGTGTTGATAGAAAAACCCTCACCACTCTGTTAAAGGACCTCAAAGAAAATCGCGCGGTTGAGCAGCTACACATAGCCAAAGCTATTGCACCAGAAGGCGGAGAACCTGCACGCTTCGAATCACTCCTAAATGAAGTCAAAAACCTTCGGCCTAAAGAAGATGATAGCGGCGTGGTTGACCTGAAAAACCTGCGCGACTATATCACCGTGGAACCCGGAACGCCGCTGATGCGGCGCTTCCCGGCTCATGAAGGCAAACCAGGCGTAAACGTCGTTGGCGGCGCGATCGCTTCGGAAGTCGGTGCGAATCTCGATTTTGACCTGAAACTGGAAGGCAGTGAGCTGGACAGTAATGACCCTAACCTGCTACTCGCCAGCATCAAGGGGATACCGGTTGTAATGCCAAATGGTGTGAGAGTAGACCCCGTATTGAGCATCAAAGACGTGGACCATGCCACAGGCAATATAAAATTTGACGGCGCCGTTATTATTGGCGGCAATGTCACCAGTGGCTTTAGTGTTGAATGCAGTGGGCATATTCAAGTGAAAGGCTTGGTAGAACACGCCTCATTGAATTCGGGTGGCAACATTGATATCGGCGGCGGCGTTGTGGGCGAAAATGATATGGACCAGCCCAGCGATGAATTCAGCGCCCACTTAAAAGCCGCGGGCGACATCTCAGCAAAATTTATTAACTCTGCATTTGTGGAAGGCCAAGGCAACCTTACCGTGAAAGAGTATGTGCTAAACAGCCACATGAATATTCTCGGCGAGCTTCAGCTGGGTCAGCAGGGCGGGAAAGGGCGTTTATTGGGAGGCCAAACACACGCCGAACGAGGCGTTGTCGCCAACATACTGGGAGGCGAGGCTTATGTGAAAACCGAAATTGGCGCTGGCTGCGACCCGCTCTTACAAAACACGCTGGACAAATTGCACAGCAGCCACACCCGTCGAAATAACGAGAGCAAGCAACTTAAAGAAATTTTAAATGGCATTGTCGCCGCAGGCGGAACTGAGCAAGTGGGAAAAATTGTTCTGGCAAAGTCTCAAAAGGTTGAGGAAGCCGTGGCCGCTATTGAGCAAAAGGTAGCCTCTCTTGAGGCAGAAATTTCGGCCATAGAGGCACGTTTAACCAGTTTTAATGAGGTGACGGTGCAGGCGAAAAAACGCATTTATCCGGGCGTATGCATACAGGTCAATAACGGCTTAAAAAAAACCCTCTATGAGTGTAAAAATGAAAGCCCAGGTCTGACTATCGGCAATGAAGAATAAGGAGTTGAGCAGTGAACGATGATGCAAAGTTAGTCGTGGAATCTATTATGAGCAGCGATGTTCATACCGTTACCGCAGAACGCACGCTGGGCGAGCTAAAAACCATTTTTGAAAAAGTGAGCTATCATCACCTACTCGTCGAAAATGAAGGCAAGCTTGTAGGCGTTATTTCCGACCGCGATGTGGCGCGAAATCTCAGCCCGTTTTTAGAGACAAGCAGTGAACGCCGAAACGACAGAAGCCAACTTAATATGACGGCCGCCGAACTTATGGCAACTCAATTAATTACCGTGGGCCGCGAGTCGTCCATCGATTTTGCGTCCATACTCCTACTGGAAAATAACATTTCCTGCCTGCCGGTAGTTCAAGAGAATGGCCAGATTGACGGCATTGTAAGCTGGAAAGATATTCTTAAATGCCATGTATACGGTGTTGAGTCGTAAGCTGAGCATAACAGGCAAATGCTTTAGACATACCTATAGATAAAAAGATAAAGATAAAGATACAAATAAAGACAAAAGCCTAGAGCGCCAAATGATGGCACTCTATTTGCGCACTGAAATTCACTAACCCTCTCAAATTTACGCTGACTTTGGAGTTTTCCAGACCACATATAACGCTGGGAATACAAATAAAACCGTGACCAAGGTAGTGAGTGTTCCGCCCAGCATAGGTGCTGCAATTCTGCTCATGACATCGCTTCCTGTGCCCTCAGAAATCATTACCGGCAGCAGCGAAAATAATAAGGTAAGGCCCGTCATCATCATGGGCCTTATACGTTCTGCCGCGCGATTAGCCACACTCACTTTAAAACTTTCACCTTCGGGCAAATCGCTTTGATCGAGATAGTGCAGCATTAACAAACCCATTTCCGCTGCCAAACCAGCCATTGCAATCATGCCCACCCACACCGCCACGCTGAGTTTGTAATCCAGAAAATACAAACACCAGACTGAACCCATCAAGGCAAAAGGCATCGCGCTCAAGACAAATAAAGTATCACTTATACGCCCCCGGTGTATGTACAGCAATAAAAAAATCGCCAGTAAGGTGCCTGGAATCACCCATTGCAAACGCAATTTCGCGCGCTCGAAATATTCAAATTGCCCCGCCCAAGCCAAGCGATAACCAGGGGGAACCACCACTTTTTCACCAAGTACTTGTTTTGCAACGGCAACGTAATCCGCAACACCTAAGTCGCCCTTGAGGTCAATAAAAACGAAGCCCACTAGCTGCCCATCTTCATTGCGAATCATCGGCGCGCCGGTGCGAGAAACAATAGTGGCTAATTCACTGAGTGGCACTTGTGTGCCCGTTTTAGTGGGTACCAGCACACGCCCCAGGCTGCCTATTGAGTCTCTGTGTTTACGCAAATAACGTACATTCACTTGGAAACGCTCTCGCCCTTCAATGGTTTGCGTGACGGCCACACCACCCACCGCCGCCATCAGAACATCCTCAACATCTTCAACATTCAAACCGTAACGCGCCGCCGCCCTGCGATTAATATCAAAATCCAAAAAATAACCCCCGGTCAGACGTTCGGCAAAGGCACTTCGCGTATAGGCCGATGTGCGAGCATCATCTTGCAGAGCTCGCTCAATATTGACCGCCACCGCTTCAATATCTTCCAAGTTATCGCCATACACCTTTACACCAAGAGCACTGCGGATACCGGTGGCCAACATTTCGGTTCGAGTTTGAATCGGCATCCACCAAATATTTGGCATGCCGGGATAATTTAAGGTTTCGTCCATCTCTGCAATTAAATCATCCCAAGTCAAGCCTTCACGCCACTGGTCTCTCGGTTTTAAGGTGATCACCGTCTCCACCATCGATAAAGGCGCAGGATCAGTGGCCGAGCTTGAGCGCCCCATTTTACCAAATACATGATCAACCTCCGGAAAGGCTTTTAGCTGCTGATTCATACTCTGTAATATTTTCCCCGCTTCCGTTATAGAGACGCCAGGAAGGGCCGTTGGCATATACAAAATACTGCCCTCATTGAGTGGCGGCATAAATTCGCTGCCCATCATTTTCACTAGGGGCCAGGTCGATAGCAAAGCCATCACAGCAATGCTGATCACGGCGATACGAAAACGAATACACCCGCGAATAATCGGTAAAAACGCGGCGATAAAGAAACGGTTAAGTGGGTTGTGTTGTGAGCGAATTTTTCCCCTGACCAAAAGCACCGCCAGAGCGGGAATCAAAGTCACCGACAGCAGCGCGGCAAACGCCATGCTATAGGTTTTGGTAAATGCCAGAGGCTTGAATAAGCGCCCCTCGGTTGCCTCCAAAGAAAAAACGGGTAGAAAAGCAATCGTAATGATCACTAGAGAAAAAAACACGCTGGGACCAACATCTTGCATAGCCCCTATAATCACCGCTTTACGGTCAAGCACTTGCCCCTTTTCGCTCGCGGTTTCAGCCAGTTTTTTGTGCACGTTGTCCATCATCACAATGGCGGCATCAACCATTGCGCCAATGGCAACGGCTATTCCCCCCAAAGACATAATGTTGGCCGTGATGCCCTGACTGGCCATGGGAATAAATGCCAGCAATATGGCGACGGGCAAAGTGATGCAAGCCACAAGTGCCGAGCGAATGTGCAAGAGAAAAGCCGCAATAACCAGAGACACCACCAGCATTTCCAATAGCAGGGTATCTTTTAGTGTGGCAATAGCACGCAGAATTAAATCTGAACGATCGTAAACCACAACGATCTCCACACCGTCTGGCAAACCGGCTTGGCTATCGGCCAAACGCTGTTTTACCCGTTCTATTACATTCAGGGCATTTTCTCCGTAGCGCATTATCACAATACCGCCCACGGTTTGCCCTTCGCCATCAAGTTCCGCAATGCCCCTCTGCATTGCGGGGCCAAGACTAATGCTGGCCACTTGGGACAAAAGGATAGGGATGTGATTGCCGTCAACACCAATCACCACCTGTTTGAGATCCTCTTTTGAACGCAAATACCCTCGACCTCGAATGAAGTGCTCATGCCCCGCAATCTCTAATACCCGGCCCCCCACATCATTGTTCGAACGACGCACCGCGCTGAGAACATCGGGCAGAGCAATATTGAAATTTGCCAAGCGCAGAGGGTCAATTTTTACTTGGTACTCTTTTACAAAACCGCCAACCGAGGCCACTTCGGCCACGCCTTTCACCGCGCCTAGCCAATAACGCAATTTGAAATCTTGCAGCGCTCGCAGTTCCGCTAAATCATGCTGCCCAGTTTTGTCCACAAGGGCATACTGAAATACCCAACCCACACCGCTGGCGTCGGGGCCTAAGGAAGGCTGAACGCCATCGGGCAACTGACTTGCCGCTGTATTCAGGTATTCCAATACGCGAGAACGAGCCCAGTAGATATCAGTATTGTCTTCAAAAATCACGTAAACAAAACTGGCACCCAAAAAACTTTGGCCACGCACAAACCGCACATTCGGCACCGACAACAATGCGCTGGTGAGCGGATAGGTAATTTGATCTTCCACTAAGTCTGGGCTGCGCCCCTCCCACGGGGTATACACAATAACCTGTACATCCGAGAGGTCTGGAATTGCGTCCAAGGGTGTTTGAAAAACACTTTTATAGGCCCAGCCCGTCAAAAACAATACGACCAGCAAAGTCACGCCAGGATTATTCGCGCAGTAGGCAATCAGCTTCGCCACAGCGCCTCTCTGCACTACCATTGCTCAATACCCGACTTCAGTTTACTTTCCGCGGCAATTAAGAAGTTACCCGATACCACGATAGAATCACCAACTGAAAGGCCATCTCGCACCACCACATACTCGCCGTCACTGTAGCCAAG
>Ga0105357_10001856_pt1 | contig 11326 bp, 10 predicted proteins | sample GOMGulsemesocosm_4_FD_83660 | JGI IMG/M metagenome (GOLD analysis project Ga0105357, IMG submission 83660) | Methane-oxidizing microbial communities from mesocosms in the Gulf of Mexico - GOM15B Gulf of Mexico | ecosystem: Environmental > Aquatic > Marine > Cold seeps | place: USA: Gulf of...
ACTGTTTGTTCAATATCTTCTGGTTTGGGGTACCGATAAAAACCTTCCCCTGATTTTAATCCAAGTTGACGGGGTTCTGTGTTTTTCCGTTGAGTATAACTAGAGTAAGAGGAGGTTTAATTGCTCTCCCCTCACCTATACTCTCTCTCGATTAATTTCCCGTAAAGCTTGGCTCGCGCTTCTCAAAAAAGGCCGCGACCGATTCCTTAAAATCCTGTGTTTGAATCGTGAGCATATATTGGTCTCGATCCATGTGGCTGGTCGCTTGAGACAAGGCGTTGGCTGTGGCATTGACGGTCATTTTGGTCATTTTAACCGGCAGAGGAGGCAGGGCCGCCACGCGCTCGGCAAATGCCAGGGCACTATCAAAGGCCTTGTCTTTATCAGTCAGTTCTTCCACCAGACCCCAATTTAATGCTTCCGTGGGCTCAATCTTCTCGCTCAGGGTGACATATTGCTTGGTGCGGGCTGGGCCAATCTGAGCGACCAGACGGGGGATTGTCTGCCAACTCATATTGATGCCCAAACCTATCTCAGGCAGACGCATGTGTCCGTTCTTCGACAGTATGCGATAGTCCATTGCCGCGACCAGTGCCGAGGCCCCACCAATGCAATAACCTTCAATGGCCGCGATGGTATAAGCTTCTATGTCTTCCCAAGCTTTGCACATATCTGGGCCCAGTTTCATCATATGCCGCAGCTCTAACAGATTGGCCTCATCGTCGAATTGTGCCGAGTCTGCAAGGTCTGCCCCCGCCGAGAAGTTACCACCGTCTGTGTAGAGAATAACGGCGGTGATGTTGGGTTGGTCCTGTAGCATCAGGCCTGTGTCACGCAGCTCTATCATTGTCTGTTGTGACAGGGCGTTGCGGCCATCACCTCGGGAGAGTTTTACCTTGGCAATGCGGCCATCAATTTTAGTTGTAATAAAGTCCATTGCTTCTACCTCAAGTCTGCGGCATTTCAATGCCAAAGTGCTGCATCGCCTGGGTGACAAATTTCATGGATTGCTCCCCTGCGCCGTGCAACTCTTTTTCACCTTCGCGCTCAAAAATAGCGTTCATGCTCTCACTGACGGCCTCGGGTGAGAGCTGCTCTGGGGCTATGTAAACACCGGCTGTCTCGTACATGTGGGCGCTGGCAAAACCTCCAGCGCCGGCACAGAGGATCTGGCGGTTGGGGGCATCTTTAGCACAGAGTACGGCGACACCGGCGGCCACGACTTCTGGCGACATGAGTGTAAATAGCTCTTCCGGCATCAGCTCTTCTGTCATGCGTGTGCCGGCGGCAGGGGCCAGGGCATTGACCTTGATGTCATTCCTTGCGCCTTCCAATACCAGGGTGTTCATCAATCCCAGTACCGCCATTTTGGCTGTGCCATAGTTGCTCTGACCAAAATTACCGTACATGCCACTGGCGGAGGTAGTCATAACGATACGGCCGTAATTTTGTTCGCGCATGATGTCCCACACCGCCTTGGTGCAGTTAAAGGAACCCATCAGGTGGACGTCCATCACCAGGTTAAAGTCATCGGCGGTCATTTTGGCGAAGCTTTTGTCGCGCAAGATGCCGGCGTTATTGACAAGAATGTCCACGCGGCCCCACTTCTCCATGGTTTTGTTAACCATGTCTTGTACTTCGTCGAACTTGGCAACATTGGCGCCGTGGGAGATGGCTTGACCGCCCTTGCTTTCAATGAGACGCACCACGTCTTCAGCGGCTTCGCTGGACTTGCCGCTGCCATCACGGGCGCCGCCCAAGTCATTGATCACCACCTTGGCGCCGCGCTCGGCCAGTAACAGTGCGTGTGCTCGGCCCAAACCGTTGCCGGCACCTGTGATGATGGCAACCTGGTCGTCGAATCTAATAGTCATAATGTTTACCCAATTTTTAATTTTCGCTTGTGCTTGCGGTTAACTACGAAGAGACAATTAATAAAGCCAGCCACTGAGCGATCAGCGCTGGGGTTTCTTCGCCTTCAATCTCGATAGTGACGTCGTATTTAATCAAGTACTGACCTGGCGATTTAAGGGACACATCGCTGATTTTTGCGAAGGCCCGAATGCGGGATCCCACCTTTACCGGTGACAGAAAACGTACTTTATCAAAGCCATAGTTAAGACCCATGAGTGTCTCTTCTGCCACCACCGAGAAGGCGGTGGAGAAGTGAGAGATCATGGATAGAGTTAGAAAGCCGTGCGCTATGGTGGAGCCAAAGGGCGTTGCGGCCGCTTTCTCTGGGTCAACGTGAATAAATTGATGGTCCAGGGTGGTGTCGGCAAAACTGTTTATTTGTTCCTGCGTTACCTCGAACCAGTCCGAGGGCTCGGATTGATAGCCAACCAGCTCGGGCAGCTCTTTGCTTTTAACAATTTTCATTATAATGCCCCTTAATAGACTTCGAAGAGACCGGCAGCGCCCATGCCGGCACCGACGCACATGGTGACCACGACATACTTAACACCGCGGCGCTTGCCTTCAATCAGCGCGTGGCCAACCGAGCGAGCGCCGGTCATGCCGTAGGGGTGGCCGATGGAGATGGCGCCGCCATTGACGTTGTATTTTTCAGGGTCTATGCCGAGCTTGTCACGGCTGTACAGGCATTGAGAGGCAAAGGCCTCGTTTAATTCCCACAGGCCGATGTCGTCGATGCTGAGGCCTGCGCGCTCTAATAGGCGTGGCACAGCAAACACTGGGCCTATGCCCATTTCATCGGGTTCGCAGCCGGCCGAGGCAAAGCCGCGGAAGGCGCCCAGAGGTTTAATATTTTGGCGCGCCGCTTCACTCGCCTCCATCATAATCAGGGTACTGGCGCCGTCAGATTGCTGACTGGCGTTGCCGGCAGTGATAAATTTACCCTGTTTGATGCTCATGCCATCTCGAAAAACAGGCTCGAGCGCCGCCAGTGATTCCAGTGTGGTTTGCGGGCGATTGCACTCGTCTTTGCTCACCAGCTGTTTAACCCGCTCGGTTTTACCGCTGGCTTTATCAAATCTTGCCCATTCAACTTCTAGGGGCACTATTTCATCATCAAATAATCCGGCTTGTTGGGCGGCCGCTGTGCGCATTTGGCTTTGCAGTGCGTATTCATCCTGGGCTTCGCGGCTGATACCGTAACGCTCAGCCACGATTTCCGCGGTTTCCAGCATGGACATCCACAGCGCTGGTTTTTCAGCCAAGAGTTTGGCTTCGGTGGCCTGGTGCATGTTCATTTTTCCAGAAAGCTGTACCATGGAAATAGATTCCACACCGCCAGCCGCCAATGCGGGCACACCCTCGTTGAGAATACGCCCCGCCCCCATGGCGATGGCCTGTAAACCGGAAGAACAATAGCGATTTACAGTAACGCCAGAAGTGGTTACCGGGCAGCCGGCTTTAATTGCGGCGTTGCGCGCTATATTAAAGCCGGTGGCACCTTCGGGCATGCCGCTGCCCAGAATCACATCCTCAATCTGCTCCGGTGCGATACCGGCGCGGGCGATGGCATGCTTCAGGGTATGGCCCGCCAACTCTATCGGGTGCGTGTTGTTAAAACTGCCTTTGACTGATTTCGCCATCCCGGTTCTTGCCGTAGAGACGATCACTGCTTCGCGCATAAGTACCTCACTGTCACGTATTGAATAGGTTTTGTGTAATTGATTTTATTTTTAAAAGAGAACCGGTCTGTTGCACCCGTGAATGACGGGTGCAACTGCCAGTTAGTGGTAGGGTTTAGAATTGATACTTAGCGTTCAGGCCAATTTTTCGGGGATAAAGGCGCTGTTGTGGCGCTTCCGTATAGTTACTCAGTGCTGAAGGTTTATCCTGATCCAGCAGGTTTTCACCGAATAGAGTCAATTCCCATTGATTTGTCACTATGCCAAGTCGCAACGACAGATCGTTCACTTCGTGGGTGCTTTCTCCGGTGGTCACTTCGAGCTGGGGTCTCATATGAGACAGGGATAAATGTGCAATGGCTTCTACATCCTCCCAGCCAATGCCGTCCAGACTGGTGTTATAACTGGTCGCAACAGTGGCTGAGCGACGAGGTGCGTTCGCCAGAGTCCCGCCCTTTTCCAAACCCGGCAGAGCCGCGGCAACAGCAGCTTCAACTCGCACCCATTGCGAGCGATTGATATTACCGCTAAGTTGTAAGGTTAAACCTTCGATGGGGGTTGCATAGTTCAGCCCCAGGTCCAAACCGGTGATTTCAGCATCACCGGCATTGGCATTTGCGACGGAGGCGGCGGTACCAAACTGCAGTTGCACATCGTCCCACTGGGTGTGGTAAATCGCGGCATCAACGGTCAAGGCTCCCTCGGCCAATGACCACTTGGTGCCCAGCTCATAGGACCAGAGTGAATCTTCTCCCAGGAGGGTACTGGTGGTAATGCCCATGGCCGCGGCATCATCAACCTGGTTTTGCCCCTGTACACTGCCACTGCGGAAGCCTTTGGCGGCGCTGAAATACACCATGCCGTCTTCCGCCAGATTCCATTTCAGTCCTACTTTCGGGTTGACCGTATCCGCTTTTCCGGATGACTTTTCAGACGTAGCTACATTGGTAAAGTCGCGATCGTCTTCGAAGTAGCGAACGCCAAGACTCGGCTCAAGCAAGCCGTCCAGCAACAGTACAGACACTTCACCAAACACAGACCAAGAAGTGCTTTCAATCACACCTTCGGATACAAGATCCCCGGTGAAACCATCCGGGAAGGCGGTACTGGCATAGAGGGGTCCATAAACGGGCCCTAAATTGGGCAGTGTTGTCCGCGTATTACTTTCCAGTTTCGCGTCGCTAAAAAAGACACCTGCGATCCAGTTTACATTTGAGTCGCCATTGGATACCAAACGTAACTCCTGGTTAAAGGACTCACTTTTAAACTCACTGGTGACATCCAAAAGACCGCCGACATAAGAAAGATTGGATGGCAACTCGCTCTCCATGTAAGAGGTGCCACTGACCAGGGTTGCAAAACCCAGGTCCCAGTCGATCAATAGCGAGGCCATATCCATGGACGAATCAAGCTCGTTTATTGAGTCTGTTCTGGCTTGCAGATAATCAGTGTAAGCATCCTGATAATAAGTGCCGCCAGCCAGCGGATCGGGATTAAGACCAATGACCGCAAAAGTGACCGGGTCGAGTAACACAGGAAGATCCGCGACAGCCGCAACTGGAGCGAACAAGGCCGCGGTCGCTTGATCAAGCGCGTCGTAGGTAGCCTTTTCGGCATTAACAAAGCTGCCAAAGTCTGTGTTGGATTCCATATGCCAAAGGGTCGTGGCGATTGAGAGGGTTTCCGTGGGCAGATAATTCACTTTGATTCGAAGATTGCTGGAATCCGCATCGCCTAGATTCTTCTCGCCGGGAAAGTCCGCAGACTCACCGTATCCAGCGGTGTCATCATAGCCGCCGGTAATACGCAGACCCAGCTTGTCGTCGATTAAAGGGATATTAACGGCAAAGTCCGAATAGTGACTGAGGTCCGCACCACTGGCGCTGGAAATACCCGCCTGAGCTTTGAATTCAAAATTGTTGGGATCGGCATCAGCAGTGATGATCTTGACGGTTCCACCCATGGAGCCTTGTCCGTATAGGGTGCCCTGGGGACCCCGCAGTACTTCTATTCGATCTAAATCAAAAAAGCGCGCCGGCGGCGACACCTGTAAATTGGGCACGCCAAAGGCCAGTTCATCGATATAGTAACCGGTGGTGGCTTCACCGGTGGTGCCGCTGGAGATGCCTCGAATTTGCAATGTTTGCCACCCAGGCGCCGGTGCATTGACAAAAGATGCGCTCGGAATCATGCCGACAATGTCCTCTACTGAGGCAATGCCCTTGCGCTCCAGGTCTTCCCCTGTAAAAGCCTGAAGGGAGCTGGCCACTTCCGTCAATGATTGTTCACGCTTGTGAGCGGTAACAATGATTTCTTCTAACACAAAAGCTTCTTCTGCCACAGTTACAGACTGCCACCCTGTACAGGCCGCCACGCTTAGACCCAGCAATGTCTTCTTCATTCTCATCGTATATTCCTCGCCACTTTTCTTATGATAGTTATATAAGTTTTAACGGGTTAATCAGCGTATGGCGTCGTCCTGCTTAAACGCTTACTACTGTACTTACCCTCTAGTAACCACTAGGTGTATACTACTCAGTAAAAACAATGTTGGTCAACCACTTTTATGGAGCGTTATTGCCTTTGAAATAGGGCGGTTATTACTTGGGGCTATCACAGCCGCTTCGACACATTTCGCCCAAGTAGCAAGTGTGAGCCGCTAAGTGAGAAGCGCCCCTGGGTTATAGGCCTTGTGTTTACATGGGCTGGGCAATCAACTTTGAGAGGGTTCAATCAAAATTTTGGCATGAAGTTCTGGATTTTTTAGTTCTTCAAAGGCCTTTGCAACGCCGTGCAAATCAACTTTTCCGGTGATCCAGGGACGCCAATTGATTTTGTTATTTGCCAGTGCTTCGAGGGCGGCGGCGAACTCTTGCTGCTGGTAGTAGGTAACAAATTGCAGTAATAGCTCTTTGCTCACGGCCACCATAGGCGCAAAGTTATCTTCCTCCATACACACTCCGGCGACGATAATACGCGTTAAGCGTGGGGCCTCATTAACTATCTGACCGATCAATCCCTTGATGCCAACACATTCAAAAATTACATTTTTTAAGGCGCCCAGGTTTTGCAGAGATTGGTAGGGGGAGGCTGTGGCTGGATTAATGACCTGCGTCGCTCCCATCTGTTCTGCCAGTTCGCGGCGGCGCGCGGAATAATCGGAGGCAATAATGGTGGTGACCCCCTGCATTTTTAACGCCGCAATTACTGCCAGACCAATGGGGCCACAGCCAATCACCAGCGCGACATCCGCCTCTGTTATCTGCGCTTTGGCTACCGCGTGTATACCAATCGCCAGAGGTTCTGCCAGTGCGGCCGCATCATCGCTCATGCCGTCTGGCACGGGCAGTAAGATAGCCTCGGTGAGCAGCATGTATTCCGCATAGGCACCGGTGGTGGTTTTGGTGGCGCCTATGGGAGCAATATGATCGCCCTGCTGTAAAAACGGCATGCTACAGACTCGATCACCAATCGATAACGTTTGTTGGCAGCCGGGGCCAAATTCGACGATCTCTGCCACAAACTCATGCCCCATGACCAGATCATGATCGATCGCCTCGTGGGGTAAGCCGGCCGCCTTGGCTTGGGCCACCAGTTCGGGGCCGTGTTTGAATAGGTGCAGGTCCGAACCACAAATACCGCAGCTTCGAACTTTCACTAATACCTGGCCTGAGCCAGGAGTGGGGGTAGGTATCTCTTCGACCACAAGGGCGCGGTCGCGCACAATTACTACTTTCATGAGTTAAGCCTCGGACAGGTTTTCACCGACCACAATGAGTTTTTCACAGTTGATTTTCATACTGGCGCAATAGGCGCGATAGGCCTGCAGCACTGTATTGGCATCCACTATGGAGGTGATATTGTTGTCTTCATCAAGATTGATGTTGGCCCCGTAGACGGCGAACCACACCTCGGTTGGCCCCTCCTGGTCTTTGGGCACCATTAAACTGTGTACCGACATGGCTGGTTCAAACAGATAGGAGCCGGCGCTGTTGACCTGCTCCGGTGTTTCCTTGTACCACCAGCGACCTTTCTGGGTGACGGCGTAAACAATGCCTGTGTGGTAGTGCTTCTCAACCTCGACGCCGGGTTGCATGCGGTTGCGGGTGATCCACAGGCCCTGGGCCAGATCGACGTGCAGCAATTGCACTTCGGCGCCGTTGCCAAGGTCGACCCAGGGCAAGTCATCAACCCCGACGTGCAGGGTGTCGGCAACCCCGTGATCAGGAATTAACGGCTGGCTTTGTACTGCTTCGTTAGTGTCTGAAATGTTTTTTGTTTCGGCTTTTGGATTTGTCATGGGAATACTCGCGCAGGGGATTAAAAGTTTTTAAAACTGTAGGCAATTATTTTTCAGCGTGTACTGCTTGCCATGTCGTTGTAGCGTTGCTGCACATTCTCAAAACCGTCGGGCAGTTTGAATTTTCTCGGTGAGTACCAGGGCATGTATATATTGATGACCTTGGGCAGGGCGCAGAGCAGGTAGCGGCAGTTTCGCTTGCTGCGCAACCAGCGCTGAGACCAGCGGTTATAGCTGGATTGAGTTTGCGGGGCGGCCTCACGCAGAATCTTGGCGAGTTTTAAGCTTAGGGAAATAAAGTGCCACTGTGCCCACAGGCCGACAAACAGACGGTAGAAGTAACCGCCCGCCACCGCTTCATAGGCATCGAAGGCAACGTTGCGGTGTTCCAGTTCTTCTAGCACGTGCCATTCAATTAATTCGCGAATGGGGCTGTGCATGTTATTGAAAAGACCCACTTCGAATTGAGCTCGGGAAGTTGCCGAGGTCATGGCCTCAAAGCCTTCGGCGTAAGCCAGATTAAAACGCAGTGACTTTTCCTTGCTTAGGCGTTTGTATTCTGAGGCAATAATATCTTCCAATGCCTGTAGTTTATCGGCCACACCGCTGCGGCGGCGCACTACCTCATTGGCCTTACTGTGTTCCTGGTAGTGATTACCCTCTTGAGAACAGAAACGTTGCATTTCTTCTTTTAGCTCGGCATCGCTGACTTGCTGAGTGGCCTTGCGTACCGAGCGAATCAGGTATGGCTCTAAGTAGGGCAACAGCATCCAGCTGCCGAGAAAGATGTAAGACATGGCTGGGTCCTGATCTATAAATACCAGCTCCATGTCCTCATCAAATTCAAAATTCATCTGACGAACCGTAATTGAATCCATCGCGCAGTCCTTATTTCGTTAAACACACGGATTGGTTTGGCGGCAGGTATGAGTAACCCATCCGCTTATCTCATTGACCAAATCTGCCAATGTTGTAGTATTCAACATTAGGATATACAGCGACTGGCGAAGCTGTCAATATTTATCTACTGGCGGGTATATACATATGGGTTATCATCACGGGAATTTAAGAGAGTCTTTGCTTATAAGGGCGGAAGAGGTTATCGAGGAGAGGGGGATAGATGTCGTCAAGTTGAGCGCGTTGGCCAAGGATTTGGGGGTTTCCCACAATGCGCCTTCCCGTCATTTTAAAGATCGCAACGGGCTGATCAGTGCCCTGGCAACCAGGGCGCTCGATAGTTTGAAGGCGTTTGTCGCTGACGCCGAGGGCATTAACAGCGCTAATGCGAGTGTGAGGTTAAACACACTGCTGAAGCGTTATGTACTGCATGCGGCCAGGAATCCGGCACATTTTATGGTGTTAACCCACCCGGATCTGCCCAAAACCGCAGGGGATGAATTCACTCAATCTCATCGGGATTACGTGGCATTTGTGCATAGCTTCACTCTCGAGGCTCAGCAGACAGGCTGGCGTTCTGAAGACGACAGCGATCAGTTAACGCTGTTAAATTTATCCATGGCGTTGGGGTTGGCGGTGATGGGGCAGTACAGTGTTAAGGCTGGGGTGGTGAGTGTTGAAGAGAGCATGATAGCCATGGAACAAACCATTGATCTATTTATTCCCTTCACCGCTGAGGCGTAAACTAATGATGAGCTGTGAGCTGAGTAATTCGTCCTCGACCACTGGGGAGGCCAAGACCCCAGAGATCATTCGCTTAATAAAAGATGGGGTGGAGTTCTCCGCCTATGCTTTGGGGGAGGGGCCTTTGGTGCTGCTGTTGCACGGCTTTCCCGATGGGCCACTGAGTTATAGATATCAGTTACAGGCATTGGCGGCGGCAGGTTTCCGAGCGGTTGCACCAACGCTCAGGGGTTATGAGCGCTCTTCACTGTCACCACAAGAGCAATATTACGCAGTGGATATGGCAGCGGATACCATCGCCTGGCTGGATGAACTGAAGGTCGAAAAAGCACATCTGGTGGGGCACGACTGGGGTGCAAGTATCGCCTGCGCCGCTGCGAATTTGGCTCCGCAGAGATGGCTTTCACTCAGTATGTTGGCGGTGCCTCATCCTGGGCGCTTCCAATCGCTGGGGGCAAAATCCCCCAGGCAGCTATTGAATTCATGGTACCTCTTTTTATTTCAATTGCGGGGGCTGGCCGAATGGATGGTCAGGCGCAAGGATTACGCGCTGCTTGAATACCTTTGGCGTAAGTGGTCGCCCAACTGGATGGGGGTCGACGGGGAGATGCCAGCTCTGAAGCAGCGATTTCGACAGGCGGGTGTGCTGGAAGCGAGTCTTTGTTACTACCGTCGGGCGGTGGATTTTCGATCCGCTAAAGGCCGTCAGAGTCAGCTATTATTGAACAAAGTGGTCGATATCCCCACCTTAGGTCTTTCGGGTGTTAATGATGGTTGTATCGATCACTCTGTATTTTTACGCTGCATGCAGGTTGAGGACTTCAAGCGGGGGCTGAGGCTGGAGACCATCGATAGCGCGGGTCACTTCTTGCAATTAGAGCAGCCGCACGAGGTCAATCGGTTACTGATCGAGTTCTTATCTGAAAATAACTAAGAGGTGGGAGCTGGGCGAGTCACTACTCGCCCAGTTGTGTTGCGTTGATTATGGAAAGCGATTGTCCAGCTCTTTACGAAGATTTTGCTTGTCCACCTTGGCGTTGGGCAGCAGGGGCAGCTTGGCGAGAAACTCAAAGGTTTTGGGGATTTTAAAATTGGCGATGCGCTGGTCGAGAAACTCTTTGAGTTCGGCGGCAGCCAATTGCTTGCCGGCGATCAGTTCCACAAATGCAAAACCTACCTCTTGGAACTTATCATCGGCAATGCTCAAAACGGCCGCCTGGGAAACGTCGGGGTGCTCACAAATTGCCTGCTCAATTTCGACTGGGTAGATATTGTAACCCCCAGACTTGAACATCTCTTTAATGCGCCCGACAAAGGCAATATTGCCGTCTTCCCTCAGCTTGCATATGTCCCCTGTGTGTAAGAAACCGTCCTCGGTTAAGGTTTCTGCGGTGGCCTCTGGGCGATTGTAGTAGCCGCTCATTATGAAGGGGGCGCGCACGAGCAGTTCACCGGCCTCGCCCACCGGTAGCTCGAGGCCGTCGTTGCCGACAATCTTAACTTCAACGTCTTCAAGCCCCTTGCCAATGGTCTCGGCTTGCACATTAATAGGTGCATCAAGGTCTGTAGCCGTGATTATTCCACAGGTTTCAGTCTGCCCATATACCGATGACATCTTGGCGCCAAGTGTTGTAAACGGTTCTAGGGTGCTCTGGGGTGTTGTTGCGCCTCCAAAGACAATCAGTTCGACAAAGTCGATCAGCTGTACATCAAATCCTGGGCTGGCAAGCATCATATTGAATCCAGTGGGGCTGGTGACCAGATAGGGCGGGCGCTCTGTTCGGTTGAT
>Ga0105357_10001858_pt1 | contig 11315 bp, 10 predicted proteins | sample GOMGulsemesocosm_4_FD_83660 | JGI IMG/M metagenome (GOLD analysis project Ga0105357, IMG submission 83660) | Methane-oxidizing microbial communities from mesocosms in the Gulf of Mexico - GOM15B Gulf of Mexico | ecosystem: Environmental > Aquatic > Marine > Cold seeps | place: USA: Gulf of...
CTTCGCGATCGAGCGCGGCGAGGCGCAGCGCGATGCCGCGGATGTCGCGCGCAAGGCGCAGGCAATGACTTCGGCGATCGAACGCCGCGCCTATACCAGTTCGGCCTACCTGCGTGCCGGCGCCGCGCTGCTGTCGACGCAGGACGAGATCACGCCCGAACTGTTCCGCCGCTTCGTTTCCGAATTGCGGTTGGATGCCAATTACCGCGGAGCAGAGGGGATCGGCTGGGCCCCGGTCGTCACTGCGGCCGAACTGCCTGAATTCGAAGCCCGGCTGAGCCGCAGCCGCGTGGAAGAACAGCGGGTGTCGCCGACCCTGGCCGAACAGCCGCGCGACATGCTCACTCCGATCCTCTACCTGCAGCCCGACACAGTGCGCAATCGCCGCGCACTCGGCTACGACATGTATTCGGAACCCATCCGCCGGGCCGCGATGGATCTGGCGGGGGCGAACGATCGGCCCACTGCCAGCGGGCCGATCGTCTTGCAGCAGGAAGGCGACAGCGAGGCTGCGGGCTTCCTCATATATATGCCGGTGTTCGAAGGGCTGAGCAGCACGCGCGAGCTCAAGGGCTTCATCTACAGTCCGTTCAATGCCTCGCAATTCCTCAGCTCGGCCAGCGAACTGGTCAGTTACGAGGCGGTCGGGGCGCGCTTGCTCGATACGGATGCCACGGCGGAGGTCGCGATCGCGCATAGCAACAGCTGGATCGAGGGGCGCCCCACGATCACCCGCGAACTCAGCCTCGCCAACCGGTCGATGCTGCTCGAAGTGCAGTCCGCACGCGAGGAAGGGTTGTCGGCCATGTCGATGATCACGCTGCTGTTCGGGCTGGCGGTCGCCAGCCTGCTGATGCTCGTGGCCCGCCTGCTGACCCAGCAGACGCTCGAGGATCGCCGCGCGATCAGCTGGTTCGAGGAACAGAACTCGATCCGCAACTCGCTGACGCGCGAGCTCAACCACCGGGTCAAGAACACGCTCGCCAATGTCCTTTCGATCGTATCGCTGACGCGGCGCCGGTCGCAGGACCTCGACGAATTCGCCGAAGGTCTCGACGGCCGCATCCGCGCGCTGTCGGCCACGCACGACCTGCTGACCCAGTCCGAATGGGGCACCACGCCGATCCGTTCGGTGGTCGAGGTCGAGCTCGCACCCTATGCGCGCGACCAGGACCATTCGCTCGATCTGGTGGGGCCGCATACCGAGCTGGCGCCCAATGATGCGCTGTCGCTGGGGCTCGCGATCCACGAACTGGCGACCAATGCGGCCAAGTTCGGTTCGCTCAGCGTCCCCGGGGGCGAGGTCGCGGTGCATTGGAGCCAGGTCAACGACACGCTGGCGAAAATCGAATGGATCGAAAGCAACGGGCCGCCGGTGGACAAGCCGCGCCGCCGCGGTTTCGGCACCGATCTGATCGAGAAGATCGTCGCGCATGAACTGCGCCACCCGGTCGAGCTCGATTTCTGCCCCGAAGGGGTGCGGTGCACGCTGCTGGTACCGGTGCGCGAACCGAGCGAGTTCGAACTGCGCCGCAAGGGTCCCGCGGCGGTCGGGCGCTAACAGCACGGGTTTCGCGGCCGCAAGACCCCGCGCCGACCTCTCGCAACCACATCAATTGATCCGAGAAAAACGCGGCCCGATCGCGCCGCGTCGGTGCCGACCGCATCGGCACGGTGCAGCCTTCGCACCGCAGGCAAAGAAAAACCCGGGCCGCAGGGACCCGGGCTTTCAAAAACCGATTGCCGGCGGGGGTTAGCCCAGCGGGCGGCTCGAGCCGAAGAACAGCGCTTGGCTGATCGCGGCACGAACGGTCTGCTCCTGGAACGGCTTGGTCACGAGATAGGTCGGCTCGGGACGGTCGCCGGTCAGCAAGCGTTCGGGATAGGCGGTGATGAAGATCACCGGAACGCTGCTGATCGCAAGGATATCGTCGACAGCATCGAGGCCCGAGGATCCGTCCGCCAGCTGGATATCCGCCAGCACCAGGCCGGGCGTCTTCTGCGCGACGACTTCCTGTGCCTGCGTGCGCGTGGCAGCAGTGCCGCAGACTTCATGGCCGAGCGAGGTCACGAGGTCTTCGAGCTGCATCGAGATGAGCGGTTCGTCCTCGATGATCAGCACGCTGGTCGACGACTCGCGGTCGATTTCCGAAACCGCTTCCTGGGCCAGCCGCTCGATATCCTCGGCCGACATGTCCATGATTTCGCCCGCCTGGTCGGACGAGAAGTCCTCCAGCGTGGTCAGCAGCAGCGCTTGCCGGTTCAGCGGGGTTACCGATTTCAGCCGGTCCTGCGCCGCATTCTCATGCGTGTTGTCGCCGACGGCTTCGGGCACTTCCATATAAGCGCTCGACCAGACCTTGTTGAACGCCCGGTACAGCGGGACGCGGCCGCCTTCGAGCGATTCCTTGAGTTCGCTGTCGGCCAGTGCGGCTTCCAGCGTGGCACGTACGAATGCGTCTCCCGTGGCCTGCGAACCGGTCAGTGCGCGCGCATAGCGGCGCAGGTACGGCAGGTTACGAGCAATTTGATCACCAAGCGACATTTAGACCCCTTCCTTAAGGTGCGCGCTTCTAACGTCCCGATGGGGGTTAGGTTCCTTGGGCCGATGCCGCAACCCGCAGGTTTGACATCCATGCCGTTTCAGGCCCATTCCGGGTGCTGGGGATTGCCTGTCGAGGACTGCCGCGTTGCAAGAAATTGCCGATCCGATTGCCTGTGTCGAGTGTCCGCTCCAGTCCTGTCCGGGACTGCGGCCGCTCGAGCCGAACCAATTGTCCTACATGCAGCGGTTCAAGGACGGCGAAATCGCGCTGCAGCGCGGCGATATCCTGATCGAGGAAGGCGCGTCGCATCGCCGCCTGTTTACCTTGCTCGACGGCGTGCTCATTCGCTCGCGTGCGCTCGAGGATGGGCGCCGGCAGATTCTCAATTTCATGTTCCCCGGCGATCTGGTCGGCTTGCAAAGCGCTTTCGACGAACCGGCGACCCATACGATCGAGGCGCTGATCGACGCGCGCCTGTGCCGTTTCCGTCGCGCCGATTTCGCCGATCTCATCGCGCAGCACCCGGCGCTGGGCTACGACATCACCTGGCTGGCGGCTAAGGAAGAAACCGCGCTCGAAGGCCATATCGTTTCGCTGGGACAACGCAGTGCGCGCGAACGGGTGACCTATCTCGCGGTCTGGCTGCTCGACCGGGCGCAAGCGACCTGTCTCGCCGATCATCACAATACACTCGCGCTGCCGATCACGCAGGCGCAGATCGCGGACATGCTCGGGCTGTCGCTGGTGCATACCAACCGCACGCTGCGCCAGCTCGCGCGCGAAGGGCTGGTGGACTGGCAGTCGCGACGGATCCACGTGCCCGATCTCGACCACGCCGCCGACTATGCGCAGTTCGAGCGCAAGCAGGGCGGTGGGCGCCCATACATCTGATTGTTTTTGCTTCGGAATGTCATTTTAGGCAAAAAATTTCACCCCGCTTGGGAACCCAGTTTCTGGCGGCGCGTATTCCTTATGTCACCGCCGAGACCCCCCCTCCCGTCCAAAGCGGCTGGTGATACGATCCCGAAAGGCCTCCGTTGCACGGCAACGGAGGCCTTTTTTCTGTCCGGTGTAGTTTCGGCAGGGTTTGTGATCCGGAACGCGCGCCTTGATCCGGCGCGTGCGGCCGCGTCTATCGCAGCGCCCCGCGCAGCCGCGAGATGATCCCGCGCGGCTTCGACTGGCGCAGCACGGCAATCAGTTCCTGCGCGTCGTAAGGCTTCTCGAGCGTGCAGCCCAGCGCGGCGATGTCCGCCGGAATGTCCTGCGGGGCGCCGGTCGAAAAGATGATCTGGGGGCTGTCGGCGCCCAGCGTGCGCACCAGTTCGGCAATCGCCCAGCCGTCGTCGCGATCGGCGAGGTGGACGTCGAGCACGATCGCTTCGGGACGCCCGTCGCGCAGGTGCTGCATGGCTTCTTCTGTCGACGCGCACAGCGCCACCCGGGCCACGCCTGCATCGAGCAGCGCCTGCTCGATCGTCATGCCGAGCACGGCGTCATCCTCGACGACCAGCACGTGGCCGGGCAGTTTGGCAGGGGCGGCCGTCTCGGGGTGCTGCGTCATCGTCTCTCGCATGGCTGGCGACACGGGCGCCGCTTTCGCCTGTCCAACGGGAGGCGGCCGGGCGCAGTTCCCGGCCCGCGTGCATTGCCGCCGGGCCGTGGCGCAATTGCGACAATCCCGCGGTCAGGAGGCAAGCGAGCGTTCGTAGATCGCATATTCGCGGTTGACCGTGCTGCCGATCGCATCGGCAATTGCCTTCATCCCCTGGTTGTCGTCGAGGATCCAGCCGATCTCCGCGCGCTTGGTCTGGTATTCGGCGATCGCCACCTCGCGGATCTGGCTGATCATCATGAAGGCCAGCTGGCTGGCGAGCCGCGAATTGTGCAGTTCGCGGCGCACCCCCATCAGCGGAACGCGCATGCCTGCACCGCTCGGCCTGCGCATCCAGCGCAGCAGACGGAGCCAGCCCAGCGGCCACAGCCTGCCGTTCACCTTGCGCAGCACATCGTTGATGTCAGGCAGGGTCAGCATGAAGGCCACCGGCTTGCCGTCGACCTCGGCGATCAAATTGATCTGCGGATGGATGATCGGCTTCAGCTTCTTGCCCGCATAGGCGATCTCGGCATTGGTGAAGGGGATGAAGCCCCAATTGTTCGACCATGCATCGTTGAGGATGGCGAGGATGGTCTCGACCTCCTCGTCCCACCGCGACAGGTCGACCGGGCGCAGGCTGATCCGCTCGTTGCGCTGGCCCGACTGGACGATCCGGCGAATCAGCGGCGGGAACCCCACCGTCACGTCGAGATCGTAGGTCAGCAGCGTCTTGGCGCGCGCATAGCCCGCGCTTTCGATCCAGTGCTGGTAGATTTCGGGATGGTGCCCCATCATGATCATCGGCGCGTGGTCCTGTCCGTTCACAAGCAGGCCCGGCTCTTCCCAGATCGACATCGAAATCGGCCCGATCGCGCGGTCCATGCCCTGGCCGCGCAGCCAGTCCTCCGCCGCGCGCAGCAGCGCATGCGCCACCGCTTCGTCGGAGGCATCGAAATAGCCGAACATGCCTGCGCCCGGGCCGAAACCCTGCTGGCGCGGCAATTCCAGCGCGAGGCGGTCGATATGCGCCGAGATCCGGCCGACCACCGCGTCGCCGCGCCGGGCCACGAACAGCTGGTGTGCGGCATGGCCGAAAAAGGGGTTCTTGGCAGGATCGACCAGTTCGAGCTGTTCGCCCCGCAATTGCGGCACCGCATGCGGCTCGCGCGATGCGAAGCGGCGGCCCGTATCGACGAAAAGGGCACGGCCCCGCTTGCCTTCGACCGGATCGATCACCACTTCACCATTCATTCGCGCACACCTCGTTCAGCTTGGATTAGCCCTGTGTGCGCTAGCTGATCTTTGTCAAGGAACCGCACCGCGCCGATCACTATGATCGCAACCCATCGCTGTAATGCGGGTGCGTTTTCGGCTAAGGGCCGCTCCAGGATACCAGACCATGAATGTTCAACAGACACAGATTTCGGCTGCCGATACCCTTTCGCGTCGCGAGGCGGGAAGCGGCTGGCATGCGCAAATCCCCGACGACAAGGCCATGCTGCGCGCCGCGCGCGACCTGACCAAGGATATCTCCGCCCACCGCGCGGACATCTACTGGGCCGACATGATCGCTTCGGCGCTGGTCGGCTATGGCGCGCTGGCGGGCGCGATCCTGACCGGCAGCCTGCCGCTGGCAATTGCGCTGGGCGTGGTTTCGGTGCTCGCGCTCTACCGCGCGCTGCTGTTCATCCACGAGATCTCGCATTTCCGTAACGGGGCGCTGCCGGGCTTCCGCACCGCTTGGAACGCATTGGTCGGCGTGCCGATGCTCACCCCGTCGTTCATGTATGAAGGCGTGCACACGCTGCATCACAAGCGCACGCAATACGGCACGATCGAGGATCCCGAATACCTTCCTCTAGCGCTGATGAAGCCGTGGAGCCTGCCCGCATTCGTGCTGATCGCGCTGCTCGCACCGGTCGCGCTGCTGCTGCGCTTCGCCGTGCTGGTCCCGCTGGGCGCGATTATCCCGCCGGTTCGCCGGCTGACCTGGCAGCGGCTGAGCGCGCTGGCGATCAATCCCGATTTCCGTCGCCGCAATCCCGAAGGCGACCTGCGCCGCCGGGTGCTGCTGCAGGAAGCGGGCGGCATGCTGTGGAGCTGGGCGCTGATCGGCAGCGTCTTCGCGTTCGGCTGGAAGCCGCTGCTCGTCGCGCTCGCGGTTGCCTCGGTGGTCGCGCTGCTCAACCAGCTGCGCACTCTGGTGGCGCATCTGTGGGAGAACGAGGGCGAGGCCATGACCGTGACCGCGCAGTTCCTCGACAGCGTCAACGTGCCGCCCCCGGGCCGGATCGCCGAACTGTGGGCGCCCGTCGGCCTGCGCTATCATGCGCTGCATCACCTGATGCCGTCGATGCCCTATCACTCCCTGCCCGAAGCGCACCGCCGGCTGGTGGCCGAGCTGGCAACCGATTCCAGCTACCACGGCGCCAACCATGCCGGGATGGGCGTGCTGGTATCGCGCATCGCACGAAACACGATGCGCCCGCGCGGCTGAGGCATTCGCGCTTGTGCCGCTGGTCCTGCGGGGCCGGCGGCGCATCGCCTCAGCCGCCGCTCAGTCGATAAACCTGATCATCGCGATACGGCGCTCCGCGGGCAGGCCCGCAGCGATCTCGGCGTCGAGCTCGCTTGCCAGCCGCGGGTGCGCGGCCAGGTCCTCGACCTCGACGAAGCCGATCCGCGCATAAAAGGGAGCATTCCACGCGACATCGCGGAAAGTGGTCAGCGTGGCTGCCCGAAATCCGCCATTGCCCGCATCGATCAGGCAGGCGCGCAGCAGTACCGCGCCGATCCCTTGCCCCTGCCAGCGGGGCAGCACGTCCATCTCCTGAATATGCACTTCGCGCCCGCACGGCCTTGCCGCAAGGAAGCCGACGATGTCGCCCTGCGCCTCGGCGACGAGGCAGTGCCCGCGGGCGATCAGGCGGCGATGCTCATCCGCAGGAATCACGCGCGCCGGGTCGATTGCGGCGCTGTCGGGGTCGTCGGCGAAAGCCGTGGCCGCCTCGCGTTCGATACCGGGGAGCGCCTCGGCATCTTCGGGGCGCGCCAGCCGGATCGAGAACGCGCTCATTCCTCGGTGCGGATCAGCACCGTCTCGCCGATCAGCAGGAACAGGAAGAACGGTGCCCAGGCGGCAAGGAAGGGCGGGTATCCGCCGAAGCTGCCCATTGCGAGCGCGGCATTGTCGACCACGAAATAGGCGAAGCCCAGCGCCATGCCGATCACCGCGCGGACGAACAATTGCCCCGACCGGGCCAGGCCGAACGCCGCCACCGCGCCAAGCAGCGGCATCAGGAAAGCGGACAGCGGGCCCGATATCTTGTGCCACCATTTCGCGCGCAATTCGGCCGTCGGCCTCCCCGCGCGTTCGAATTCCGTAATCGAGCGGGTCAGTGTCCAGAAGGGTTCGGCATCGGGGTCGATCTTGGCAAGATCGATCTGATCGGGAGTCAGCGCTTCGCCCACCACCAGCCTATCGGGGGTGTCGGTCACCGCGTTCTGCACTCCGAAGCGCGTGACGCCCGACAGCTGCCAGCCCGGCGCGGCATAGCGCGCTTCCTCGGCCTCGACCTGCTCGGTGATCATGCCGTCGGCATTGCGTTCGTACCAGGTGACCTGGCGCATCACGATGCCCTCGCCCGACCCGGCGAGATAGCCGGCCGTCAGAATGTTGCCGTTGTCGTTGAGGTAGATATTGGTGCGCACGCGCTCCTCTTCGGGGATGGGCCCGTATTCGACCGCCTCCCACGCCTTGAGCGTCTCGGTCGCGCGGGTGACCACGCGCTCGTTGAAGGCGAAGGTGGCCACCGAGACCAGCCCCGCGGTCAGCAACAGCGGAGCCAGCACCTGGTGCGCCGACAACCCCGCTGCCTTCATGGCGATGACCTCGCTGTTCTGGTTGAGCGTGACCAGCGTGATCAACGTGGCGAGCAGCACCGAATAGGGCAGGAAACGCGACACCAGCTGCGGGATGCGCAGCCCCGCATAGGTGAGCAATTCGCCCTGGCCATTGCCTTCCACCGCCAGGATCTCGCCGCTGCTCGACAGCAGGTCGAGCATCATCAGAACCAGCACGAGGACGAACAGCATTGCCGCGATCCGCGCGACGAACATCTTCGCGAGGTACAGCGTCAGCGTGCGCGAGGGGAAGAAATCGAGCTGCATGGGTTCCCGCTATTCGGCTGCTGCCAGGTCGATCTTGAGCCGCCGACGGCGGAATACGCGGCCGACGCGCTTGGCCAGCTTGTCGAACCATATTTCGAGCGCACCGATCGCCTGCCCGCCGGGGACGTAGGCGACCCGCCAGTACATCCACACGATCAGCGCGGCGAACAGGAAGAACGGCCCCCACAGCGCCAGGATCGGATCGACGCGGCCCAGCGCGGCGACGTCTTCGCCATACTGGTTCACCTTGTGATAGGCGACCACCATCACGATCGACAGGAACACGCCCAGCGCGCTGCTCGAACGTTTGGGCGGCACGCCGAGCGCCACGGCCAGCAGCGGCATCAGTGCCATCATCACCACTTCGACCAGCCGGAAGTTGAAGCTTGCCTGGCTGGCGTCGCGCTGGGCTTCGGGGCGTTCGTCGCTCCACCCGATGCGCAGCAGTTCGGGCAGGATGTATTCGCGTTCGGCATCGCCGCGCGCGCGAAATTCCTCCACCGCGGGCAGGTCGATCGGCAGGTCGTGGCGCGTGAAGGTCAGCACACGCGGCGTCTGGCTGCCGGTGTCCTGCACGATCGTGCCATCGGTCAGCCGCAGGATGATCGTATCGGGGCTGTCGGCGGTGGCGAGGAAGGCGCCTTCCTTGGCGGAGATCGACAGCACCTGGCCGCGGTCGTTCGCGACGCGGGCGAAAATCCCCTTCAGGCGGCGGCCGTCGTCCTCGCTTTCCTCGATCCGCAGCGCCATGCGATCGGCCAGCGTGGTAAATTCGCCCACCTTGATCGAGGCGCCGAGCGCGCCCGAGCGCAGCTCATATTCCATCTGCTCGTAATAATAGCGGCTGACCGGCTGGATGAAGAACACCAGCGCGACATTGACCATCATCAGCACGGCTGTGATGGCGAACGGGACGCGCAGCAGGCGGCCATAGCCGAGCCCGACCGCGTGGAAGACATCGAGTTCGCTGGTCGTCGCCAGCTTTCGGAAGGCAAGCAGGATGCCCAGCAGCAGGCCCAGCGGAATGGCGAGGCTGGCATATTCGGGCACCAGCGCGATCAGCATCTTGAACACGACGCCCACCGGGCCGCCTTCGACCGCGACGAAATCGAACAGCCGCAGCATCTTGTCGAGAACGAGCAGCGACGCGGCGATGGCAAACACCGCCAGCATCGGCACGGTCACGAGCCGGAAGATGTATCGATCGATGCTGGGCAGGAATTTGAGCAAGGGGCCGCCGGTCAATTGTCTCCGCGCCAGCCCCTAGCGCGCTTTTGCCTGCAGGTCATGCCCCTTGTGCGGACGGGCCGCGCGGCATCGCCGGTTCAGGCCTTCTCCAGCGTACATTGCAGCGGGTGCTGGTTCTGCCGGGCGAAGTCCATCACCTGGTGGACCTTGGTTTCGGCAACCTCGTAGGGGAAGATCCCGCAGACCCCGACACCCTTCTGGTGGACGTGGAGCATCACGCGGGTGGCTTCCTCCATGTCCATCTTGAAGAAGCGTTTCAGGACGATGACCACGAATTCCATCGGCGTGTAATCGTCGTTGAGCAGCAGCACCTTGTACTGGCTGGGCTTCTTGGGCTTGGCGCGGGTCTTGGTGGCAATGCCGACCTGACCGTCGCCCTCGCGCGAATCGTCGTCCTCGCCGGCAGCGCGGATGGGGGTAAGGGGGGGAATCTCGGCCATTGCTGAACCCATTATCGTAACGCTTGGGCAAATCGCAAGGCACGAGCGGTGAGCCCGTGCCTGTGCGCGCCCGCTGAGCCGCACCGATGCAGCCTGTGCGGCAGACGGAAAAAAGGGCCGGATGGCAAAACCATCCGGCCCACGGTGTCCAATTCGCCGGGCGAGGGAGAGAGGAGAGAGTGCCCGGTGGAATTGAAGCTGGAAATTCGGCCTCAGGCGGCCTTGCCGACCTTTTCGGCGGCCAGGCTCATCCGGTTCGACATCGGCGCGAACGCCTCGTTGACCAGCTTGAGCATGGCTTCGGTGTTCTTCGACGCAGTCGAGACCATGGCATCGAAATTGCGGCGGGCGATTTCGCCCTGCAGTTCGAAGAGCTCGGTCGGCGACTTGATCGCGGTGAACTTCTTCATGTCTTCCTGGACGGTCTCGGCAGCCGACTTGGCTTCTTCCGCATAGCTGCGGCCCATGTCCTGCATGCCCGAAGCGAGGATCTTGCCCGATTCGACCACGGCCTCGAGATTGCCCTTCTGGAATTCGGCGGCTTCCTTGGTCATTGCAGTGCCCTTTTCGTAGGCGGCCTTGACGCGGGTCTGCATGTCGGCAGCCATGTTCTGCGCCTTGGCGGTGTAATCGGTGGTGTTAGCGGTCTTGGCAGTAGCCATGATGGTGTCCTTCAACTGGGAGATCGGGGCGGTCTTGGCGAGCGCCGCAGCCGGCGCCGCGGGAGTGGCCTGCTTCGCCGCCGGCGCTGCTTTGCGCCGGGCGGTCTTGGGTGCGGCCTTTTTCGTCGCGGCTTTCTTCGGCTTTTTCGCAACGCTGGCGGGGCCGGCATCGGCTTCCACGGCCTTGGCGATGGCCGCGGTGCTTACTGCATCGCTTGCCGGCGCAGCCGCAGGCTCGGTCGAAACCGTGGCAGTCGCCTTGGCGCTCTTGTTCTGGCTGTCACCCATCGGGAACCTCGCTATGTTGCAGTGCACAAAATAAGCACTGCAGCCGCGAAGTCAAGGATATTTTGTGCACTGCACAATAAGTCGCGGCCGCGGCGTGCGGGGCCGGTTATCGCGCCGCGACGTAGCGTCCCGGCGCATCCTCGATCACTCGGTCACCGCGGCCGCCGGGCTTGCGCTTGCCCTTCGCAGCCACCGTGGCGGGATCCTGTTCGCGCAGCCATTCGATCCAGTCGGGCCACCAGCTGCCGGGATGCTCCTGCGCACCGTCGCGGAATTCGGCCAGGGTGCGCGGCGATCCCGTATTGGTCCAGTACTGGTACTTGCCCGAGCCCGGGGGATTGACCACGCCCGCGATATGGCCCGA
>Ga0105357_10001859_pt1 | contig 11315 bp, 10 predicted proteins | sample GOMGulsemesocosm_4_FD_83660 | JGI IMG/M metagenome (GOLD analysis project Ga0105357, IMG submission 83660) | Methane-oxidizing microbial communities from mesocosms in the Gulf of Mexico - GOM15B Gulf of Mexico | ecosystem: Environmental > Aquatic > Marine > Cold seeps | place: USA: Gulf of...
TGCCCATTGCCGGCCGACTCGCCGATAAAGTATCACCTCGATTCATGATTGCCTGTGGTATTTTACTTTTTGCCTACTCTAGCTGGTTAACCGCATCGGCTGACTTCTTGACGCCCTTCATTGTATTTACATGGTGGGTTATTTTAGGTCGAATTGGCATGGGCTTAATTATGCCGGCGCTTACCGTCGCCTCGTTTAAACATATACCGATGGAGAAACTTAGCCAAGCTTCAGGTGCTACGAATTTCATCCGCCAATTCGGTGGGGCTCTCGGGGTTAACCTTAGCGCTATTTATTTAGAACGTCGTACCAGCTTTCACATCAACCATATTTTAAGCGGCCAAAATGAAGGCAACCAGCAATCGATAAAAGCCGTACAGGAATTGACGCCCTATTTACAAGAAGCCGGAATCGACTACTTACAACAAATCCCGATGGCCGCCTGGGTCATGAGTAGAGAATTTTATCGCCAGGCTATCACTCTTGGATTCCAAGATACTTTTGCACTAACGGCGATGATTTTTACAACGCTCATCATTCCAGTGATGTATCTTGCAACACGACCCAAGGAGCATTAATAATCGTTCTTCGGTACAACACCAGAAAGCTAGTTGGATTAGCTCAGTAGCAATTAACTTTCTGGTGACCGACACCACATTATTAATTTTTCACATCCCTTATTCTTCTGCAAGCTATAGGCAGCGGGATAGTAGCCCAAATTTTCGATACATAAACATACTAATAATAAAGGAAGCACTATGAAACAACACCTAAGAGGGTTCGCACTACGTAACGCTTTATTGTTTGTCGTAGCCTCGTGCCTAGTTATTGCTTGGATATTCCAGACTGAGCTAAACCGCCTCTACCACACTCTCAGCTGGTTTGATGAGGACAAAATTGTCATTAACATGCGCACCAGCGATGTCCACTTCCCAGTAAGCTCGATGAGTAAAAGCAGTAAGCCTCAAGTCCTCTCCCAAGCAGAAGCAAAAAAGCTACCTGAGTCGTTCGATTTTGGAGCGCAGAGCTTTAATACCCAAGAATATTTGGACTACACACACACTGGCAGCCTACTTGTAGCTGACCACGGGAAAATTCGGTTCGAAGAGTATTACCGAGAAGAAACAGAGAACGATCGACATATTTCATTCTCCGTCGCCAAGTCATTTATCTCAGCAGCCTTCGGAGTAGCGGTGAACGAGGGAAAGATAGACATTCAAAAGAACGCCGACGATTACGTACCCATGTTAAAGGGCAGCGGCTATGAAGGTGTGCGAATTAAAGATATTTTGCAAATGTCTTCTGGCGTAAAATTTAACGAAGATTATGGCGACCTCACATCTGACATCAACCGCTTTGGGCAGACCATGGCGCTCGGTAAAAGCTTTGATGATTTTGCCGCAAGCTTGGTTCGAGAAGTAAAACCCGGCACCCGACGTCACTATGTCAGTATCGACACCCAAGTTTTAGGGATGGTTTTAACTCGGGCAACAGGGCAATCTATCAGTTCGTATATGCAGGAAAAGCTGTGGCACCCAATGGGAGCTGAGAGTGACGCCTACTGGATCACTGACGACAACGGTATGGCGATGGCCTTAGGCGGTTTAAACGCGGTATTGCGTGATTACACGCGCTTTGGCTTGCTGTATTTAAATGAAGGTACGCTCAATGGCAAACAAATCATACCAAAACAGTGGTTTGTTGACTCCACCACCCCAGATGCTCCTCACCTCATGCCTAAAGCAGACTCGGGCGCTAACACCAGCGGGCTGACCGACTGGGGTTACGGCTATCAATGGTGGATCCCACCGACACTCGAAGGCCACAACGATGTCATCATGGCTGTCGGTATATACGATCAATATATTTACATTGACTACAAGCGACAGCTCGTCATCACCAAGCTTTCGGGCAACCCGTTTTACACCAGCGATAACTATGAATCTGTCCCCAAAACCTTAGCGCTATTTCGTGCTATCGCACGTAGCTATGACTAGGGATTAGGCGTTTAATACAAGCTAAAAGTAAAACAATGAGCCACAAAAAAGCCCGGGTAATTCATCATGAATCACTCGGGCTTTTTTGTTCAGAAGCTGACGATGAGCCGCTTCAAATCAAACTTAATGGCGACGACTACGGTTGCCGCCATTTCTATTATTACTATTACGATTACCGCGCCCGTGAGGCCCGCGTGACTCGTGAGTACGCTTGCGCTGAACCAACGGAGGATGGGCTGCTAGCAATTCCTCAGAAGGCACTTCGCATTTAAGCTTATTACCCAACAAGGCTTCAATGGGCTCTAGTCTCAATGCATCATCTTCGCAAGCAAGACTTATTGAGGTTCCCTTCCTACCAGCGCGGCCTGTACGACCAATACGATGCACGTAGTCCTCAGGTTCTTCAGGCAAGGTGAAGTTCACTACATGGCTGATGCCATCAATATGAATTCCCCTTCCCGCCACATCGGTTGCGACAAGAACTGTCAGACTGCCGTCCTTGAACCCGTCTAAAGTTTTCACTCTCTTATTCTGAGGGACATCGCCTGACAAAATACCGACTTTAAAGCCATGATCTTCAAGCTTTTCAAACAAGCGGCGGCATTGATCTCGACGATTAGCAAAAACGATAAGACTCTCAACATCATCTTGCTTCAATACATTATAAAGCAGCGTATATTTTTCATCGGTCGACAGCATATAAACTTTTTGAGTCACCGTATCCGTAGCAACCGAATCAGGTTTGATCTCGATATGCACTGGATTTAAAGTCCACTGCTCAACTAACGACAAGACCTCTGGAGTAAAGGTCGCTGAAAACAACAAAGTCTGACGGTGAGTTGTCTTTGGCATCATGCGGATAATATTTCGAACTTGAGGAATAAAGCCCATATCCAACATACGATCAGCTTCATCGATCACCATAAACTCAACTTGATCCAGGTGCACATGCTTATTGCTGCAAAAGTCCAACAAGCGCCCAGGGGTTGCTACTAAGATGTCGACCAAATTGTCTTCTACTTGGCGCTGTTGTTTACCATAATCCATACCACCGACAAGGGTGTGGACATTAATATTGGTATGTTTTGTTAGCGCCTTGGCGTCATCTGCAATTTGTATCACAAGCTCACGCGTTGGCGCGATAATGAGCGCTCGAGCTTCACCTGCGAATCGCTCGCCTTCAATCGGATTGTTCATCAAATCATTGATCATAGTCAGCAAAAAGGCTGCGGTTTTACCGGTACCTGTTTGCGCCTTACCAACGACGTCATAGCCACTCATGCTATGAGGCAAAGATTGAGCCTGAATAGGTGAGCAATACTGGAAGCCAAGGTCAGCGATGGCGTGTATTAACTCATCGTTTAAGCCCAAATCTTGAAATCGAGTCTTGCCTTCCACCGGCTCAACTTGAAATTGACTGATATCCCACGGCTCAATTGGCTCGGGTGAAGTCACAACATTCTCAGTTTTGGGCTTTCGGGATTGATTATCATTGTTTTTCCGATCGTTACGACGATTATCGTTACGCTTTTTATTTGAGTTATTGTTAGGCGTTCGAGAAGAATTAGATGCGTTTCTTGAGGCACTTTGAGCTTTGCCGCTACGATTAGAGCGGGCTTGATTCGATTTTTGCTCAGCCTGACTTTGCTCTGGACTATGCTCAGCCACAGAAGAAGATTTAGTATCCGATTTAGTGTCGGACTCAGTAGATTTACGTTTAAAAAGCCTGCCGATCAAAATACAGTCCCATTGTTGATAAATTGAACGGCGCAGTATAACACGCCTTAGGAACTAAAGACTGTACTCATTTTGCTAGGGCAGGCCATAATTTACCCCTACCCTAGCACCCCTCCCACAGAGCCCTTTTCTAGCTATTGGGCCGCAGTGTTGGGGAATAACCTCGACAGATAATAATCAACGCTGACAAATCGACCACCACCGGTAAACAATAGACTTAGGCACATGATGAAATAAGTCGTTGCGAATTCGATACCGTTGTTAAGAACCACGATCGATCCTCGCCCAGTGAGCCAACTGTAATTTCCGTTTTCTTGCAAAATTTCCTTCGCAGCGCCCAATCGAGTGGCCACCTCCAAGCTATTCTCCAAGCTTTCTTTTGCACCCGGGAAGCCAATCACTTCGAGGATTTTAGCAATACTAGTATCTGGGTTAGAAGATGCGATAGCAAACCAACCATTGTCCCAATGGGCCGTCACGGCCGCAACGACCATGGTGATCATCAAGGGAATAGATACCAATCGAGTCGCCAAGCCAAGCACCAATGCCAAGCCGCCAAGTAACTCAGTATAGGCGGCCAAGTAAGCCAGTAACTCGGGCGCCGGCAAACCAAGCCCCCAATCAGGGTTGCCGAACCATGACGCGATATCTTCAATGTTATGAAGCTTATGCCAACCGGTCGCGATAAAAATTGGGGCCAAATAAAGCCTAAAAGCTAAAGCAGGCAAGCCATCAGCGTATTTTAAACCATTGAGAAGCTGGTAATACAATGTACTCAATTTAGAAACCAACGCCATAACGTATTCCTCGGAAGATAAACCCATAACAACAAATGTTATGAGTAAGGGTGTTTTAATCAACGGCCTAAAAATATAATTAAACAATTTTTAGGTTTATATAATTCAAGCCGCTATTTGTTCGAATCGCTAGCTCCAAACCATTGAAACCCAAGCAGCGGCAATCAAGGCAGGTTGCTTCAGTTAAACATCATGAAACTATTATGATGCTATCAAGCCTTGAGCTAACCAGCGGGTAAGAGTGCCAACTAATCTAGCCGGCACCTCTTCCTCCGCTATAATTTGGGCCATCGCATTACATATTTCAGTGAATGACTGAGATTCCAATACACATTGGGCAATACACACATCAACCGCATCAAGAGACACAAACTCTGTCAACATTTGAGGGCTGCGCCATACTAGCCAACAACTTTTCTCCAGATCTGGCGGCGGCGGTGTTTGCTCAGCTTTCAGTGCCAACCATATCGTCACGCTATTCCATTCACTAAAAAATAACTGGGCGCTCGGATGAAAACTCAAACAAGTTCCCGGCCACAATTCTACGGCTAGAGTCTGAAGATAATCATTAGGTAATATTGCACACTCAGGCGCGTCAAAACTACTTAACAAAGATCGCTCAAATCGAGCAAACTCAGATAATTGTGGGTAATCCTTAAAGAAGCCGTCACTCTTTAAAAAATCTGGTAAGTGGTCTGCAAAGTTTCGCAGCGACTTCGATGTCGAAGGGTGAGCTTCGATATATGAATATGTTAATTTTTCAAACAACTCGTCGCCAAGATACGATCCCAGCAAATCATGATCCACGGCTAAAGTTTCAGCTAACCTCAGTCGATAACCATTGTAATAAATACTTAAACGTTGCTCTGGGTCTACGCCGCTTGGCGCTTCTAAACTTTTAGAAAAATCCCCATCACCATGCAATAAGTATTGCATCATTTGCTGTTGACGTAGCTTAAGTTCACTCATAACTAACTCATGAGCTCCCTGCAGGCAATGGAATTCCAGGATTGTGCTTGGCGTAGATGTTGCGAGCCTTATCCAACTCTAGGACAAGCTCACCCAAAGGCGGGATATCGTCATCACGTTCAATCATGGCACTGACTGCGCCAAATTTTTTCACAGCAACTTCATACAAGTCCCAAACGGGATCAACGACTGGGTGATCATGGGTATCGATAATATAATCACCAAAATCACTATGGCCAGCAAGATGAATCTGCCTAACTCTACTGCCGTTTATTGAGTTAAGATATTCCAAAGGCTCAAATTGGTGGTTACGCGCGCTAACAAAGATGTTATTTAAATCCAAAAGCAAACAGCAATCTGCTCGTTCAGCCACTTCATTCAAAAAATCCCACTCAGTCATTTGAGATTCTGAGTAAGTGATGTAACTAGAAACATTTTCAATTAACATTTGTTTGCCAAGAAAGTCCTGCGTTTGGCGTATACGCGCAGCAACAAAATCCAAGGCTTCCTCGGTATAGGGCATAGGCAGTAAATCGTGGCTATTAGTCCCACCGAGCTGCGTCCAACATAAGTGATCTGAAATCCACTCGGGCTTAACCTCTGTAATTAAATTTTTCAGGCGTTGTAAATATTGAAGGTCCAAACCATCAGTTGAACCTAAAGATAGGGATACCCCATGCATCACCATGGGATACTGCTCTCGTATTTTGTGGAGATAGTATTTCGGTTTGCCTCCGTCGACCATAAAGTTTTCGGATATAATTTCAAACCAATCTACTTTAGGCTGAGTTTGCAGTACATCTTCAAAGTGCGCGGTACGCAAGCCCAAGCCAAAACCTAGGAATTTGTTCTCCAATACTTCCACGAGATTCCCTATCTTAATAAAGTAGCATTAAATAATGTTCGACGAGTTACTCGCCAACGGTTCCACCGATGTCACCACAAGACTTAGCAGGGGCCGTAATATAACCGGTACCTTTACAGCTAGCATGTCCACCACAAGCGTTCTCTTTAGTCTTACAGGCGTTGTGGCCTTTACAGATATTCACGCCATAGCAATGAATTAGATCAGCGCGAGCGATTTTTCCAGTCCACTCTTGGCTTACTTTACCGCCGGCATCAGCACATGATTTTGACGGCATAGCAACAAAGCCCTGGCCTTTACATGAAGAATGGCCAGCACAGGCATTAGCGGCTGTCTTACAATCATTATGGCCTTTACAGGCATTAATTCCGTAGCAATGAACCAAATCAGACTGGCCCGCTGCTGCTTGAGCTACTTCACTAGAATCGGTTGTTTGTGTTTGACCACAAGCCGCTAAACTCGCAGCTGCAACTGCTAAACCTGCACCGGTCAAAAACTTATTGGATTGACTCAAGACATACCCTCTATAACGTTAAATACAGCTTGATTCATAGTCGATCAAGCCTTGAATAATGCAAAGCTATTCTAGGAGCTATTAATAACGAAAATATCACGGGATTATGGTGCTTCTATAGTGAGTTCATTTTCAGGGGCTTAGGGTGAAGAATTAGGCCTTGCCCCAATCAAATAACCATCCAGCACAAATGCACAATCACAATTAACAACCGCACTCGCAAACAGCTGAGCCCATGAAGTCTTGACCATAAAGCTCAAAACTTCAAGTTAGAGAAGTAAACATAAAACAGATGAGTAAAATTTTTAGAATAGCGATAACTAAAAGAGATGTATGCAAAAAAGACTGAATAAGGGCAGCGATGACTAGCTGATCCTATACGTGGCTAGCCACATATAGAAACAACTCTAAAGCAGTGGATTAATGGGCTGTTAGTCTTTAATAATCCTATATTCTGCTGATCGTGCGTGAGCTTCGAAAGATTCACCCCTTGCTAAAGGCGACGCGATCTTTCCTAAAGCGGACGCACCCGCCCTTGAGCAATGGATAATTGAGCTACGCTTTTGGAAATCATAAACACCCAACGGCGAAGAGAAACGAGCTGTCCCCGACGTGGGTAGAACATGATTTGGGCCTGCGCAATAATCCCCTAACGCCTCAGCGGTATAACGCCCCATAAATATAGCGCCCGCGTGTCTGATGTCTGGTAATAATAGCTCGGGCTGATCGACCGACAACTCTAAATGCTCTGGCGCTATCTGGTTAATCAAAGACAATGCCTGAGCTCGATCGGCAACTGCAATTAAAGCTCCGCGTTCTTCCAAAGACTGCCTTGCGATCACCTCTCTATCTAAGGTCGGCAACAAGCGGTCAATGCTGCTTTGTACCCGATCAAGAAATTCTACATCCTCACTTATTAATATCGCCTGCGCCCGCTCATCGTGCTCCGCCTGGGAAAACAAATCCATGGCTATCCAATCAGGGTCAGTACTCCCGTCACAATAGATTAGAATTTCAGAGGGGCCCGCGATCATATCAATCGCTACCTGACCAAAAACTGCACGCTTAGCCGTTGCGACAAAAATGTTCCCTGGCCCGACTATTTTATCAACCTTGGCAATAGATTCTGTGCCATAAGCTAATGCGGCTATCGCTTGGGCGCCACCAATACAAATAATCTCATCCACTCCGGCAATGTACGCCGCAGCGAGCACCATGTCATTTTGCTCACCATCAGGTGTCGGACTGACCATAACCAACTCTTTCACGCCGGCCACTTTCGCAGGAATTACATTCATCAACACCGATGATGGGTAGCTCGCCTTGCCCCCAGGAACATAGAGCCCCACTCGGTCTAAAGCCGTAATTTGCTGCCCTAAAATAGTTCCGTCTGCCTCCTGGTACTGCCAACTATCTTGGCGCTGGTGCTGGTGGTAATCCTCTACCCGCTGACAGGCTTGCTCCAATGCCAACCGCTGCTCAGGCTCAATCGATTCCAGTGCCTGTAACATCCGCTCACGCCCTAAGCGTAGCTCGCTAAGAGAGCTTGCAGTGAAACGATCAAATTTTTGAGTGTATTCTAAAACAGCAGCGTCTCCCTGCGTCTTAACCTGAACCAAAATCTCATCGACTATATGATTCACCTTTGGATCGGACACAGAGTCCCAGGCTAGCAATTGGCTTAAAACTGTTTGGAAATTTTCTGAATTCGCGTTTAAGCGAGCAATGGAACAGGACATGAGACAGCTCTTTTGAATCAGATATAACAATATATTTCGGAGGGTGAATTGAGAGGGGCAATTACAACAGACTAAAAATAAACGCTAAACGACACAACTCAAAAACGACAGCCACCAAAAATAACGAACACTTAGGGGTGATAAAGTGGTTTTACACCACTTTCGCAATAGCTTCGATTAACGCCTCAATTTGCTTATGCTTCATTTTCATTGAAGCTTTATTAACAATAATACGAGAGCTAATCTCAGCAATATGGTCACGAGCCTCCAAACCATTGGCGACCAATGTGTTGCCGGTATCAACGATATCAACAATTTCATCGGCAAGGTCCATCAACGGGGCCAACTCCATACCGCCATACAACTTAATAATATCTACCTGTCGGCCCTTCTGAGCATAATACCGCTTAGCGATATTGACATATTTTGTCGCGACCTTAATTCGACCAAGCTTAGGAGCAACGCCCTTAATCCCTGCCGTCATCAATTGGCATCGAGCGATACCCAGATCTAAAGGCTCGTACAAGTTGTCGCTACCCGCCTCCATAAGCGTGTCTTTACCAGCCACGCCTAAGTCAGCAGAGCCAAATTGCACGTAAGTTGGGACATCAACCCCACGCAATACCAAAAGCCGTACGTCATCGCGATTGGTCGCGAACTGTAGCTTGCGACTAGTAGAGATATCTTCAGCGGGGACAATACCGGCAGTCGCCAACAGGGGAAGGGTTTCTTTTAAAATTCGACCTTTGGTCAATGCTATGGTTAACATATTTTTTTAATTTTTTAGCTGTATTATCTTTAATTGAATTTGAATGTGTTGAGACACTTAACCTGGAACACGTCGAATATTAGCACCCAACTGTTGCAGCTTTTCTTCAATACACTCGTAACCGCGATCTATATGATAAATTCGGTCAATCAACGTTTCTCCGCGAGCTACAATACCGGCAATAACCAAACTAGCTGAAGCGCGTAAATCTGTTGCCATCACCGGAGCGCCTTTCAGGTACTCGACTCCCGTTATAATAGCGGTATTTCCTTCCAACTTAATGTCGGCACCCATTCGATTGAGCTCATGAATCTGAATCAAACGGTTTTCGAATATAGTTTCAACTACCGTACCAGTACCTTCAGCGACCGCGTTCATCGCTGTAAACTGGGCCTGCATATCTGTCGGGAACGCTGGATAAGGTGCGGTACGTAGATTTACAGCCTTAGGCCGCTTTCCTTTCATATCTAAACTAATCCAATCCTCACCAGATTCAATCTCTGCCCCCGCCTCTTCAAGCTTCAGCAATACAGCCTCTAAAATGTCGGCCCGGGTATCACGAAGCTTGACCCGGCCTCGGCTGGCAGCAGCTGCTACCAAATAGGTACCGGTTTCAATTCGGTCAGGCATCACTTTATAAGTGCAACCATCTAAACGCTCCTTACCAATGATGGTAATAGTATCAGTGCCAGCGCCTTTAATATCGGCGCCCATTGCTATCAAACAATCCGCCAAGTCGACGATTTCAGGCTCACGAGCAGCGTTGCCCAGCACAGTTTTACCATCAGCCAGTGCAGCGGCCATCAGCAGGTTTTCAGTACCACCAACGGTTACGGTATCCATGAAAATATGAGCGCCTTTCAAGCGGCCATTACTGCGAGCTCGAATATACCCCTCATCGACCTCTATCTCCGCACCCATAGCCTCTAGGCCACGCAAATGGATATCGACTGGACGGCTGCCGATAGCACAACCACCAGGGAAAGAAACATTTGCCACGCCATGGCGAGCCAACATTGGCCCAAGGACGAGAATTGATGCGCGCATTGTTTTAACCAGATCATAGGGCGCGGTATATTCAGTGATCATATTGGGGTCTATTTCGACACCCATCTTCTCGTCAATAACAATACCTACACCCATGCAACGTAACAACGCCAACATAGTAGTAATATCATTAAGATGCGGTAGGTTTTGCACATGCATCAAGCCATCGGCCAGCAATGTGGCGGCCAGAATTGGCAAGCCCGCATTTTTGGCGCCCGATATACGAATGTCGCCATCAAGCTGGGCGTCACACCCGTGAACAATTAGTTTATCCATAATAATTCCAATAGAGCTACCAGAAACGGTAGCCAATATGCATGGCTTCGCTGCGCTTAAACTTCAGAAGGAGCTTTAGCGTCAATGTGGTCAATCGCGTGAATAGCACCGCTGGTTATGGCGTCAAAAAGGGCACCATTTACCTTCTGTTGGCGCTTGACCTTACTCAAACCTTCAAAGTCAGGGCTTACAATTGCCAATACAACATGGCTACCATTGACTTCAACCTGGGCTTGGCAATCGCTCAGATGGCTTTCAATAAGCGCTTTAATCTCTTCTGCCTGCATAATTTCGCCCTCAATAAAAGCCGGCTAGTTTACTTAAAAATGGCAATATATTCACGCTTTTTAATACTACACAAAGACCTATTTAGAACTTAAAAGCTGCGAGACACACAGAGAGATCAATCGCTGGCGGGAATACAAATCAAAAGGGAGGCTAATTAATAGTAAAGACCCAGCTAAGGGTATTTGAACTGAGGCCAGCTGGAGCCTCTAATGCAAGGGGGTTTGGTGATGATATCGTTAAATCAATCCTCTGCTTTATCACTCTTGGTTGTCATAAAGACGGCGGGATCACATAACACCACAAGGCCTCAGCTCGAA
>Ga0105357_10001860_pt1 | contig 11312 bp, 14 predicted proteins | sample GOMGulsemesocosm_4_FD_83660 | JGI IMG/M metagenome (GOLD analysis project Ga0105357, IMG submission 83660) | Methane-oxidizing microbial communities from mesocosms in the Gulf of Mexico - GOM15B Gulf of Mexico | ecosystem: Environmental > Aquatic > Marine > Cold seeps | place: USA: Gulf of...
ACTATGGCAGCAAGCATTGCGGCGGCACTGGGCATAGACATCTGACTAGCTGTTTCAATAGCACGTTGTAAATGTTGTTGGGTAACGTGGCCTATCTCGTGAGCAACTACCGAGGCTAATTCACTTTCAGATTCAGCTGCTAAAATGAGCCCAGTGTTAAGTCCTATATTGGCATCGGGGCCTGCAAACGCATTAATTCGATAATCGCTGACAACGAAGAAGTTAAAGTGCCGGTCAGGTTGTTCACTGAATTTAGCGACTCGGTTTCCAAGCTGCTGTGCGTAATCGTTGATTTCTTGGTCACTGATTAGCGGAACCCTTAATCGAATGCTTCTAAGAAAAGCTCGGCCAAGTTTTTTTTCAACCTCACCCGATATAATGATGTTTGATGTATTGCCAATATCGGGTAGTTTAATTCTATTATTTGCTTGGCTTTCTTTAGACCAGACAAAGGCGCCGCCCGCAATAATGAACGTAAAAGTTGAGGCCAGTAGTACGGTTAGAAAACGGCGCATGATATTATGATAATCTTTCATAAGCCGTTTCAGTTTAATTCAGTTTAAAAACAAGTTAAATGAAAATTTCTATTCAAATTAATGCAAGTCCTTTTCAATATCAAGCTGCGGACACCGCATGGCATTTTATTCAAGCTGCGATTGCAAATGGCCATAAGGTATATCGTGTATTTTTTTACCATGATGGTATTTTTAATGCCTACCGAGATTCACGCCCACCGGGTGATGAAAGAGATATTGTGAAAAGGTGGACTGCTTTGCAGGCAGAAAAAGACGTGGATTTGGTCGTCTGTGTATCATCTGCGCAACGCCGAGGCTTGTTAGAAAAGACGGTTGCTAAAAAAGTAGGTGGATACGAAAACGCATTGGCGGATGGTTTTCGAATTGCGGGGCTGGGTTTGTTAATGGAAGCGATCATTGAATCAGATCGCCATATTACTTTTGGTGCTTGAGGTGAAAACGTTATTTTTTATTATTAACAAGGGGCTTCAGGGAAGTGTATGCGGCCAAGAATTTTTGGATATAGCGTTAATGGCAGCGGCCTTTGATCAAAAGGTAGTTATGCTCTTTGAAGATGAGGGTGTGAATGCATTAGTGAAAAACCAGTACCCTGAAAGTATGGGTTTAAAAAATATAGCACCTATTTTAAATGCCTTGCCGATCTATGACATTAATAATGTTTTAGTTGAAAAAGAATCAATGGATGCTTGGGGTTTGGTTGTGGGGCAACTAGCGATAGAGGTCACATCGGTTTCCCGTCGTGATATAAAAAGACAAATAAACTCAGCAGATCATGTGTTCAGCTTCTGATGTTATATATCGTCAATAAAAAAGGTGAGGTGTTAGAAAACTGCATCAAAAGAGTAATGGCTAATGACGTTATTTTGTTGATTGAAGAGGCGGTATTCACGGCGTTAGTTACGAAGCCCCCATCGGTTTTATCTGAGCTTATTAGCAATGTTGCGGTGTATGCATTAACACCAGATATGGAGGCTAGGGGCATTGATGTTAAGCGCTGCTATGAGCATATTCAATACGTTGATTATGCTGGTTTTGTTGAATTAGTTGAAAATAATAAGCCAGTGAGATCATGTTTTTAATGTTAGATCAGCTTGAGCGCGATGAATATGGTTTCTTAAAAAATAAAAACCAGTGGTGTGAGGCTGTGGCTAAAGCATTGGCGTTAGAAGATGGGTTATCATTGACACCGTTACACTGGGAAATTATCCATTTCATGCAAGCGTACTATGATGAGTTTAATCACCAACCCAATGCGCGACTATTCGGTCAGGCGATAAAGAAAAAACTGGGGGCAGAAAAAGGAGCCTCTATCTATCTGTATAAGTTATTTCCAGAAGGGCCGCTGAAATATGCTAATAAATATGCTGGGCTGCCTATTCCACCTTCGTGTATTTAAGAAGGTGCGTTTAATCTGCTTGCTTAAACCGATGGATTTGCCGCCTTTGTTTTTTATTAGGACGTTCTGATTGCGGTGCTGAGGCGTGTATATCTTTGTTAAGAGCAATTAACGCTTCTCTTTGTTGCAGGCTCTCATTGTTTTCATGGTACAAAAGTACAGCTTCTTTGGCAGGGCGGCGTGGAGTATTTAGTCCCAAAATGCTGATTATCCAAGTGTACCCAGCTTTATTAATTTGCAAAGTATCATCAATACGAACCTCTTTACTGGGTTTAGTCCGTTGATCATTGACACGGATTTTTCCACCTGAAATGGCTTCTGTGGCAAGCCGTCGCGTCTTAAAGAACCGAGCAGCCCATAACCATGTGTCTAGGCGCTGTTTTATTAGGGGTTCTTTTACCACGATTGTTTAAGCGAGTAAGTCATCTAGTTTTCCACTGCTTTCTAGCCCGTAAAGTTCCATGCAGTCCCCCACGTGATTATCATCGTTGAAGATTTGTGGAACGGTTGTTCTTTGGCATTTCTGTATCATTTCAGCTCTTTTTTCGGGGTCTTTTGCAATGGAAATTTCATTAAATAGAATGTTTTTCTTAGTCAGTAGGCGCTTGGCTTGAACACAATATGGACAAAAAGAAGAGGTGTAGATGGTGATATTAGCCATAGTTCGTTTTTAATTAAATGAATAGAGAGAAATTTTAACAGACTTGGAGGGTTAATCTGTTGGAATAAACGGTTTATGCTAGCGCAATGTACATGTTTTCAGTAGAATCACAAGAGGTCGAAATAATTAGAAAAAACCAAGAGAGAAAGAATCTATGAAGCGATTATTAGCAAGTTTATTAGTGTTGGGGATGGCGTTTTCTGTAACGGCAAACGCAGCGGGTGATGTTGCTGCTGGGACAATTAAAGGGCAGACTTGCCTTGGTTGCCATGGTGTGGAAAATTATAACAATGCATACCCTACATATCACGTACCGAGATTGGGTGGTCAGCATGCAGGTTATTTAGTTGCTGCAATGAAAGCATATAAAGCCGGTATTCGCACGCATTCAACAATGCATGGGAATGTTGCCGATTTATCAGAGCAAGATATGCAAGATATTGCGGCATACTTTGAGCAAGACGGAAAATAAATTTTAATAAAAAAGATCACGAGGAAGAAAATGAAACAGTTAACTAAAATGGTTTTTGCTGTAATGCTTATCGCGGTATCTGCCAGTGTTTTTGCGTCTGGCAATATTGAAGCGGGTAAAGAAAAGTCAACAGCCTGTGCTGCGTGTCATGGTGTTGATGGCGTTAGTGCTAGCCCTATGTTTCCTACGATTGCTGGTCAGCATGCGGACTATATGCTGCATGCATTAAAAGGGTATAAGTCAGGCAAACGCAATAATCCAGTTATGCAAGGTACAGTCGCTACTTTGACAGATGAAGATATGGCTGATTTAGCCGCATACTTTGCAAGTCAAACAGGGTTGAAAACGCTAAAAAAATAATGCAAAGCTTTAAAGCTTATGTGGTTTAGAGAAACGCGCTTTTTGCGCGTTTTTTGTATCTATAAATAAAAAGGAAGTGCGATGAATCAAGAAGTCACTCTTAAAATTAAAAAGAATACCGATGGAAAGCTAATCGAAGAATGTGAATACCTTGGCGAAGTAATGCATGGAAAGCGAACGATTTGGCATCCATCGGGTGTAAAAATATCAGAAACGGATTTTGTTCAAGGGGTTATGCAAGGTGACCATATCTCGTGGTACTTAACGGGAAACATTGCGCTAACAGCCGCTGTTGTCGGCGGTAGCTATCATGGCTTATTTACTGCGTATTGGCCGAATGGTGAAATACGTGAACAAGGCCATTTAGCTAAAGGAGAGCGCGTAGGCGTATTTAAATCTTGGTCTGATGGTGGTGAATTGCTGGCTGAGAAAAATCATGATGAATAAGAGCCTAGCATTGATGGTTCCTAGTAAAACAAGAAAAAAAAGCATACAATGATGCGTTGCAATAAAACTATTAATTAATTGAGGCGAACGAATGGACGACAAAACCCCACAAGAATTATTCGAGAAAATGGCACATAAAGGCCATAACATGTTTAAAGATTTTTCAGCTGCTGAATCGAAAGAAATGATGTCCCAGTTTGGGAACTCATGGAATACGATCATGACACGTGCGATGGAAAGTCCTGAAGAGTGGGTGAAAACGATGTCTGGCTTCTATCAGGAGCAGTTTAACCTTTGGTTTAATATGTTTAACCCTTCTGCTGAGAGCAATATACAACCAGCACGTGGCGACCGCCGTTTTTCAGGCGCTGAGTGGGAAGAAAGTCCAGTTCATAATTATTTAAAGCAGTCTTATTTGCTATCGAGCCGTTGGTTAACGGGTATGGTTGAAGATTCAACGTTAGACGATCCAACAAAGCAGAAATGTGATTTCTATACGCGTCAATTTATTGATGCGATGTCACCATCAAACTTTGCGTTAACGAATCCTGAAGTATTAAAGGAAACCGTTGAAACTAAAGGCCAGAACTTGATGTCGGGTCTTGAGAACTTGATGAAAGATATGGATAAAGGCCGTATCACGATGACGGATGAAACAGCATTTACATTGGGTGAAAATATTGCGACAACACCGGGTTCAGTGGTGTTTGAGAACAAGTTAATTCAGTTAGTTCACTTTAAGCCGATGACTGAAAAAGTAAATGAATGCCCTATTCTGATTATTCCACCATGTATTAATAAATATTATATTCTTGATTTGTCAGAACATAATTCATACGTTCGTTACTGTTTAGAACAAGGCAATGATGTCTATATTATCTCTTGGAGAAATCCAGACGAGTCATTAGGTGATGTGACTTGGGATGAATATATCTCCACAGGAACAATACCTGCAATTGATGCAGTAAAAGAAATTTCCGGTGCTAAGAAAATTAATGCAGTTTCTTGGTGTATAGGTGGCACGATGTTAGCGACAACAATGTCTGTACTAGCTTCAAAACGCAAAAAGCCAATAGCAACAGCAACATTTTTTACAACGTTGTTAGATTTTTCTGATCCGGGCGAGTTAGGTGTATTCATTGATGAGTCGCAGGTTCAGCAGCACGAGCATAAGTTAAAAGAAGGCGGAGTGATGCCTGGCAAGCAATTGGCATCTACATTTTCCATGTTGCGTGCGAATGACCTTATTTGGAGTTATGTTGTTAATAACTACTTAAAAGGCAAAACGCCACCTCCATTCGATATTTTATTCTGGAATGGTGATTCAACAAATATGACATCTGCGATGTACACATGGTATTTACGCAATATGTATTTAGAAAACAATCTAGCAAAACCAGGCGGCGTTGAACTTTGCGGCGTTAAGGTTGATTTAGGAAAAATTGATTGTCCTGTGTATTTCTTGTCAGCTATTGAAGATCATATTGCTCCATGGAAAACTACGTTTGTTGGCACAGAGCTTGTTAAAGCTGGGTCTATTGAGTTTGTCTTGGCTGCAAGCGGTCATGTTGCAGGTGTTATTAACCCAGCAAACAAAAACAAACGTCATTTCTGGAAAGAAGGCGAGCTTGGTAAGGGTGCTGATAACTGGTTAGAAACTGCGACAGAAGTCTCTGGAAGTTGGTGGCCACACTGGGATGCTTGGTTGAAAAGTAATGGTGATAAAACAATCGCCGCACCGACTAAGTTAGGTACAGATAAATACCCAGAGCTAGAACCCGCCCCTGGGTCATTTGTATTAGCAAAAGCGAGTTAGTAGTAAGTTTAAGCTAATGGCTGCCTGACATGTCGGGTAACCTGTGTGATTATAGGAGCCACCGTTTATGCGGTGGCTTTTTTAATGCTCAAGAAATAGACAAACGATTGGAATAATAATGAAATCTCCCTGCATCAGAATGTGTACGCTAAATGAAAAGGACATGTGTCTTGGTTGCGGGAGAATGCTTAATGAGATCACTTCATGGACTTCATACTCTGAGCAAAAACGTGTCGAGATAACGAATAACTGTGAAAACCGTCTATCAGTGCTAGAAATGCAGAAATCGCTTTTAGTACACGCTAGTAAAACCAGATAAGCAACAGTTGAATTAACCCTTAATAGGGTCTTGATTACGTAAGCCTTAGGGGTAAACTAATCGGAATAATATAATAAATGGAGAGCTAGCATGAATGCCGAAAAAGTTGTTTTCAGTTTCTTTATCGTTTTAGCATTGACACTGAATTTTGGTTTTTTTATGGGTGAGTTAGGCGACTCGACACACCATAATATTTACGAATTATTCGCTACCATCTTCGTTAACCTTGTTGCAATGGGGCTTAAGCTGGGGGATCGTACACAAGTAGGTGCTGTTTTATTGTCGACGAGTATGGTGGCTAATTTGCAGTTAATTGCTGGCGCACTGGTTTGGGGTTATGTGACACAGATTTCAGAGACTGGCTTGAATGCAGGTAACACATCAGTGATTGTGTCACTGTCAGGAGGAGCGTTAGTTGCTAATGTTGTTTCTGTGGTTATGTTGGTGTCTGAAACACTCATGTCTCGTCGTTAAAACACAAGTCTATGTCTGACTCATCATTGGGTAGGGTATCGTTTATTGTTTTGCGCCATATGCGCACACCCATTATTGTTTTTATATGTGTGTATGCGTTATGTATCTTAGGGATGGTTTTGGTTCCAGGCTTGCCCGATTCAAATGGTCAAACGACTTATATGTCATTTTTCCATGCGTATTATTTCCTCGCTTATACAGCAACGACAACAGGATTTGGCGAATTACCAATGCCCTTCAGTAATGCACAAAGGGTTTGGGCGATTTGTTGTCTGTACATCAGTGTTATTACTTGGCTGTATACAGTTGGAAAAATTATTTCATTATTAAGAAATCCTCACTTACAGTCAGCTTTTGAGGAAGAGAAATTCACAAGGGCTGTTAGAAAAAAAACCAATGATTATTATTTAGTTTGTGGCTTTGGAGATACTGGCAGCCTCTTATTACGTGGTTTGACAGGAGCGGGGCTCTCTGCAGTTGTCTTAGAGCTGGATAATGAACGCATTAAAGCACTAGACTTGCGTGATTACCCAACCAAAGTGTTGGGGCTTTGTGCGGATGCAACGGTGCCACGTTATTTGTTAGATGCAGGTATTGAAAGCGAGAAATGTATTGGTGTTTTAATTTTGTCAAATGACGAAGAAGCCAATTTAAAAGTAGCTGTATCAGCGAGAATACTACGACCCAATATTAAAATTATTTGTCGCTCTACTTCAGTAGAAAATGAGAGTGAAATTCTAGCGATTGGTGGAGACACCCATGTTGTTGACCCATTCCGTGTGTTTGCAAGTTATCTAAGCTTAATCATTTATAACCCAACGATACAGACACTGAATGAATGGATGTCGGGTGAGCCAGGGTCAAGATTAGACCGCAATATTTGTCCACTGAAAGGTGGTGAGTGGATTCTGTGCGGTCATGGTCGGATGGGGCAAGTCGTTTATAAAAAGTTAACTGAAAGGGGTATAGATATAACGGTTGTAGAGCCCCTTATTGAGAATATTGAAGATATAGCTGATCACGCTGTACTGGGAAGGGCAAATTTAGAGAACCTAAAAGAAGCTGGACTGTTAGATTGTGTTGGATTAATTGCAGGCACAAACAACGATACATTCAACTTAAGTATGGTGCATCAAGCCAATAGGGAAAACCCTTCTTTGTTTTCTATTGTGAGGCAAAATAGACACACGAATGAAGTGCTTTTCAAAAAAGCGAATGTGGATTTTATTTTACAACCTAGCTTGGTGATTGCGAGAATGGTTCTGTTTATGCTAACAGCACCGTTATTGAAAGCATTTTTTGCTCATTTACGATTAATTTACGAGAACGACCCAACGAAACTTGCAGACATTACAAATAGGTTGGCACTCGATGTGGGTGGTGACTTCCCGGCACTAAAAACTTATACAATTTGCAACAAGAATGCCACGGCAATTTGTCTGAAGTTGTCAGAGGGAAGAGAGGTGGGGTTGGGCGATATTTATCGTGACCCTTCAAATAGGGATGCTTTTTTACAAATGGTTCCATTGGTGCACCAGCGTGGAAAAGTTATTAAAGTGCTACCAGCTAATGAACTGACGTTGATGGAGGGTGATAAAATATTATTCTGCATGAGGCCGGAACAAAAAACAGTGTTCGAAGCAAATCTCGTCAATACTTATACCCTAGATTATTTATTAACTGGGGAAGAGCCTGCTCGGGGTGATTTTTTTAGATGGCTTGCAGCTAAAGGGTTGGTGAGTTAAGTCAGTATTTGCTCAGCGAGTATAAGTCTCTCTCAAACGATAAGGCTGTTTGGTTCGGCTTTATCGAGCCAGTGTTCAATTAAGCCAATATCGGTGTCGTTCATGAGTGCAGGCGAATGAGCAGTATTAAGAATCTCTAAGAGCTCAGAGTTAGCGTGGCTTGCAATCATTTTTTCAGCCGTTGACTGTTCTAATAAATCAGAGTTTTCACCTCGTATGACCAAGGTTCGCTGTTGAATACTATTCCACACAGGCCACAAATCAATATCTTCAAGTGGTTTGTTGCTAAAGGCTAACGATATGTCAGGGTCGTAATTAAGAGTTACTTGCCCGTTATCTAATCTTCTCTGACCATAACGTAATAGGTGTTTCCATTGTTCATTGGTTAATTTACCGAAGCCAGCGTAGATTGTTCGTATATAGCCTTCGAGCTCATTAGCGGTATCAAAATGGGGTAGTTTGCCAACATAGTCGGCGATACGCATTAATGCAGTTTTGGGAATAAACGGGCCAACATCATTAAGGATTAGCGTTTTAATAGGTGAGTTTTCTAAGGAGGCGAGCGCCATACCAAGTAAACCACCCATTGATGTACCAAGCCAATCAACCTTTTTAGCACCTGTTCTTGCAATAACCATTAATGCATCGACGGTGTACTGATTGTAGTCATAGGCTAATTTATTATTAAGCCAATCACTCTCGCCTCGACCAGGCAAATCAAAACAGATAACCCTGCGTTTAGAAGATAGCTTTCGAGCTAGGGCGTCAAAATCGTGTTTATTTCGAGTTAAACCGTGTGAGCAGATAAGGATGTCAGGGTTTTCTTTGTTGCCCCAATCGGTGTAAGCCAGTTGATGTAACCCGCCAGTGGAGCAGCTAGTAACGTATTGAGTTTTCATGTTAATTAGTGATTTTTTGCTGCGATGCAGCTATAATTTATGGGTTGTACTTAAGAATAACCTAAAATTTGGAGAGAAGCATGAGTGAAGTAAGAGAAGTTGTCGTACTAAGCGCTGTTAGAACTGCGATTGGTGATTTTGGTGGAAGTTTAAAGTCAGTAGCACCAAGTGCCTTAGCTGCAGTTACTTTGAAAGAAAGTGTTGCCAGAGCAGGTATTGAACCAGCAGAAGTTGGCATGGTGGTGATGGGTACGGTTATCCCTGAAGAAGAAAGAGCACCTTACACAGCTCGTGTTGCACAAATTGAAGCAGGTATTCCTTGTGAAACATCTTGTGTTGCGGTCAATCGTCTATGCGGTAGTGGCATGCAAGCCATTGTAGATGCTGCACAAGGTATTATGTTAGGTGATTATGACGTTGCTATTGGTGCCGGTGTTGAATCAATGAGTAATTCACTATATGCATTACCTGGCGCACGTTGGGGCCAAAAAATGGGTGCAGGTCAAATGATTGATTTAATGATCTCAGCACTAACTGACCCGTTTGGAACAGGTCATATGGGTATGACAGCCGAAAACTTAGCCGATAAATACAGTATTTCTCGTGAAGACCAAGATGCATTAGCAGTAACGAGTCATCAAAATGCTGCACGTGCACAAGCTGAAGGTCGTTTTGATACCCAAATTGTCCCAGTTGAAATCAAATCACGTAAAGGCGTGACTATTTTTGATAAAGATGAGCACGTTCGTGCTGATATTACTGTTGAAAAACTATCAGGCATGCGCCCAGCGTTTAAAAAAGATGGGTCAATTACTGCAGGTAATGCATCAGGTATTAACGATGCATCCTCTGCGATGGTGTTAATGGCTAAAGATGCAGCTGAAGCACGCGGACTAAAGCCTATGGCTAAATTAGTGGCTTATTCACACGCCGGTGTTGAGCCAGAAATTATGGGTATTGGCCCTGTTCCTGCTGTTGAGAAAATTTTAGCTGCAACGGGTTTAACGATTGCTGATATTGATGTATTTGAAGTAAACGAAGCATTTGCTGCCCAAGCATTAAGTGTTTGTCGTGAACTTGACCTTCCAATGGATAAAGTGAACGTTAACGGTAGTGGTATTTCTTTAGGCCACCCTATTGGAGCATCTGCAAATATTATCGTTGTTAAAGCGTTACACGAATTAGAGCGTGTTCAAGGTAAATATGCGTTGGCTACTCTGTGTATTGGTGGTGGGCAAGGTATTGCTACGATTTGGGAACGTATGTAATTTAGTTCTTGTAAAGTATAAAAAACGGGCTTTATGCCCGTTTTTTTTATATCAAAATAAAATTACTTTTGTAGGGTTCTGGGTAAAGAAAATGTCACCTTTTCTTGGATGCCGGGGTTTTCAATGGCGGCTGTAGCCCCCCAAACTTTAAGTTGGTTAATAACTCGCTGCACTAACTCCTCGGGTGCAGATGCACCAGCGGTTACGCCGATATTATGGACACCTTTTAACCAATTCTTATTAATGTCTTCTGAACCGTCAATAAGATAAGCGCTTTTGCCTAATTTTTCAGCAATCTCGCGAAGCCTGTTAGAGTTTGAACTATTGGGTGAACCAACAACTAAGACTAAATCTGATTTTTCGGCGAGTTCTTTAACGGCATCTTGGCGATTTTGAGTGGCATAACAAATATCGCTTTTTTTGGGGCCTGAGATATGTGGGAATTTGGCACGTAGGGCGTCGATAATGGAGCCCGTATCATCCATTGAAAGGGTGGTCTGCGTAACATAAGAAAGGCCCAAGTCTGATGATATCTCTAATGATGCAACGTCCTGCGGTGATTCTACGAGCAAAATTCCAACCTCTGGGTTTTGTTGCTCATATCGCCCCATCGTACCTTCTACTTCAGGGTGGCCTTTATGGCCAATAAGAATGACACAGCGTCCTCTTTTTGCATTACTGATAACTTCCATATGCACCTTAGTCACAAGAGGGCAGGTGGCATCGAAGACATTCAATTGGCGGCATTTCGCTTCGTCTTCTACAGCTTTTGATACGCCATGAGCACTAAAGATAACGGTAGAGCCATCGGGAACTTCGTTTAACTCATCAACAAAAATAGCACCCCTTTTTTTTAAGTTCTCTACAACAAAGCGATTGTGTACAACTTCGTGTCGAACATAAATGGGGGAGCCTAATA